>JACCEC011005224.1_pt1 | contig 12782 bp, 14 predicted proteins | sample 7450121 | NCBI WGS metagenome assembly JACCEC01 (sample SAMN15323455, study PRJNA562643) | freshwater metagenome | isolation source: river surface water | place: USA:Blue River Watershed | collected 2017-08-18 | reverse complement strand
CGTTTCACTCACTGCCTTTTGTATTCTGGCTCGAGATCGGCGGACGCAAGCTTAAGATCAACAAACTGCTGGTCCTAGCGTTGGTCCACGAAAGCCACTCTCGGATCGCTTACTTCCCAATCGAGCCCGCAAACACGCGGTCGAGCTCGTGGATCTGGCGCTCGTAAAGCCCTAGAGCGAAATCGACCGCTACGCAAAGCTTGCCAATTTGCTCAGACGGAACACGAGACGCTTCCAGCGACGCCGGGCACTCTTGCCTGAGAATCCCCGGCAAGTCAGAGGGGCGCGTTTTGAGCGTGACCCGCTTCATCGAAGCCCAGATCAACTGATCAGCTGCGACTGCCTGTTCTCTCAGACTGCGACGCACTTGCCAGAAAACAAAAGGAAGCAAGTTCGTATCGTTGTAAGGTTTACGTCCGGCCACTGAAGCCCGAAAGGGGCCCCCGGCGCGGAAATCCCGAACTCGAGTCGGATCAACGTAATCGACGAGTTCGGCAATTTTCGGGGCGCCATTTAAAACGCTCCCAAAGTAATTGGCGAAATCCTCTTTCAAAGGATGCCCCTCGCTTCGGAAGTCAAACGGGTAGGGGGCATCCGACACCCAGTGGAAGGCTTCGTGATAAATCACGGACGGCACCTTCGCTAAATCCATTCCGATATCGCGAAGGGGTTCAAAGTAGCGCCGACCCGGAATCACTTTCAAATTGACGCCAAACCCAGACGTTCGGCCTTGAGCATCGACCGGAATATTCAACTGAACGAGATCGACCAGATCGCGCATGACGACAGTGCTGCCATCCTCTTTCCACTCATCGGGCGAATGGAACCAAAGCTCGGCGCCCCAGCGGGCCCGGTAATCGCGATAAATGTAGCGACTATTATTGTGGGATGCCGACTTCGCAAAACGCGTCACACGGTTGTAGTCGCGGTCGAGCCGCACCCGGACGGTCACCTTATTTTGAAGGGCCGGGTTCTGCGGATCGAACTGAGAAAAGTAAGCCCGCGCCCGGGTCAAATGAAAGAGCACGTTTCTTCCGTCAAAGTCACTGATCGGGAGAACGTCTTCTTTCATTCCTTCGACGACTCGGAACCAGGAATTCTCCAATCGCCCGGGCTGCGCGGGATCGAGGCCTAGCTCGGCTTCCAGTTCAGAAGCACTCAGTTCGCGAAGCGAGTGGCGATCCGTCGAGGGATCGTACTGAACTATAGACAGCCGCCCCGAAGCCTCAGAGATCTGTGTGCGAAGCGTCTTCGGCGGGCGCGCCACCGCCTCCGGACCCGAAGCAGAAGCCTGAGAAGCGCTCAGACTCGCAAGCGCCAGCGCTGAGAGAAACCCAGCCCCAAGCAAGGACCTAGCCCCGAAAAAATTCAGAGAAAAACGATCCCACATAAAAAAGCCCCACCCACCTGCAGCCAATTACGGCTCGGGGGCGGGGCTTGTCAAACCCAGGGTCTGAGTATTTCTCAGTAACCGGAGAAAGTGCAGCCGTTCTTACGAATGGCAGAGTAGCTGCCGAGTGCCGCGACGAAACCCACAGCCGAGACGACTGTGGCAGTCCGACGGCGAGCCGAAAGATCGGCATCCAGCGACGGATCAATCGGTGCGTATTGACGGCAACGGCCGTCGTAATAGCCCCAATCACAAGAGTAGAACCCATTGCCGGTGTAACCACACCAACGACCGTAATAGTCATCCTCCCAGTCCACACAAGTCGACCTGGGATGCGAGCTGGTGGCGAGTAAGCCCGAGATAATTCCCACCGCCAGACCAGCAGTCAGTGCCGTTTGTAAGGACCTGCAGTGCCCACCGAAGGAATCAAACTGTGCGCCTTTAGGGAGCTGCACGCGCGAAAAAGCTTGAGTGAGGTTTCGCTCTAAAGTGGCGTCGCTTGCCAAAACTTGTGCGCCCGCCTGCGCCTTTCGGCTAGCGACTGCGTCTTTGAATACGGTTCCCACTTCCAAGACCGAGCCTGCATTCAAGCCCAGCACTTCGGCTGCCGCACTGAAATTCCGAGTGCGCACTTCGGAGGAAACGCCCTCTGCATCTTTCATGTAAGTCGTGATGGCCGAGCGGAGTGCTTCTTCGCGTGCTTTTGACGAGTTTTCACCCGAAGCGGCGACGACCGCCTCGAGAAGCTGAAGCTCGTGAGTTTCTTCTACCGATGCTGCCCAGGCAGGAGCCGAGGAAGTCATCAAGAGAACCGCTACACAAAGGCTTGAAACAGGTCGAAGCATGGACTGAGTGAACATAGAATTCCTCCCTTGGAATGAAGACGTTCCAGAGAGAAACACGCTGGTACCGAGCGGGCAAAGAAAGCTTGTCAACGCAACGCACAAACCGCCGATTTACGCGGCTTTCTTCATCCGACTCAGTGCAGAAAATTTTGGACTCCTGTCGCACTCAAAGCGCTGCTTCGGGTCCCTGGTAGCGTGGATCTGTCAGACTCTTTCCTGGACTGACGTCACGGATGGTTCCTGCTTTTTGCAGCTTCTCGCACCTGTAAAAGCGCGTCTGCGCGGTGCGGCTGAAATCCTCACTGATCAAAAAACCTGTGCACTCGTTTTCTAGCTGCTCGCAGCAATGAACGAGGGAGTTTGATTCAAGCTGATCAGCAAAACAGGTTCCCGCAAGCGGCCAATCCGACCAATGCGCTTCGTCCGGATTACCGCAAAAAACGTCGCAGCAAGAACCGCGAAGAAGGAAATCCAAACCTGCCAGAGCAGGCTGAGGTGCGGCCCATCCCAGCGCAAGCATGACAAGGAAGGCTCCGAGGGTTCGCCAAAAATTCTGGCCGGGTGCTCGCATCGGTCCTCCTCAGTCTCTTAGTTTCTCAAATTCAACCAAACCGAGAAACTGTGTCCCCAGCGACCTAGCCCGTGCACCTTCAGAGGCGCTTCAGCCGCACCTCATCGCCCGCGCGAACAATGCGGTAGTTCCAGCTCTGCGTCTTCTTATTCAGCTTCCAAAAGAAGGTACTGAGAGTCCCGTTCTCGACTACCGTGTTCTCCCAAACTTCCGCTCGAAGCGTCTCGACTAACGTGGGCTGCGGATGATGCCGAAGCAAAGTCAGCATAATCTTGAGCTCCAGCCGAGAAAGCTCGAGATTCTTCCCGTGAAGGAAAGCTGCCAAGCGGTCGAGGTTAATCTCGAGTCCCTCGAGCGCCACTTGATTCACTGAGGCGCCCGAATTTTCTGGGGAGCGTTCGCGCGGATGATGTGGACCCGCCGCGTGAGATCTTTCTCGGTACCGATCGATTGCGTTTTTTAAGCGAAGCTCGAGCTCTTCGGTGGGCATCACCTTCCAAAGGTAGTCATCCACCCCGAGAGCCAGCATTTCGACTTTTGAGACCACGGTCTCGTCGTTACTCAAAACAAACACAGGACCTAGAAAACCGAGCTCTCGAATTCGCTTAAAATCCTGCGGCCCTTGCCGGCCGTGGGCCAGATGCATATCGATCATCACGGCATGAAATGCGGAACTTGCCGTGAGCTGCTGCGCTACGTCTTGAGAAAGCGATCCAACCACTTGAAAGTGAAAACGCTTCCCCAGCTCGAGCTTCAAAAGCTCGGCGTACTTAAAATCATCCTCAATCCAAAGAACCCGATACGTTTCGGGTAGATCTTGGGGCGGAATCATTTCTGAATGAAGCGTAAGCTGACCCGATTCAATGCCCCACTCACTTTTTGTTGAGTCGGCCGCAGAGCCGTCCGGTGCTGAATCGGCTGACGAGCCTTCAGACGGAAAATAGACCGCTCGATTCCTCGGTTGACTCGCCCACACCGAATCGCAATACATCATGAACCATGCTCACGAAAGGCCGCCGAAGTACCCGCCTCCGCCCAGGAAGCACTCCCTCCTGGCCCGATGAAATTCGGCAAGCGTACGTGCAGAAGTTCGCTCTGGCTTACTGCCTGATTGTGCTCAGTTTTTCGCTGTATTTCACTCCGCAGAGCTTCAATCCTTACACGGCGATTCCAGTCAATATCCTGCTCTTCATGATCGGTACACCGTATTGGTTTAGACGAGCGGAGGTTCCCCACTACTGGCTGAACCTGACTTCTCAGATCTGCAACGCCGGGGCTTCACTTTGGATCTGCGCTTACTTAGGACCCACTTCGCACATCAACTTGGTGGCCATTCCGCAGCTGGTTTTGGCGCTGATGATGTTCCGGCGGGTCCATCCGAAGACCACAGCCTTCGTGACGCTTTTGTGCCTTCTGCAGCTGATCTTACCGCTCTTCCCCGTGATTCAGACTCGCTACCTTCACAAACGAATGAAAGAGCCGGGCTTGGAACTGCTGAGGCTCCTCATCGACGTCACGGTTTTTGGTCTGACCACCTACCAGTTTCAAATTATCTCAGAGGCGTGGACCAAGCTTCTTGAGCGCATTGAAGAGGAAAAGGACCGCTATCAGAATCAAAACGAGTGGAGAAAAAAACTCCTTCGCATTCTCAGCCACGACATCAAAGAGCCCATGGTTCATTCGCTCTTAGCGGCCAGGAACTTGAAGAAGAAGGTATCGGAGGCCGAAGCCGTAGTCGTCAACCAGATCGAGTCGGCCCAGATCTCGATTAAAGAAATGATCACCAACGTCGAACTCTCGAATCAAGAAGTCGACAGCGGACAAGCAGCTCAGGTCCGTTCGCCCAGGGTTCCTCATTCGATTGAAAGCGTGATTCAGAAGCTCGGCCCTTGGTTCGAAAGCAGAATTCGAGAAAAGGGCCTTTCTCTCGTCATTCAGAACAGCTCGCACGACCATACGCTGCAGGCATCCAGCGACGTGTTTGTTTACCAAGTGGTGATGAACTTGCTTTCGAACGCTGTGAAGTTCTCACCCGTAGGCGCCACGATTGAATTTGAGTCAGGACGAGGCCCAAACGGCGAGACGCTTTGGACCCTGACAGACTGTGGGACTGGGATTAGTGCCGATGCCTTTGTCAGCCACCCCACGCCTCAGCCCGGTACTCAAGGCGAACGGGGCTCGGGGCTTGGTCTGAAGATTGCGCAAAGCTTTGCGAAGGACAATTCGATCGAACTAGTCTGGGCGTCACCCAAGCTTGATCCTCGCCATCCGCTCTGCACGCCTCCGGAAAAAGGCACTCGCGTTGTGCTCATTCAGCAAGGGGCCCTACTTTAAAACTTCGGGCCGACCCCCCACAGTGGAGAGCCGGCCCGAAAGATCCCATGGAGACTGGGAAAAAACTCAAAACTACGGATCTAGACTTGATCAGCCGCCGCTGCCGCCGCTGTTCGAGCCTGCGCTCTGAAGCTGAGTGATGGCCGAAGCGCCACTGATCAGCGTGTAGAGAGCGGTCCCATCCGCGTCGAGGGAAGAGCCGGAACCGACCAAGCTGTCGAGACTGCTTGATGCGCCAGAGCTGCTGAGCGAGAACGTGGTGCCTGCACCGCTACAGCCGGTGTTCGTGCCCACTTCACTGAGCGACGAGCCATCGAAGCAAGCTGCTTCGGCCGAGGACAAGCTGGTGCAATCGCTTCCAGAAGCCTTGCGTTTAGCCGAAATATTGACCTGGCTTCCATCCGACTTCAGCTGGAAGAAGCAGCCGATCGTGGTGTTCCCCGAGTAGGAACCGCTCAAGGCCGAAATGGCACCTGGCCAGTTTCCAGCGAACACAATTTCATACTTGTTCTGGCGACGCTCAGCATTGATCCGAGAAGTGATGACCCGGTAATTGCCACTCGGAGCTTGGTTTTCGACGTAGAGCATTTCGACTTTTTCGTTATCTGCGCCGTAATTGGTCACTTTAGCGGCGTAACCGAAGCCCGAATTCGTGGCCTGACCGGGCAAGAACAGCCAGATGCCGATCGTGGTGCCTTCACGGCCCCAGATCAAGTAACCCGACTTCCCGTAAGGAGTCGACAACGTGTCGTAGCAGCGAGCCGGGATCGAGAAATTGAAGTCCGTGTTGCTCCAGCCAGCAATCGTCGAGACATCTAAACTGATAGTCTTCATTTCAGAATTTTCACAGCCAAACGGACCGCGCGCTTGAAGTTCGGACAAGCGAGAGTCCATATCCTCGAGAAGTGCATTCAGCCAGCCCTGGCCGTTACCACCCGAGAGCTTCCCGAAAGTACCCAAGTAGATTTTCTGAATATCCGTCTTCAAGTCACTGCCTGCAGCGACTGCTTCACCAAATAGGCCAAAGCTTTGAAGCTTGCGCATCAGCATCGCAGTGGTGGTGGGGCGAAGGGCGGTGGGCAAAGCCGAAGCGACGATTGGAGCAACCGCTGGGTATTCGGTCGATCCGCGAACGCCGCTACCGCAATTCACGAATACGGCAGCACCAGCCGCCAAGGTCACGCCGAAAGCGATTTTCTTCAGGTGTTTCCAGTTTTTCATTTTCGATTTCCTTTCTCTCAATGCCTTAGAAGTTGATGCCCGCGCCGACGCGGATTTCGTGCGTCAGGCCACCCAAAAAGATTCCCGAGTAGCTCAAGAAGGGTTTAATCATCGAGCTCATGTCGTAGCGGAAGTTGGCACCCATGAAGATCGGCATCGGGTCGTTGGTCTTGCCTTCCATCCACATCTGCATGCCGGGACCCACTTCCATGTTCACACCGCTGAAAAGTCCGAACGAGCCTAGGAGCTGAGCGCGGGGAACCAAGAAGTTCTCCTCACCGTTCGTCAGAAGCGAAGCGCCCAAGTCGGCTTTCAAGTTCATGAAGCCCAAGTCGAACATCGGAGTCCAGCTTGCAAAGCCCGAGAAAGCATTCCCGGAGCCTTGAAGCACGGTGATCTGAGCCAAATCGAAGCTCAAAAAATTGGTTTCTGCTTTTGCGGCTTTCGGCGCGCTGAGCGCGAAAACACTACAAAACACGAACGCGCTGAGAGCGCGGAAAAACTTGCCATTCCGAACCATGGATTCCCCCCTGAGTGAATTGAGTGATTGATTTCCAGACTCAGGGCACCCAAAAAAAACAGCTACTCAATAGTTTTTGATGTTCCTAGGTTCAAAAATTTGACAGCGCTACATCGAAAGGTTCAGAAAAACCCCGATGTACCCCCTACGAATCATCGACTCATTTGCAGCAAGACCCTTCTCTGGAAACCCCGCAGGAGTGGTTCAAACCCAGGGGCACGAGACGGATGCTTGGATGCTCCAAGTAGCTTCCGAACTCAGGCACTCGGAAACCGCGTTTATCGGACCAAAAAAAGAGTCCGGCCATTTTCCGCTTCGCTGGTTCACTCCCGTAGCCGAGGTGCCTCTTTGTGGCCACGCGACACTCGCCGCAGCGCACGCTCTTTTTGAGTCGGGTCTGGTTGCTGCCCACCAAACCCTCCGCTTTGATACTTTAAGCGGCGTTTTGACAGCAAAGAACCTGCGCCAGGGAATTGAGCTCGATTTTCCGATCGATCCCACTGAGCCCCAGGCGGTGGACCTTGAGCAAGCGAAGAGAATCGGTCTAGTGCAAACGCCCATTGCTGCTGCAAGAAGTACTCGGGGCCTTCGCTGGCTGATTTTGGAGCTGGAGAACCCCGACCTCGTCCGCCAGGCGCGTCCGAACGTCGAAGAGTTTGCTCAGATGGGGGCCCCCGATTTGATCCTGACTGCGCGGAATCTCGGTGGTGCGACCGACATCGTGTCGCGCGTATTTGCTCCCAGCGTCGGTATCCCTGAAGATCCGGTGACTGGCGCAGCTCACTGCGCCCTGGCCGACTACTGGAAAGCCAAGCTCGGGCGGACAGGCTTTCAGGCCGAGCAGGCATCGGCTCGTGGTGGGCTTCTTGAAGTCGAAGTGCAGGGCGAGCGCGTGCTCTTGCGCGGCAAAGCCATCACCGTCGTTCAAGGCACGCTTCACAGCGAAGGTTGATCAAGCCCACGGTCAGACCCAAGGCTCAAGCCCTCGGGCGAACGCCACGGGCTTGGGCCTTCCCTCTGAGCGCGCCATTCCCAAACAAAAAGGCCCTCTCCGAAACCGGAGAAGGCCTTTTTTAAAAAACTTTTTTCGTTCCGACTTATTCGTAAACGGTTTGCAGGCAAACCACAGCGCCTTTGATTCCGCACTGCTCGATGTGGCCATCGAGTTTTACGACGCAGCGTGAACAGACCGGGATTTTCGTGGTCGCGCCGTTTTCCAAAATCATCTCGGCTTCGGTCACTTCCGATTCAGCCATCGAAACTTCGGAATAGCTGGCATGCGCCCAACCGGGGATCAGAGTAGCAGCCACAAAAAGCGAGGCGCCCAAAATCCGGTTCAACTTCTGCACTTCGAAAAACTTCTTCATAGGAACTCCTGATCCGTTCGGTCCAGGGGTCGCAAACTCGATTGTTTGTTCGATCCCACACACACGATCCGAACGACCGACTGTTTACCTAAGATGATAGGGTGCGTCAAGAAAAAATGATTGTAGAAGAAACAGTCAGTTCGGAAAGAAATCAGACTCAAAACTGAATCACAAGCGCCGTAACCTATTGAAACTTAGCAATAAGGGCCGATCACTCAAAGTCTGGAGGTCCGAACTTCAGACCTCAACTGAGCCCGTCGATGCCCATTTTTTATACTAAAAACCAAGCTCAGGAGTCGCGGCTAGAGTCACTCAGCACGTCCTGAAACCAAGCCCGCATGCGCTGCCAATAGGGGCTCTCCCAGTACGAACGCTCGCAGCGGCGACACCCTCGCACCTCGCCTGCTTCAGCCACGGTTGCGCTCGGTAGGCGCTGCTCGGCCACATCCCGCGGAAGCAAAAGGAGCTCGGAGTTACAGTCAACGCACCGAGTGAGAAACCCACCGCCCGAACGCGCGGTGCTCAGCGCTTCGAATGCCGCCAACACATCACGCAGAAGTTGCCCAGGTTCATCGCCAGAAACTTGGCAAGTCCGCAGCCCTGAGATCTCTTCTTTCGAGAACTCCCAATCCCGAAAAACTAAAACCCGAAACTCATCGCGCGCGCGATCCAAAAGAACTTGTCGATCGCTGTCCAAAGTGCAGACCGAATCGAAGCCCGCTAGCCGAAGGTTTCTCGCCAAGCGCTCAAGAGAAGGCTCGAGAATGAAGCGAAGGGGAGCAGCTTGAGTCAAAACCATGAAAGCTCGCTAGCTCAGCGCCAGGGAGGCAGTCAACTTCTGCCGGGTGCCTCGCACCTCGTTGCGTTCCGAGCAAAACTCACTAGACTCGGTTTCATGATCCCTACCCAAGGCTACGCCGCACTTTCCCCGAACGCCATGCTGACGCCCTATTCCTTTGAAAGGCGCGAGCTCGGCCCCGAGGACGTTTTGATCGAGATTCTTTATTGCGGTGTTTGCCACAGCGATATTCACCAAGTGCGCGATGAGTGGGGCGGAGCCCAGTTCCCCATGGTCCCCGGCCACGAAATCGTCGGCCGCGTGGTTCGTACCGGCCCTGAAGCAAAGAAGCACAATCCAGGCGACATCGTCGGCGTAGGCTGCATGGTGGACTCCTGCCAAAACTGCGAGATGTGCTACCGCCGCATGGAGCAGTACTGCGAGAGCAGCTGCAGCTTCACCTACAACAGCACCGAGCAAGACAAAAAGACTCCGACTCAAGGCGGCTACGCGAAACACATCGTCACCAAAGAACATTTCGTTCTGAAGATCCCGTCGAACTTACCGCTCTCGGGCGTAGCGCCGCTCCTTTGCGCTGGGGTCACCACCTATTCACCGCTTCGCCACTGGAACGTTCGCTTCGGCCAAAAAGTCGCTGTCGTTGGCCTGGGCGGTCTTGGCCACATGGCCGTGAAATTGGCCTGCGCCATGGGCGCTGAAGTCACCGTTTTCAGCAACACTGCCAATAAAGCGGAAGACGCTCGCCGAATGGGCGCTCGTCATTTTGTGATTTCAAAAGACGAAGACGGAATCCGCGCTCGACTGGGTTATTTCGACTTGGTTTTGGATACCGTTTCAGCTCAGCACGATCTGAATCCATTTCTCGAGATGCTACGAGTCGATGGCACGATGGTACTCGTCGGAGCGCCACCGAACTCTTCTCCGCTACCCGCTTTTTCACTGATCAATGGCAGAAAGAATCTCACCGGCTCGCTGATCGGCGGGATCACCGAAACCCAAGAGATGCTCGATTTCTGCGGAAAACATGGAATCACGGCTGATGTGGAAGTGATTCCTGCGAACAAAATCAACGAAGCCTACGAACGCACTCTCAGAAGCGATGTGCGTTACCGCTTTGTGATCGACTGCAGCACCATCTGATTTTTCGACAAGAATCCGGGAAGTGCCGCTAAAGCTAACCCGCCTAAAAGCGCTAGTACGTGCTGAGTAGCTAGCCACTCACGCGTCAAGAGTGCATAAAAAAGTCCGTTGAAAAGAAACGGCCCTACGAGAGTGCCTGGACGAAACAAGCAGCCCGCTAAAACTCCTACGAGCGAGTAAATTCCGTTCGATGCGCCGTTGTCCGCTTCAGCCAGGTAGCGCTGCCAATCCGTCTCACTGAGGCGACCGGGCAAAAGAAAACCTAAAACCCAAGCGGTGAGGGGATTCGCAAGCCAAAACCCCACTGCGCCCGCGACCCAAGCCCGCAAGATTCCTAACGACATTTCCACCAAAGCCAAAACCAGAGCGACGCCCAGGAAGTTGGCAAGGAAATGACCCCAGCTCGCGTGGAAAACTGCCGCGCCCAGAAATCCACCCCAACTGAACTGCCCGGGGCGAAAGGTTCCTAAGTCACGCAGAACCGCGCCTTGCGGAGTCCATTCCGCGTAAAGCTGAAGTGCTGTGATCAGGCCTAAAAACGCGATCGTCCACGGCAGACGCCGAAGCGCTTCCCCTGCGCCATTCGGCCAGGGAAGAAACCGAAGATCATTTCGAACGTAGGGCCGGACTTTTCGTAGGTAAAGGTTCCGTGAAGAAGCGGCGAACATGGTTGGACCGATTCAAGCGCCGTGGAGCCCGAAACGCAAGAGAAAGCCCGAAACGTCGATCCACATCGCTCAACACCGGATGAAGCCGTCGTTCGACCGAATGTTTGGGAAAGGCATGAAGATTCATGGGGACCGTCGTGAGCTGTGACAAAGTCCTGGGATCCAAGTGGCTGCGAATTTTTCCCTGCCACTCTGGGCCCGCACAAAGGAGAGCAACATCGAATTCGCCCGTAGCTCGCGCATGGCTGAGTTGACCAGCCAGGAATTTCGCAAAGAGCCGCTCCGCGTGCTGCGCGGGATTCTCATCGCCCACCAGCGCATGGCGAACTGAGGTATTTCGTGAAGCCACCCGCCCCGGACGATCGCTTCCGAACTCGCGCGCGGGCCTTCTCCCTTCGGGGCGCGGATACTCGGCCAGCAACTCCAAATGGCCTCCCGGTATCCGCCGGGAAAAAATTCGAGCTCCGCTGCCGCTTGCTTCCAAGACCCAAAGGCGTGGCATAAGTTCAGGGAGTGCAACCCTCGTACCTGGAAGATTCTGCGCAAGGCTGCTTGCTTCGAATTTGGACTCAGCCGCGTGCGGCCAAAACAGAAGTCATGGGGCTGCATGGTGAGCCACCCCGGCTGAAGCTACGCGTTTCTGCGCCCCCGGTCGACGGCGCGGCGAACCAAGCGGTCATTGAGTTTCTAGCGAAAACTCTCGGAATCCCGAAATCGCGGATTGAACTGATCCGCGGGCAAAGCGCAAAACAAAAGGACCTCCTGATCCATGGCCTTGGGTCTGCTCAGGTCCAATCCCTCTTGATGAAAGCCACACCATGAATTTACTTCGAATCTTTGTTTTTACTCTCGTCGCCTTTCCCCAAATCGCGTCCGCGAAAAATCTGAAAATCGCTTCTTTCCGGGAAGCCAAGAAGTGGGCTCGCCAAATTCACTCCGAACAGCCGTATACGCTTTATTGCCACTGTAAAATTTTGAGTAACCAGAAGGTGGACCTGAAAAGCTGCGGCTATCGCCCAAGGAAAGACGCCAAGCGCGCCCAGCGCCTCGAGTGGGAGCACGTGGTCCCCGCAGAAGCCTTTGGCCACTCGTTCATCGAGTGGCGTGAAGGCGTGCCTGCGTGCACAAAACGCGGAAAACGCTTCAAAGGACGTAAGTGCGCTGAAACCAACGCAGAATTCTCGCGAATGGAGGCTGATCTCTACAATCTTTGGCCCGAGGTCGGCGAGCTCAATGGCCTGAGATCCAACTACTCCATGGCCGCCATTGATCGAGGTCCCGGCGATTTCGGTGGCTGCCAAGCCAAAGTGCGAGACCGAAAATTCGAACCCATGGATCCCGCCAAAGGAATTGTCGCTCGCACCTATCAGTATATGCATGTGACCTACCCGGGCCGCGGCATCATTTCCGACAAGAACCAAAAGCTCTTTGAAGCCTGGGACAAGCTCTTTCCCGTCACCGCCTGGGAATGCAAAAGAGCTGCGAAAATTCGCCAAATTCAGGGAAACTCGAATCCCATCTTGGAATCGCGCTGCCGCTCAGGCTAAGATGCCGCCCGGCATGAGTTCGCCTCTTCGTATTTTCCAGACCGCCGATGTTCACTTGGGCATGAAGTTCAGCTCCTACGGCGACCTTCAGCAACCTCTCTCAAACGGCCGTTTTCAGTCGCTCGAAAAAATGGTGCAACCTGCGACTGAGAAACAGTGTCAGCTTCTCGTCGTTTCGGGAGATCTCTTTGATCGGGTCTCAGTGCCCAAACGTGACATCGAGCGAGCAGCACAAATTCTCTCTCGCTTTGGTGGCGCGCTCGTCGCCATTCTTCCAGGAAACCATGACTTTTTTGAAGATCGCGCAGATTCGCTCTGGTCGGTCTTCATGGAGAACGCTACCGGCAAAGTGCTTCTCTTGTCCGAGAAGAAACTCTACG
>JACCEC010747155.1_pt1 | contig 12782 bp, 7 predicted proteins | sample 7450121 | NCBI WGS metagenome assembly JACCEC01 (sample SAMN15323455, study PRJNA562643) | freshwater metagenome | isolation source: river surface water | place: USA:Blue River Watershed | collected 2017-08-18 | reverse complement strand
CAGTGAAACTTGGACCCAGATGCTTGCCATCGTGGCCGTGCTGTCGACGTTGGTGGGTAACGTCGTGGCGATCGCGCAGACCAACCTTAAGCGTATGTTAGCTTACTCCGCAGTCGGTAACGTCGGCTTCATACTGCTCGGTTTCGTGGCAGGGACGGAGCAGGGTTATGAGGCAGCGCTGTATTACACCATCGCCTACGTCATCATGACGCTCGGCTCGTTCGGCGTGATTCTGCTCGCGAGCCGCGCGGGCTTTGAGGCCGACGAGCTAGATCATTTCAAGGGCTTGCATGCGCGCGATCCGCTGCTCGCGCTGATGATGATGTTCCTGATGTTCTCGACGGCGGGTATTCCGCCGTTCGTCGGCTTCTGGGCGAAGCTGCAAATCTTTGAGGCGCTGTGGACGAGCAATCATGTGGCGCTCGTGATCTTCGCGGCGGCCGTGTCGGTCATTGGCGTGTTCTACTACCTGCGGGTCGTCAAGATCATGTACTTCGATTCGCCGGGCGATCTGCCGACGACCGAGCGTCACTCGGGGGTTCGTTTGGCGCTGGGCTTGAACGCGCTGGCCGTGCTCGTGTTGGGTCTGTTTCCGCAGTCGCTGCTGAGTCTCTGCGAACAAGTGTTGAGCTAAGAGGCGCGAACGGGTATAGTTCGCGCCCCTCCTGGTGCGGGGTGGAGCAGTCTGGCAGCTCGTCGGGCTCATAACCCGAAGGTCGTAGGTTCAAATCCTACCCCCGCTACCAATTTTCTCGCGAGTCGATCCCAAGGCCGCGGCCACGGTTTTCGCGATGAATCCCAACGATACAACTGATCTGACTTTCGCCGAGCTGGGTTTGACGCCTGCGCTCGTCTCCGCGCTCGCCTCCGTAGGGTACGAGACACCTTCGCCAATTCAGCGAGCCACGATTCCGGTGTTGCTCGAAGGCCGAGATCTCATCGGACAAGCCCAAACGGGCACCGGCAAAACCGCGGCCTTTGCGTTGCCCATTTTGTCGCAGATCGAGGTGGCTCGTCGTGAACCTCAGGCACTGGTGTTGGTGCCGACGCGAGAGCTGGCCATTCAGGTTGCCGAAGCCTGTCAAAAGTATGCGAGCCATATGCCCGGCTTGCATGTGCTGCCCATCTACGGCGGCCAGAGCTACACGCCTCAATTGAACGCACTTCGACGCGGTGTGCACATCGTGGTCGCAACGCCGGGGCGCGTCATCGATCACCTTGAGCGCGGCACGCTGGATCTGAATACCATCCGTCACGTCGTGCTCGATGAGGCCGACGAAATGCTGCAGATGGGCTTCGTCGATGCGATCGACCATATTTTGAGTCTGGTCCCCGCTGAACGGCAGGTCGTGCTTTTCTCAGCGACTCTGCCAACGCAAATCAAACGGATCGCGCAGAAGCACTTGCGAGACCCGCGCGAAATCACCGTCAAATCGAAGACGGCGACGGCCGCGAACATCCGTCAGCGTTATTGGTTGGTTTCGGGGATACACAAACTCGATGCGCTGACTCGTCTGCTGGAGGTTGAGACCTTCGATGCGATGTTGGTTTTCGCCCGGACCAAGCAATCGACTGTCGAGCTCGTCGAGAAGTTGGAGGCGCGCGGGTTTGCTGCTGCCGCATTGAACGGCGATATCTTGCAGGCGCAACGCGAGCGAACGATCGCTGCTTTGAAGAGCGGCAAGATCGATATCGTCGTCGCCACCGATGTCGCTGCGCGTGGTATCGATGTGGAGCGCATCACCCATGTGGTGAATTTCGATGTGCCCTATGACAGCGAGTCGTACGTGCACCGGATCGGTCGCACCGGACGCGCTGGGCGTTCGGGTGAGGCGATCCTCTTCATCTCGGCGCGCGAGCGGAACATGCTGCGCATTATCGAGCGTGCGACGCGGCAACCCATCGAGCCGATGGCGCTGCCAACGGTGCAGGAAGTGAATGCGAAGCGCGCCGAGAAGTTCAAAAAAGAATTGAGCGAGATGCTCGAGTCGCAGGATCTGTCTGCCTATCGCGGCGTGATCGAGGAGTTCGTGCGCGAAAGCGGTGCGGACGTGTTCGATGTCGCGGCGGCGCTTGCGTCCTTGGCGAAGTCGGGGCGAGCGTTGTTCGTCGCCAAGCGATCAACTTCAGAGGCCACTGAGATTCCGGCTGAGATTGAAGGCGACCGTGAGCCGATGTCGCGCAAGGCGGCTCGACCGCGTCGCCCGGAAGGTCCGCAGGCTTTCTTTCGTCTCGAGGTCGGACGAAGGCACGGCGTGCAGCCCGGCAATATCGTGGGCGCCTTGGCTCACGAGGGCGACATGCACGGCAGTGAAATCAACGGAATCGATATCCGCGACGATCACACGATCGTGCGCTTACCCGCGGCCATTCCCGACCACGTTCTAAAGCATTTGTCGGGTATCGTCGTGCGCGGCCAGCGACTCGACATCAAGCGCATCAAAGCAGCGAAGAAAGGGCGCGGCTCTCGCTACTAGTGGCGATAAGACGCTAGTGGCGGCGAAAGACGACGAGATGATCGTTCGCGAGCCGAAAGCCGAGCGTCTCACCAACGTGATGATCATGATGACTCGGCGCCAAAGCGAGCACGCGAAGACCACTCGGTAACTGCACCGTATAGAGAAAATCGGCGCCGCGGAAGACGCGACCGACGATCTGTGCTTGTGTTGGCGAATCGTCATCGTGCAGCAAATCATCGGGTCGCAGCAGCAAATCCGCCGACCCATCGGCTGCGGGATCCTCGATCGCGCCAAGTTCCGTGTGCCATAGGCCGTCTTTTCCGATCGCGGGAAGCATGACGCCATCACCAATGAAGTCGGCGACCGCTCGCGTACGCGGTCGGTGATACACGTCGTAGGGGGTATCCCACTGCTCCAAGCGCCCGTCATTCATGTAGCCCAAACGATCGGCTAGGGCGAATGCATCGTGCTGATCATGAGTGACGAGCAGCGTGGTGATGCCGAGTTTTTTGAGTAGGGCGCGTAACTGAGCAACGAGTTCCGTTCGTAGCCGAGCGTCGAGATTCGAAAAGGGCTCATCCATCAGCAGTAGATCGGGCCGCGGTGCCAACGATCTGGCGATGGCGACACGCTGCTGTTGACCGCCGGAGAGATCTTGCGGCATGCGTCGCTCAAGACCTCGAAGCTCAAGGAGGGCCAACATATCGGCAACGCGAACCTCGCGCTCCTCTTTGGATAGCTTGTGCAAGCCGAAACGGATGTTGTCTGCGACACAAAGATGAGGGAAGAGAGCGCTATCTTGCAAAACATAGCCCACATGGCGCTCTTGTACACCGACGTGCTGTTCGGTCGATGAGACGACCCGATCGCCGAGGCAGATATGACCGCTTGCGATCGCTTCGAGCCCCGCGATACAGCGGAGTGTCGTGGTCTTGCCGCAACCACTCGGACCCACGAGTACACCGATCTCACCAGACTGCAGTTGCAGATCGACGCCACGGAGGATTTCAGTGGCCTCACGTCGAAATCGAACATCTTTCAATTCAAGTCGCATGGGGCATTCTTCCTGCAAGCCACTTTAGAGGCAAAAGTCCCGCGAGTACGAGCGCGAGCGAGGGTATGGCTGCGCGCTCCCATTCGCCTTCGGAAGTGAGTTCAAAAACGCGGATCGCCAAGGTTTCGAAACCAAATGGTCGTGTCAGCAAAGTGATGGGCAGTTCTTTCATCAAGTCGACGAAGCTCAGTACGAAAGCCGCTGCGATACTGCCTTTGAGCAATGGCCAGTGAATTCGCTGCCATCGATCCCGCGGGCGACTACCGAGGAGTATCGCCGCTTCATCGAGTGCCATCGGTAGGCGTGCGAGTCCCGCCGCAATCGGCGCATGACCCACGGCAAGAAATCGGGCGACATAGGCCACGAAAAGGATGACGAGCGTTCCTTGCAGCCAAGGAAGTGTGGCGGCCAAGGGCGCGTATAGACCCACGGCGAGCACCGTGCCGGGAATCGCATAGCCTGCGGTTGCGAGCGGTGCCAGGCTGCCGCCGATCCAACCTACGGAGTCGCGCCGCGCATACGCAAGTAGGGTGCTGATCGTTACCACCAGTGCCGCACCGAGCCCTGCAACGATCACGCTACGCAGGAAATATCCGAAGTAGCGCGCATCCAAATCCGCAGCCCAATGCACGCTGGCCCACGAGATGAGATGGGCGATCGGCCAAACGAAAGCGACACCGAGAACGCTGCTCGCGAATAATGTGGCCAATCCGGCTCGCCAGCCGCGAAGTGGCTCACGATGGACCGACGCACCGCCCGAGTCGCGTATGCGCACGGCGACGCGTGCTCGATATTCTAAAAGCAACAGTACGAGTGCCATCACGACCAGGAAGCTCGCGATTTGCTGCGCAGTGACCAAAGAAAACATGCCGTACCAAGCGCGATACAGCGCAGTCGTGAGGGTGTCGACATTAAGCGCCGCGACGACGCCGAAATCGGCGAGGGTCTCCATGGCGACCAGCGCGCTAGAGGCGACGATGGCCGGGATCGCAAGCGGCAACAACACTTCTTTGACGGCTTGCATTCGGGTGCGACCGAGCAGGGTCGCCGCTTCGAGATAGCGCTCCGCGGCCGATTCGAAAGCGACTCGAGCGACCAAATAGACGTACGGAAATAGGGTGAGCGTCAGTACCAGCGAGGCGCCACCGAGCGAGCGAATCGAGGGCCACTGCCAGCCGAGCTGCTCGCGTAACCAACTGTACAAGGGGCTCGAGTAATCAAGGCTGCCTGCAAATACCGCGGCCAGCACGTAGCCCGGTATCGACAACGGCAGCAGTAAAGCCCAGGAGAAAAATGTCCGACCTGGAAAGTCGAACAAGGCGACGAGCGCTGCCAAGCTGGTGCCGATGATCGCTGCGCCGACCGCGACGCTCAAAACGAGAATGATCGTATTACGACTGGCATCAGGGAGCAGGTAGCGCCACTGGTGCTGCAACAGATCGCCGGTCGGTGCCAACCAGGCACCGATGAGCCCAACAAGAACGACCAGTGCTGGCGCGGCCGCCAAAAAAATAACGAGCGTTGAGCGCCAGCGCGCTCGCATTAACGCCAGCCAGCGCGATCCATCACGCGCACCGCCGTGGCCTGCCGGCGACCGGCCTCGACGATGTTGATGCGACTCGGTGTGAAGCTGCCCCAGCTACGGACCAAGGGGTCGATCTCGACCGTCGGATTCACCGGATACTCCATGTTAGATCCGGCGAAGAGGCGTTGAGCCTCGCCCGCCGAGAGCCACTCCAGTAATTTTTGAGCGCCTGCCGCGTTACGTGCGTGACGCGTGATTCCGGCGCCACTGATATTCACGTGAGTGCCGTCACCACGCTGATTTGCCCAAAATACTTTGACCGGAAAGTCAGGCTGCTTCTGCAGCATGCGCCCCAAGTAGTAGGTGTTGACGATGCCCACATCGCATTGCCCAGCGGCAATGGCTTCCATCACCTGATTGTCATTGGCGAAAGGCGGGGCGGCGAGATTGGCAACCCACCCGCGCACCGTTGCCTCCGTTGCGGCTTCGCCCTTGGCCTTAATCATCATCGCCACGAGTGATTGGTTATAGACCTTCTTTGAGCTGCGTAAGCAAAGTCGGCCGCGCCACGTGGGGTCGGCCAAATCCTCGTAACGGCCGAGCTTGCTTGGGTCGACACGGACCGGGTGGTAGACGATGGTTCGTGCGCGTTGCGAGAGACCCACCCAACGATTTCCTGGGTCACGCAGGGTGGCGGGGATGTTCGCCTCCAAAATCTTCGATCGAGTGGGTCTCAACAAGCCGCGATTAGCCGCGTTCCAAAGCTCACCGGCATCAACGGTCATCAGCAGGTCTGCCGGACTGTTCTTGCCTTCGGCGGCCAAGCGCTCGATGAGCACTGCTGCATCGGCGGTGGTGAATTTCACCGGGATCCCCGTTTCGGCGGTGAATCGATCGAACAGCGGTTTGATCAGCTGCTCATTGCGAGCGGAGTAGACCACCACCGATTCCGCCGTCAATGCAGAGCCCGGCGCGAGAGCGAGGACGGCCAAGAGCGCGGCGAAAGCCCGAGAGAGGAGACGAAAGGACGTGCCAGATCGCATGGTGTTTAATCCGCAGTTAAGAATCATTCGCAATTATGGGTGAGGGGGTGGGGGCCTCGCAAGTCGGGGAGCTTGGGCCATAATCGGCCTATGAAACGCCTACTTCTCGCCTTCGTGGCCTCCCTCGGTTTCTCCCTCTCTAACCCGCTGCTGGCATCGGCCCCAACGCTGCAAAGCCCGATGTCCCATGAGGATTTGTGGCTCATGAAGCGAGTGGGGTCACCCTCGGTCAGCCCCGATGGGCGTTGGGCCGTGTTTTCCGTGACCGAACCCGCCTACGACGAAAAAGCTCAGGTCTCGGACCTTTGGATCGTGGCGACGGCCGCGGGCAAAGACGGCAAGCCGCCGGCGCCGCGTCGTCTGACGGGTACCGCCGGGGGCGAGAGTGGCGTCGATTGGAGCGCCGACAGTCAACGACTCGTATTTTCCGCCAGGCGCGAGGGTGATGAGGTCGCACAACTGTATTTGCTTGATCTGTCCGGCGGTGATGCGATTCGCTTGACGCAGTTGGTGGGCGGCGCGCGCGCGCCCAAGTTCTCGCCGGATGGGCGTTCGATTGCGTTTGCGAGCAGTCAGTTTCCCGGCGCCGTGACTGAGGCCGATAACAAGCGCATCGCGGCTGAGCGTAAGGCGCGTAAATGGAATGCGCGCGCGTACGACGGATTCCCGATTCGAAACTGGGACCGCTGGCTCGACGATCTAAAACCCGTCTTGCTCGTTCTCGATTTGAAAGAGGGAAGTGCGGCAGCCGGTGAGCCGCGCAATCTACTCGTATCCACCGAGCTCTTTGCATCTCCTGGCTTTGCTGCGGGCGGCGATGAGGGGATTAGCTACGCCTGGACACCGGATGGAAAATCTTTGGTGTTCGCCGCGAGCTCGGATCGAAATACGGCCGCGTATCAATTCACCACGTCGCAGTTGTGGCAGGTGGCAGTCGCGGGGGGGCAGGCCCAACGCCTGACCGATGGCGTGAATTCATGGTCTTCGCCGACTTTCACGCCAGATGGACAAACACTGGTTGCGCGCTACACGCCTCGCACCGATAAAGCGTATAACGAGGCGCGTCTGGTGGCTTTTCGTTGGAGCGGGTCTAAGCAGTCCGATGCGCCGCTTCCTGAGCCGCGCGTTTTGACCGACAAGATCGATCGCACGCCGAGCTCCTTTGCCATCACCGCAGATTCGAAGCAAATTTATTTTACGGCTGAGGAAGCCGGGCACGAGAAATTGTTTGTGACCACGCTTCGCGATGGGGTCGCGAAGCTCGCGTTCGACATGTCGGTGGGCGTGTATACCGATGTGGCGATCGCCGAGCGCAGTCGCTCTCTCGTGCTGGTAGCGTCCTTCGAAAGCGCGACTCGACCGCCGCAGATCGTTCGGATTGACCCGGCTAAGGCTGCACACACGGCACTCGCATCATTCGATGACGATCGTCTCGCGAAACTCGATCTTGCGCCTCTGCGGCACTTTTGGTTTGAGAGTTCGAAGGGGCGGCGCATCCATAACATGTTGTTGACGCCGCCCGGCTTTGATCCGTCAAAGAAATACCCGCTGTTCGTGGTTATTCACGGTGGCCCGCATACGATGTGGCGCGATCAGTGGGTGCTGCGCTGGAACTATCATCTGCTAGCGGCGCCGGGGTACGTCGTGCTGCTCACCAACTACAGCGGCTCGACGGGTTTCGGCGAAGCGGCGGCGCAGACCATCCAGGGCGATCCGTTGCGCACGGCGGGTGAGGAATTGAACGAGGCGGCGGATGTTGCCATTCGCGACAACGCGTTCATCGACGCCACACGTCAGTGTGCGGGCGGCGCGAGCTATGGCGGACATCTCGCCAATTGGCTGCAGGCAACGACGACCCGTTACCGTTGTCTCATCAGCCACGCGGGCTTGATCAATCTCGAATCACAGTGGGGGACGAGCGACACCATCTATGGTCGCGAGGTCAATAACGGGGGTCCCGTTTGGGAGCAGGGCCCGGTTTGGCGCGAGCAGAATCCGATCCGCTATGCCGCGCAGTTCCGTACGCCGACCTTGGTGACGGTGGGTGAACGCGACTTCCGCGTGCCGCTCAATAACTCATTGGAATATTGGTCGGTGCTGCAGCGCCAGCAGATTCCGAGTCGATTGCTCGTCTTCCCCGATGAGAACCACTGGATTCTCAAAGGCGAGAACAGTCGCTACTTCTACTCCGAAGTGCACGGCTGGCTTGCGCGCTGGTTGGGATCGGTGCCGGCTGCGGCGGGCGCACCGAAGTAGCGCTGGCGGGGCTTTTCTTGTAGAATCCGGCTCCCGCGAGGCTCCTCGGGTCTCGCGGGAGTGGTTCGAAGCTCGAGCTTCGCATCACAAGTGCTTGATTCGAAAGCCCCCCGAGGGGCTTTTTGTTTTTGTGCCCCTGGCCGGGGCAGGACGATAGCAAGGGGGCCCTCGTGGCCCTTTTTCATTATGGCAACGGCATCGGTAGTACGCGACAAGATGATCGCCCTGCTCGAACCTCTGGTCGAGCAGCTGGGCTATGAGCTCGTCGATATCGAGTGGGTATCGGCGCCGCGTAGTGCCACCTTGCGCATCTTCCTGGACCTGCCGGCTGGACGTGAAGGGCATATCGGCATCGAAGACTGCGAACGGGTCAGTCGAGAGGTGTCGGCGTTACTCGACGTCGAGGATCCGGTGGCCGGAGCCTACAACCTCGAGGTGTCGTCGCCGGGATTCGATCGAGTGTTGCGTAAGCCTGCGCACTTCGAACGGTTTCAGGGCGCGCGGGTGTGGGTGGGGTTGAACGTCGCACGCGACGGACGACGTCGGTACACGGGCACGCTCTGTGGCGTAAGCCCAGAGGGCATCACCCTCGAGGTCGATGGTCAGAACGTGTCGATCGGTTTTAGTGAAGTGGGTAAAGCACGTCTCGTCGCCTGATGGGCGCGGGCGGGCAACGGAAGAGGACGAACGACGATGAGCAAAGAAATCATGATGGTGGTCGATGCCGTCTCCAACGAAAAGGGCGTCGATAAAGAAGTCATCTTCGAGGCGCTCGAAGCCGCCCTCGCATCGGCCACTCGTAAGAAGCACGGTGAAGAGTGGGATGTGCGCGTGTCGATCAACCGCAAGACGGGTGACTACGACACCTTCCGTCGCTGGAAAGTCTTCGCAGACGACTCCAAAGAGTTGGAAGTGCCCGATCGCGAGTTACGTCTTGAGGATGCGCTCGATGTCGACAAGAAAGCGATCGTCGGTGCTTACGTCGAGGAGCCGATGGAGTCGGTGAGCTTCGGTCGAATCGCGGCGCAACAAGCCAAGCAGGTCATCGTTCAAAAGGTGCGCGAGGCAGAGCGAGCGCAAGTCGTCGACGCTTATCGTGACCGCGTTGGTCAGCTGGTCAGCGGTGTGGTCAAGCGCGTCGATCGCAATGGCATTTACGTGGATCTTGGCGGTAATGCCGAGGGTTTCGTATCGCGTCAGGACATGATCATGCGCGAGCAGGTCAAGCCGCAGGATCGTATCAAGGCGTATCTGAAGGAAGTGCGTTCCGAGCCGCGTGGGCCGCAGCTGTTTCTCACGCGTTCAGCGCCTGAGTTCCTGATCGAACTGTTCAAGCTCGAGGTGCCGGAAGTCGGTCAGGGGTTGATCCAGATTCTGGGCGCGGCGCGTGATCCTGGTATTCGCGCCAAGATCGCGGTGAAGAGCAACGATAACCGCGTCGATCCCGTGGGTGCCTGTGTCGGTATGCGCGGATCGCGCGTGCAGGCCGTCTCCAACGAGATTGCCGGTGAGCGCGTCGACATCATCCCGTTCGATGAGAATCCCGCGCAGTTCGTCATCAACGCCATGTCGCCCGCCGAGGTGATCTCGATCGTCGTCGACGAAGATTCGCACAGCATGGATATCGCCGTATCCGAGGAAAAACTCTCGCAGGCGATTGGCCGTGGCGGTCAGAACATTCGCCTCGCGAGTCAGCTGACGGGTTGGGAACTCAACGTCATGACCGAGTCGGATGCGGAAGCCAAGAGCGAGTCCGAAGCGCGATCGCTGGTTGAGAATTTCATGAAGCAACTCGATGTCGACGAAGATGTCGCCACGATCCTCGTGCAAGAGGGCTTCTCGACGGTCGAGGAAGTGGCTTACGTGCCGCAGGCCGAGCTCATCGCGATCGAAGAATTCAGTGAAGACATCGTCAAAGAATTGCGTAGCCGCGCGCGTGATGTGCTGCTCACGCAGGCGATCGCAAGCGAAGAGAGTCTCGATTCGCAGTTGCCGGCCGATGATCTGCTGTTGCTTGAGGGCATGCAGCCAGACCTCGCATTGGCATTGGCTTCGCGCGGTGTGCGCACGCGCGAGGATCTTGCCGAGCAGGCAATCGACGATTTGCTCGATATCCAGGGTTTGACGGCCGAAGAGGCTGGCAAGCTCATCATGAAGGCCCGCGAGCACTGGTTCGCCCCGGGTCACGGCTGATGGCCTAGGGGGTCGCGACAGATGGCAGACGTAACCGTTGCCCAATTCGCCGAGGTGTTGAAGGTTCCGGTCGAGAAGCTGCTCGTGCAGCTCGATCAGGCCGGCATCAAGGTGGCAGGACCGAACGACAAGATCAGTGACGAGGCCAAGCTTGAATTGCTCAGCCACTTACGTCGCAGTCATGGACAGTCCGGTGAAGAAGCAGGTGCCGTAGCGGCACCACGCAAGATCACCTTGCAGCGCAAGCAGCAGAGCGAGATCAAACTCGCCGGTGGCGCCGGACGTGCACGCACGGTGAACGTCGAGGTGCGCGTGAAGCGCACCTACGTGAAGCGTGATGTGCTCGAGGAGCAAGCGAAGGCGCAAGGCGGTGATGACACCGAGGCCAAGCGTCTCGAAGCCGAAGAGGCTGCGCGCCTCGAACGCGAGCGGCAAGAAAACGAACGTCGTGAAGCCGAGCGGATGGAGGCGGAGAACCGCCGTCGTCTCGAGGAAGAAGCGGCCGCACGACGTGCCGCCGAAGAAGCTCGTCGCGCTGCTGAACAGCGTGAACGCGAACAGGCTGAGGCATCGCGTGCACGTCCTGCTCCCGCGCCGGCTGCGCCAGCGCCAGCGGCTGCCAACGATCGCGACCGTCGCACCAAGTACGGCCGCGAAGAGTTGCACGTCAGCACGGATGCCAGCTCGCGCCTGAAGAAGAAAAAGAAGGTTCGCGAGAGACGCAGTGCAGTTGGCGTCGAGACGCGTCATGCGTTCGAGTTGCCGACAGCCCCCGTGGTGCGCGAAGTGAGCGTGGGCGAGACGATCACGCCGCAGGAACTTGCGCAGAAGATGGCCGTCAAGGCGACCGAAGTCATCAAAGTCATGATGAACATGGGCGTGATGGCGACCATCAACCAGCCCATCGATCAAGACACGGCGATGCTCGTTGTCGAAGAAATGGGTCACAAGGCCAAAGTCCTGCAAGAGAACCAGATCGAAACGGATCTGCAGGGCGCTGAGGCTGAGCTTGAATTGTTGCCAAGGCCGCCTGTGGTTACGGTCATGGGTCACGTCGATCACGGCAAGACCTCGCTGCTCGACTACATCCGAAAAGCGAAGGTGGCTGCGGGTGAGGCGGGTGGTATCACCCAGCACATTGGCGCCTACCAGGTGCAGACGCCAAAAGGCACAGTCACGTTCCTCGATACGCCGGGTCACGCTGCCTTCACGGCGATGCGTGCGCGCGGCGCCAAGGCGACCGACGTCGTCATCCTCGTGGTTGCTGCCGACGATGGCGTGATGCCGCAGACGATCGAAGCGATTCAGCACGCTCGCGCAGCGGGCGTTCCGATCGTGGTGGCCGTCAACAAAATCGACAAACCCTCGGCAGATCCGGATCGCGTGCGAACCGAACTGTCGAAGCAGGAAGTCATCCCCGAAGAGTGGGGTGGCGAGAATATGTTCGTGAACGTGTCGGCACACACCGGCGCGGGCATCGATCAACTGCTCGAAGCCATTTTGCTGCAAGCCGAAGTGCTCGAACTCAATGCGCCAGCCGCTGGGCTCGCCTCGGGTCTGATCATCGAAGCGAGCGTCGAGAAAGGTCGCGGTGCTGTGGCGACGGTGCTCGTCAAGCGCGGCACGCTGCGTACGGGCGACCCGATCATCGCGGGCCAAGAGTTCGGTCGCGTTCGCGCGATGTTCGATGAAAAGGGCAAATCGGTTAATGAGGCCAAGCCTTCGATGCCGGTGCTCGTACTCGGCCTATCCGGCGCGCCCAATGCGGGCGACGAAATGTTGGCGGTCGAGAGTGAGCGCAAGGCTCGCGAGGTCGCGCTGTATCGTCAGGGTAAGTTCCGCGACGTGAAGCTCGCCAAGCAGGCCGCTGCGGTCGGCGATGTGTTCTCGCAGATGACCGAAGAGAAGGCGGGCGTTATCAGCGTCGTCATCAAGACAGACGTGCAGGGCAGTGCCGAAGCGCTGCGCGATGCGTTGACGAAACTCTCGACGGACGAGGTCACGGTCAAGGTCGTCGCGAGTGGCGTCGGCGGTATCACCGCGTCGGACGTACAACTGGCGGCAGCATCGAAAGCGCTGGTCCTCGGCTTCAATGTCCGCGCCGATGGTGCGGCCCGTGAGGCGGTCAAAGAAACCGGCGTCGATATCCGTTACTTCTCGATCATTTACGAAGCCATCGACGACATCAAGCAGCGCATGAGCGGCTTGCTGGCGCCGGAGGTCAAGGAGCAGATCGTCGGGACCGCACAGGT
>JACCEC012635964.1_pt1 | contig 12783 bp, 7 predicted proteins | sample 7450121 | NCBI WGS metagenome assembly JACCEC01 (sample SAMN15323455, study PRJNA562643) | freshwater metagenome | isolation source: river surface water | place: USA:Blue River Watershed | collected 2017-08-18 | reverse complement strand
GAGGGAAGCGTTCTTGTAGATATCATCGAGAGGACTATCGATAACACCACAATCCTTGAGGAGTCTCTTCATACCAGGTACCCCATCGCCAAGATCCCTATTATGGTCGGCTCAGTCAAGTGCAACCTCTACGGTAAGACTGAGGAGGAGTGGATCAAGTCTGGTGAGTGCGAGAAGGATCCCGGAGGCTACTTCGTCATCAAGGGTAAGGAGCGTGTCCTCATCTGCCAGGAGCGCATCAACTACAACACCATCTTTGTCTTCAAGGGCAAGGACAACTTCTCTGCAGAGATCCGTTCCATGTCTGAGGAGACCGGTCACTCCGTCCTTACCAAGTCTGAGATTTCAGAGGATGGTAAGACGATCACATTTTCCCTTCCCTATGTCCGTGAGGAGATTACCGCTGGTATGGTCTTCAAGGCATTCGGTGTTGAGACTGTTGAGGATCTTCAGAAGTACATCTCCCCCCGTGAGGATATGCTTCCCTATATCAGGCGTATTCAGAGGGATGGTAGGGAGCTTCCCACGAGGTCTGAGTGCCTTGAGTACATTGGTGAGCGTTCTCTTCATGCGATTCCCAAGGATAGGAGGGAGAAGTATGCGGAGCAGGTCCTTGAGAATGAGATCTTCCCTCATCTTGGAATCTCGGATAGGAAGGAGAAGATTGTCCTTCTTGGAAGTATGATTGACAAGCTCATCCGTACTCATATGGGACTTCGTGCCGAGGATGACCGCGATAATATCTCTCTCAAGCGTGTAGAGACTGCCGGTGTTCTTATCCTTGATCTTTTCCGTATGCTGGTCAAGCGCATGGTTGATAACCTCAAGCTGTATCTCATCAAGCGTCAGGATGTCGCCAGCAATATCAGCCGTATCTCATCCATTACCACCGGTAGTCATCACGCATTCAGTACTGGCAACTGGGGTATCCAGAAGAACAACTATGTCCGTCCTGGTGTGTCCCAGATCCTTTCCAGACTCAGCTATATGGCCTTCATCAGCCATCTTCGTCGTGTTGTCATTCCTATCGGCAAGGAGGGTAAGAACACCAAGCTTCGTCAGCTTCATCCTACTCATTTCGGTATGATTTGTCCCGCAGAGACTCCTGAGGGCCAGTCTGTCGGTATTGTGAAGAACCTTGCTGCTTTTGCTCGTATCTCTATGAAGACCAATCCTCGTATGGTTCGTAGCAATATTGAGAGTATGTCTTGCTATTCCGCTTTCGATGCTCTTCTTCAGAATCCCGAATGGACTCGTGTCATCCACAATGGTGTGGTTATTGGATGCACTGAGACTCCTTCCGAGTTCATCAAGGAGTTCCGTATGCTTCGTGTGAAGGGCATCTTCAGCGTTGAGACTTCCGCTTCATACAACAGGAATGAGAATGATATCCTTATTTACAGCGATGAGGGTCGTTTCCTTCGTCCTTTCCTTACTATCGATGAGACTGGAACGGGACTCAATGTGGAGAAGTACAGGAATATGATTGAGATTGAGAAGAAGAAGGTTACTTGGGAGGAGCTTCTCCAGTCTGGTTGTGTTGTGTATCTGGACTCTCTCGAGATTGAGAACAGTGTGATTGCCACATGCAAGGAGGATGTTGCCGAGGGAGGATTTGATGTGTGCGAGCTTCACCCTACCTGCGTCCTGAGTAATACGGCTCTTACGATTCCCTTCCCTGATCATTCTCAGGCACCTCGTAATTGTTACTCATCTTCGATGACCAAGCAGGCTCTTGGAACCTACAGCATGGCCCATAATACCAGGTTTGATACGATGGCTCATCAGATGCACTATCCTCAGAAGCCTATGGTCTCTACCGAGTTCGTTGAGCACACCGGACTTGGAGGTATGCCCTATGGTGTCAATGCGATTGTTGCTGTCTCTACCTATGGAGGATACAACCAGGAGGACTCCATTATGATCAACAAGGCCGCTGTTGATCGTGGTATGTTTGTGACCACTGCCTACAGGACTCACGTCCTCGAGGAGAAGAGGAAGACCAGCAAGACCTATGAGACTATTGAGGTCCCTCCTCTGGATGTCAGGGGTAAGAATAGGTCCAACAACTACAACAAGCTCGATGAGGACGGTATTGTTTCCGAGGGAACTCACGTCTTCAAGAACGATGTCATCATCGGCAGGACCTGCACCAAGCTCAACAAGGATGAGAAGGAGGAGATTACGGACTGCTCCCTTGTCCTGAAGGCTGGCGAAGAGGGTGTTATTGATAAGGTGATGGTGTCCTACAATGCAGAGGGATATAAGGTCGTGAAGATCCGTATTCGTACCTTGAAGGTCCCCGAGATTGGTGATAAGTTCTGCTCGAGGCACGGTCAGAAGGGTACTTGCGGTCTTATTGTGAATCCCGAGGATATGCCCTTTACCTCGTCTGGTATTGTTCCCGATGTTATTATCAATCCTCATGCATTCCCTACTCGTATGACCATCAACTATCTCCTGGAGATGCTTCTGGGAAAGGTTGGAGCACTGACTGGAAGGCGTCAGGATTCTACTGCCTTCACGCCTGAGAGTGATGATCCCGTCGATGGTATTACTCAGTCTCTTGGTGATCTCGGATTTGATAGGATGGGCAATGAGACTCTGTACAATGGTATGACTGGAGAGCCTCTTCAGGCCCAGATCTTTACCGGTGTGTGCTACTATCAGAGGCTGAAGCATCTGGTGTCGGACAAAATGCATGCCCGTGCTACTGGAAACGTCACTATGCTCACTCGTCAGCCTCTTGAGGGACGTAGCAGGGATGGTGGTCTGAGGTGTGGTGAGATGGAGCGCGATTGCCTTATTGCTCATGGTGTGTCTGCGTTTATGAAGGAGCGCCTCTTCACTATGAGCGATCCCTACAAGATGAATGTGTGCAACCAGTGTGGATGTGTGATCAGCGATAAGGATGCCTGCCGTATCTGCAAGACGACCAATATCTCTGAGGTCAATATTCCCTTCGCCTGCAAGGTCCTCCTCCAGGAGCTCAACGCTATGGGTATTAAGACCTCGATTGAACCTTCAAGGAAGTAATTTTCGATAAATAGTAAAAATTTGTAAAACTGAATAGAATTTACAAATTTCTAAAAATATTCAGAACTATGTCTATCAAGTGTGCTGGATGCTGGAATATTATTACTGGTTGCGGTTATAGGTGTGATGTCTGCTATATGAATGGATGTGAGATTAACATTTGTGATGCCTGTTTCAACTCGGGGACCAATTCGATTCCCACCTCCTGCCTAGTCTGCTGTTCCCGTATGAATAGGAAGGGTGAGATTGTAACCAGGACTTCTCATAAGAAGGCTGATGCCCTGTATGATCTCAAGGTTGGACTTACCAAGATTAATGACTTTGACAGCCCTAATCACAATGAGGAGGTTGCTGAAGTTCTTGGTCTTCTCCTCAAGCATATTCATATCTTTAGCCATTCATCAGATAAGTACCCTAGGGGAACTCTTCTGAGGTTCCGCATGACTGCCCTGAAAAAGTGCAATGATCTTATTAATGATATTGAAAATCGCGAGACCAAGACTCCCACGCACCTCAAGATCGCCAAGCTCTCCAGAAAGATCATCTCCACCCTCCGCTTTGGCTCTTCCCCCGGACCCCTCCTTACCCGTTTTACAATTAAGAACTAACGTAGTAAAGTAGTAAAGAATTTCAATACAAGAGATTGAAATCAACATTGGATTGGGTTTAAAAACTCACAGTCCTCTATACAAGGAAATGCAGTCTTATTACAACCCATTTACAATACGATCCCTGGACAACGGCTGGAAATGCCTTATCGTCAAAGTAAAGAAGGTCGTACAGCACCCCTCTGTCAATGATCTACTGGTGAAGAAGTTTGGATCATTCAATATCTTCAATACGATTCCAAAGTCCAAATTGTACTTCTGTCACCAAGACAACAAGCTTAATCTATATCAGATATCCCTCAACCACGGCGTATGCACTATTCACATTCTGAGGCTATTTGACGAGACGAGGATCGAAGCCGATATCGACTCTATTATCACAAGCATTAGGGAGAGCGTAACCATTCCCTCGTATATAACACTGAGTGTGTATATGTATCTGCCCTATATGTTCAATGTGGATGTCATGTCCCTTATGAAGGTGTTCAGGTCAAATGGACAGAAGGATAACGATATCTACGGAAATACCCTTCACAACAGGACAAAGCTATACACTTGCAAGTGGCCTCTCAAACATACTGTCTCTACGCTGGCATCATCGTCTCATGATGCTCCTCAAACGGTAGTTCAACCTGCTGTAAATACCAATACGCAGACACAGCAGACCCCTGTTACTACTACAGCCCCTCCTCAGCCACAGACGGCTCAGCAACCTACTTCTCTCTTTGGAAATACACAGACCACATTCCCCCCTTCTCTGTTTGGAAACACAACCACGACAACCACTAATACAACACAGCCTCTATTTGGAAGCACATCAACCACTACGACAGCACAACCCCCTCCAGTCTTTGGAACAACGGCAACAACTACGACAGTACAGCCTTCCATATTCGGAACGACAAATACGACACAGCCTCTGTTTGGGAGCACATCGACGACTACAGCCACACCAGCAATCTTTAACACCGGAATGCCCGCATTCACAATAGGAACAACTCAGCCTGCAAAGAAGTAATACCAATATGATATATTGGTATTGTTTTACTAATTGAACTTACATAGCGTATGACAGATCCTCAAGATAGGACCCGGTTTCGGTAACCATAGTTGCATCCCAGAATGCTCCCAAAAAATTCCTAAGTTTCTGCTTTGATGTCCAGATATGACCAGCACCAAGGGTGTGATGTCTATCCTTCTTTGAATTGAACGGAGTCATACTGTCATTGAGATGGATAAGCTTCAATTTATCGTTTCCGAATGACTCTTCGATCTTCCTCCTGAATGCATAGGGATCTTCAAAGTCGGTCATACCAGATGCAAATGAATGGCAAGTATCAATGCACACACCCACATTTGCGTCTGGCATGATGTGTTTCATAATGTAGTCGATGTGCTCAAGCGTATGAGGAAGTGTTGTACCCTGAGCACAGCTATTCTCAAGAAGAAGAGTGCCGAGGTTTTCATGGGAAGAGTACATGATATTGATATTCTCAACGATTCGATCGAGGCCCTGCTGAGTGTCCTTTGATGATCCAGGATGGACTACAACGCCTCCACACCTGCGACATCCGAGTTTGCCACATACCTCAAGTTCGTAGATGAGGGACTCCTTACATTTCTCATGTACATCTTGGTTGCAGAGTGAGAAGATATAGGGAGAGTGAATGAACATTGTGGTGGTGGTCTTTTCAATAACCTTCTTAATATCGGTATCATCGATCTGGCGCCTCCTGTATGTCTTGGGATTACCAAGGAAAATCTGGAAGGAGGGCATATTCATTTCATCGGCTGCCGAATATGTGTCAAAGAGAGTATTCAAGATGGGCACATGGGTTCCGAACATCATTGTTTGAAAAGTGCATTGATTGTTTAAAAGATGTTCAATTTTAGAACATTCTTAAAATAAAACATGTCTAACATTAATATTACAGGTCCTACAGGTCCTTTCGGACCCACTGGACCTCGTGGTCTTCAGGGACTTCAGGGTGAAATTGGTCCCACCGGCCCTCAGGGACTTCGCGGTCTCCAGGGTATCCAGGGTATTCAGGGTATCCAGGGCGAGCGCGGTTTTACAGGTGCTCAGGGTGAGGTCGGTCCTCAGGGTATTCAGGGTATCCAGGGTATCCAGGGTATCCAGGGTATTCAGGGTCCTACTGGTATTCAGGGAGAGCAAGGTATTCAGGGAGTACGCGGTCATACTGGTGAGCGCGGTCTCCAGGGTATTCAGGGTATTCAGGGTATTCAGGGAGTTCAGGGTGCTCGCGGTCCTACTGGTGAGCGCGGTATCCAGGGATTCACTGGTGCTCAGGGTGAGCAGGGTATTCAGGGTATTCAGGGTATCCAGGGAGAGCAGGGTATCCAGGGCCCCACAGGTATTCAGGGTGAGGTAGGTCCTCAGGGTATTCAGGGAGTACGCGGATCTACCGGAGAGCGTGGTGTCCAGGGTCCTCAGGGAGCCCAGGGTATTCAGGGTATTCAGGGTGCTCGCGGCCCCACTGGAGAGAAGGGTGACCGTGGTTTCACTGGTCCTCAGGGTATTCAGGGTATTGAAGGAGATCAGGGTATTCGCGGACCTACCGGAGAGAAGGGTATTCAGGGTGTCACTGGACCCGAGGGTATCCAGGGTATCCAGGGTATTCGTGGTCCTACCGGAGAGAAGGGTATTCAGGGTAATACCGGCCCCGTTGGACCCATAGGTATTCAGGGTGTTCGTGGTGTTACTGGACCTCAGGGTATTCAGGGTAAGACTGGTCCTCAAGGAGTTCAGGGTATCCAGGGTATTCGTGGTGTCACTGGACCTCAGGGTATTCAGGGCAAGACTGGACCCCAGGGAGTCATAGGTATCCAGGGTATTCGCGGTCCTACCGGAGAGAAGGGTATCCAGGGTAACACCGGTCCCGTTGGACCTATCGGTATCCAGGGTATCCGTGGTCCTACTGGTGAGAAGGGTATCCAGGGTCCCACTGGTACTCAAGGAATTCAGGGTATTCAGGGTATCCGTGGTCCCACTGGTGAGAAGGGTATTGAGGGACCTACTGGTGATAGGGGAATTCAGGGAATTCAGGGTATCCGCGGTCCTACCGGAGAGAAGGGTATTCAGGGATCCACAGGAGCTCAAGGACTTCAGGGTATCCAGGGTATTCAGGGTATCCGTGGTCCTACTGGTGAGCGTGGTATAGACGGACCTACTGGAGAGCAGGGTCTTCAGGGACTTCGTGGTCCTCAGGGTATCCAGGGTATCCAGGGTAATACTGGACCTACTGGACCTCTTGGACCTACTGGCCTTCGTGGTCCTCAGGGTATCCAGGGTATTGAGGGACCTACTGGTGAGCAGGGTATTCAGGGTATTCAGGGTATTCAGGGTATCCGTGGTCCCACTGGTGAGAAGGGCGAGCGTGGTTTCACCGGTGCTCAGGGTGACATTGGAGCTACTGGAGCTCAGGGTATTCAGGGATTCACTGGACCTATTGGACCTCAGGGTATCATTGGACCTCAGGGAGTCCAGGGTATTCAGGGTATTCAGGGAGTACGTGGCCATACTGGCGAGCGTGGTGAGCGTGGTTTCACCGGACCTATTGGACCCCAGGGTATCCAGGGTATCAAGGGTATTGTAGGACCTCAGGGTCCTCAGGGAGAGCAGGGTCCTGTTGGAGAGCGTGGTATCCAGGGTCCTCAGGGTATCCAGGGTCCTCAGGGTGATGTTGGTCCTACTGGAGAGCGTGGCCCTGATGGTATTCAGGGTATCCAGGGAGAGCAAGGAGAGATGGGTCCTACTGGCGAGAGAGGAGAGACTGGTGCTGAGGGTCCTCAGGGTATTCAGGGAGAGACCGGTCCTACTGGTCCTACTGGACCTACTGGTGATCAGGGACCTCAGGGTATTCAGGGAGAGACTGGAGAGACTGGTCCTACTGGCCCTCAGGGAGAGCAGGGTATCCAGGGTCCTACTGGTGAGGCTGGTCCTACTGGTCCTACTGGTTCTCAGGGTGAGCAGGGTATTCAGGGAGAGCAGGGTATCCAGGGTCCTACTGGAGAGACTGGTCCTACTGGTGTTCAGGGTGAGCAGGGTATCCAGGGAGAGATGGGTCCCACCGGAGAGAAGGGAGATCAGGGTATCCAGGGAGAGACTGGACCCACTGGCCCTACCGGAGCCAAGGGAGATAAGGGAGATCAGGGAGAGATGGGTCCTACTGGTGAGACTGGTCCTGAGGGTCCTCAGGGTCTTCAGGGTCTTCAGGGAGACCAAGGTCTTCAGGGTGATATAGGTCCCACTGGTCCTCAGGGAGAGCAGGGAATCCAGGGCGAGACCGGACCTACTGGTCCTCAGGGAGAGCAGGGTATTCAGGGAGAGCAGGGCATTCAGGGAGATACTGGTCCTACTGGCCCTATGGGAGAGACTGGTGCTCAGGGACCTCAGGGAGCTCAGGGTGTCGAGGGACCTCAGGGTATTCAGGGAGAGACTGGTCCTACTGGTCCTCAGGGAGAAACTGGTCCCACTGGACCCGAGGGACCTCAGGGTCTTCAGGGAGACATTGGCGAGACTGGTCCTACTGGTCCTCAGGGAGATATAGGAGAGACTGGCCCTACTGGTCCTCAGGGAGAACAAGGAATTCAAGGAGAAATTGGTCCTATAGGAGAGACTGGTCCTATGGGTCCTACAGGCGAGATGGGTCCTCAGGGTGAGCAGGGTCTTCAAGGAGAGACTGGCCCTACCGGTCCCGAGGGACCTCAGGGTCTTCAGGGAGAGATGGGTCCCACCGGTCCTGAGGGCCCCCAGGGTCTTCAGGGCGAGACTGGTCCCACTGGTCCTCAGGGCGAACAGGGTATCCAGGGTCTTCAGGGAGAGACTGGTCCTCAAGGTGATCAGGGTGTTGAGGGTCCTATGGGTCCCACCGGTCCTGAGGGCCCCCAGGGTCTTCAGGGCGAGACTGGCCCCACTGGTCCTCAGGGTGATCAGGGTATTCAGGGTCTTCAGGGCGAGACTGGCCCCACTGGTCCTCAGGGAGAGACTGGCCCCCAGGGTGATATAGGTCCTACTGGTCCTCAGGGCGAACAGGGTGTTCAGGGAGAGCAAGGTATGCAGGGTGAGATGGGTCCCACTGGTCCTCAGGGCGAACAGGGTATCCAGGGAGAGACCGGACCCACTGGTGCGCAGGGAGAGACTGGTCCTCAGGGCGAGCAGGGTCCTATTGGTCCTCAGGGTGATATTGGTCCCACTGGAGATCAGGGTCCCCAGGGAGAGATGGGTCCTACTGGTCCTCAGGGAGAGCAGGGAATCCAGGGAGAGACTGGACCCACTGGTCCTCAGGGCGAGCAGGGTATCCAGGGCGAGCAGGGTCCTCAGGGCGAGACTGGCCCTCAGGGAGAGCAGGGTATTCAGGGAGAGATGGGACCTACTGGCCCTCAGGGTGAGGCTGGTCCTACTGGCCCTTCTGGTGCTGATGGAGTAACTGGAGCTACTGGAGCTACTGGTGCTACTATCATAGCTGGTGTTGGTCTTCCTGATCCTGATGATGCTACTGCCAGAGTTGGAGATATCTATGTCAATGGACAGAGTGGTTCATCCAGCCAGGGATACATCTTCTCTCGCACAAGCTTCAAGCCTACTGCTTCACTTAGAACTATTCCCACATATTCTGGTACCACAGTCAATGTTTCCACAGAGGCTGAGCTGACAAATGCTCTTTCAAGCGTAGCGGATGGTGATATTATTAATGTCACTGCTAATATTGCTCTTTCTGCCAGTATAACTATTGATAGAAGTATTAAGCTTACTGCTTCCTCTTCTACAACCAAGATCTCATTTGCTACAGTTCCTTCGAATGCTACACTCATTGACATCAACTGCGACAATGTCCTCGTAACTGGAATTACTCTTGAGAACTCTGGTACTGGTCCCGTTGTCTATTGCGTCCATTTCAGCTCAGTTGAGGCTGCAAACAACTATGTAGATAATGTCATCTTCAAGACTGAGGAGGCTGCTCTTCTTCTTTCCAACAATCAGATCCAGATTACCAACTGTGCCTTTGAGCATCTTAGCACCACAACTACTGACGTTCATACTTTCATCGTAGTTGCTCGTGTCACTGAGACAACCATCATTGACTCATGTACTTTCAATGGCTCTGATAATGCTTACAACAAGAGTGCTTGCTTCACAGTTACTGCCAATACTGGAGATCTCACTGGTACCATTGCCTTCATGAACAACAACAATACATCCAAGAACCAGGTTCTTCATGTATTCAATGGCGATTCTGATATCACTGGATCCGATCTTTCCCTCATCCTCACTGGCAATAGCTTCACAATCGGAGACAACTATGTCCGTTTCGTAGCTCCTGCTGATGGTGTCTGTATGGCTGGTTACCGTGCTATTGTCCTTGAGAACAATACAGAGATTCTCGGATACCAGAATGGTGTTGGAAGCCGTGGTCTGATCGGACTTGAGACTGCTTCTGGTACTGCCACAGTTAAGGCTGTTCCTGTCTGGTGGTCTGGAAATACTACTGGTGCAACTCTTCGTAGTGATTTCAGCATTGCCTCATATGACAACACTAAGATTGTTGCTTACAGGACTGCTGATTTCCCTGTTGTTGCCTCATTCTTCAAGGGATGGAGCTTCACAGGTTCCATGATCCAGGGTCCAGCTGGACCTACTGGTGCTACTGGTGTAGCTGGACCTACTGGCCCTGCTGGAGCCGATGGTTCTGTTGGTCCTGCCGGCCCTACTGGAGCTACTGGAGCTACCGGTCCTACTGGTCCTGCTGGAAGCGGAGGTGGTGCTGCAGTTTGGGTTGCTTGGAATACAAATGGTTCTATGTCTGGATCATCTGGTGTTTCATCAATCACTGTAGAGTCTGGTATGTTATACTGGAAGAAGGGATTCATTGTCAACTTCTCTTCATCTCTTGGAACTACTAACTATGCAGTTACATTCGGTTCAACATCAACAGATGGTGTTGAGAATCAAGCTGCTCAGATAGGTTACATGAACAAGACTGTCAATTCCGTCACACTCAGAGATGGAGGTATAACCCAGTTCTACGCATGGAACGGAACATCCGGTCAGATAACAACCACCCAGTACAGTATTGCCATCTTCAAGTAAAAATAAGCTTCAAAATATATTCCTAATATTTCAATTAGGAATCAATTAGGCACTTTCACGCCCAATTTTTCAAACTCCTTGCGAAGGTATATTTCAACATCTGCCTCCTTTACATTGTACGGTACCTCTACTAGAATTATACCTTCTTCCTTGCACTTCATACGTTTGATCTCATCTCTGTATTTCTGGTTGAGGAAGGTCTCATAATTCCTGTGGAAGTAGGGTATGTATTCATAGTGCTGGCGACCTTGAGCTTCAACAGCTATTTTTAGTTCCTTATTGTAGCAGTCGAGTTCGAGGTTCCATTTACCACCGGTGACTACGTTTCTGAGGAAATCGGGTCTGTCCTTGTCGAATGGCTTGTTGAACATGCGCATGAGGGCTTGTCTGCATGCTATTTCGAGCTTACTGTCATTTGCGGATTTATCAACATGGTTTGAGAAAGGGACATCCTTCTTGTATTTGGTAATAGGCTTGAACATGGTCTTGGAGTAGTAATAGTAGTTGTCCCATGTACCGACGGAATTTCTGTTGGAAATCCAGCCTACTATGATTGATAGAAAGAAGAAGATGAATAGAAGAGGGATAGAGTATTTGTTCCAAAGTCTTCGGATAGGGTTCATATCCTTTTGTTATAACGATTATTAAACGAGGTTAAAGCTTGAGACTTGAGACCTTTTCATAAGCAGTTGCAGCTGCTTTCTGGTAAAGGAAGAAACTGACTATGAAGTAAGCAGCCAATAAACCGAAGACTCCAATCATAGTGCCAAGCATTGCATCTACTAGAGTAAGATCATCCTTACTGTCGATCTTCTCATCATATAGTTGGTGAGAATAGTATAGTGCTGTAGCTGAGAATGCTGTTCCGAAGAACGCAAGGAAAACAACTGCCCAATAGTACATATCTGCCATATTTATGTTATTCTCGATATTTTACAATATGCTTTCTAATCATCTATTTCAACCAGATTAGAAAATAAGATCCAAAAACTCTTTCAGATAATGGACATGTGGATACTCGGGAACTATAGGTATCTTTACATCCTGTACATTCATATACGAAGGTGCATATCTGTATATCCACTCTGAGCATTTATGAGGTAGAATTCCGCCCAGTCTATTCTCGCCAACACTTGGAAGAGACAGTTCAAGACCTATATTCAGAAGGTCTGACTCGCTGACTCTATACACAATAGGTATATACACATACAGTATTGGGTTTCCATGTTCAAGAGATACACGATTAACAGAGTCCAATTTAGACTTGACGATTGATATGTACCTGCTCAGGGCGTCTGTAAGTCCATATCTAGATAGGAATGGATATACACATGCATGTCGGATGTCACTGCCTTCGATGAGGATTACATTGTCTCCGTATTTATGTATTTTGAGTTTGTTATATATACCCATGAGTGGTATATAGTCTGACAGTGTCATGAGGGTGTGACGCTCGCATAGAGAGTCTAGTTCTGGAGTGATTTCTGTAAAAGTCTCCATAGTGTCCTTAGTTTAAAATGCTTTACATTTAGAACAGTTATCATCTAGGCGTTTGTAGGTCTCTACAAGAACTGCAATTGTGAGTATGCATATGACAAGGATTATGATCTGGCTCCTTGTAAGGGATGCTCCTGCTACGCCTCCTGCGAGAAAAGGCAATGCTACACATGGACATACCATTCTGTTTATCATATACAAATAAACCATGCTTCGTCTGTATAATCCAGAAACTTCCAACACATTCAAGATACCCACCCCATCTCAAAAGATATCAAGACTGTATCCCTCCGATACAAACCCATATGTTATTGAAGCACCCGATACTGGAAAGAAGGTATGGGTATCGCCCTCCTTTTTGACCGACAAGCAAATAGAAACACTAACATCCATATGTAAAACCATGCTCCTAGAAAAGAGGAGTTGCCAGCTCATAAAGGAAGACAAGGATAAATCATCCATCCTTCAAGACATGCTAAAGGATCTCAATATACCTCTCAAACTAGAATACACGGATTTTGTATCTGTCTC
>JACCEC012434500.1_pt1 | contig 12790 bp, 11 predicted proteins | sample 7450121 | NCBI WGS metagenome assembly JACCEC01 (sample SAMN15323455, study PRJNA562643) | freshwater metagenome | isolation source: river surface water | place: USA:Blue River Watershed | collected 2017-08-18 | reverse complement strand
GGCGTTCTGCTTAATCGTATCGGTTATGGGGTTCGTAATTCGAGGGCAAGGTCAGAGCCCGCTGCAAACTGCAATACACGAATATCCCGATGTTCCTCGATGTTCCTCGATGTTCCTCGATGTTCCTCGATGTTCCTCGATGTTCCTCGATGGTCCTCGATGGTCTATGTCGACCGCCAGAAGGAAGTTTTTTGCTAGAAACACTAGTCTAAAAAACATGCAATAATTTGGAACGATCGCCTTTACCCCCACAAGACCGGACCATCGGCGTTAGTAATTCACAGCTCGTTTTTCTCTAAACAGCCTCGAAGGTAAATAACCCAAGGCACTATGTGGATGCCGCGTATTGTAATGTTCGAACCAACCCGCCAACCGTCGCATCACCGTTTGTGCATCGGGCCGATGAGCAAGATCGGCATAGTCGCGCTTGAACGTTCGCACGAAGCTCTCTCCCATGCCGTTGCTCTGCGGACCGCGCATCCAGGTCGTTACCCGCTTCAACCCCAATTCCTGAGCAAACAAACGCGTCTTCGTCGCCGTGTAGCAGCTGCCATTGTCGGTCAACCATTCCACTTACCCGATAGCCTTGCCATTGGCACCGAAGCGCTGCTCGACTGCTTGCATCATCAAGTTGCCGACCAAGTTAGCATCGCTACCCTTGATTGTGGCCACCCAACTCATCGCTTCGCGGTCACAGCAGTCCAATGCAAACGCAACCCTCACACGTTCGCCGTTATCGCAGCTGAGCCCAAACCCATCCGAACACCAGCGAGTGTTGCTGGCGTCGACTGCAACCCGACCATCATGCCGTCAATTCGACACCCGCTTGTCACCACGGCGATGAAGCAGCAATTGGTGATTTCGCATGACTCGGTAAATGCGCTTGTGGTTCGTCTCACCCAGGCGAGTTGCTGTTCCGGGGTCCAGCGCGTTCGTCGCTGCTCCCCAGCGATGATTTCTATTTTTGAATTGCCCCCTGACGACGTAAGCATATCCATAGTCGTATTCCTATCCGTTAGTTTAAGGGATACCGATGGAACGGTCTTCTAGGTGACTAACTCAGTAATACAATTTAGAAAATTACAATAAATTTCTTCTAATCCAGGAGGGCCCAATGGCTAATGTAACTTTGAACAGCGACTACATCGGACTCGATAACTATTTTTCTCAAGACCTTATCGCGCTTGAAGTATTGCAAATGATTCTTGGTGACGGGGTCAGTGATTTGGCTGAGGGATTGGCATATTTCGGATTGCCTGATCTCTTGAGTAACGAGTATGCAGTTTCTTCCGGAAACGGAACCACCCAAAAAATCTTCACGTATAGTGATAGTGATGTGGGAGTTAATAACGTTTACACGTTTTCTGGAACCGGTTTGGATGCGGCCAATTACCGTATAAATAACTTTAAGTATTCCGAAAATGAAAAGTTCGACGGCTACACCAAAATCTCCTCGGGAGAGGGCAAGGGCATGATCAGCAAGCGCGGAATCACGGCAACATCTCTCAAAGATAAGTTTGATGAGACTGTAAGTGTTGATGGACTAAAGTCCAAAACGATGACTTCCAGTGATTTCTTGGGTGAGCACTTTCAAAATTGGAGTGGTGCCGCTTTCGCTCGAGAGGCCAGGAGTTTCAAATTTTCCACAGAATATTCGGCGGAATATCTTTCCACTGCTCAGGCTACTTACGGAAAACCATTCACAAATACCAGTAAAAGAACGCACTCGATTACAAGCAAAGAAGGGTTTGAAATTCAAGGTAATGGTCTCGAATTTGATGACAGCGGTAGTCCTTCCAGTTGGGATAATGTAGTTTTTGATGGCGCATTGGACACAATCAACATATCAGTTTCGACCAAATGGGCGCTGGACTATGCTTACCCTCAAGGCACTGGTCAAGTCAGCTATAAGTCAACGGAAAAAAATATTCGTATCGCTGATGCTTTGACATCGGTATTTGATGGCGTCTTGGTAGATGGCGTGACACTTGATGAGCAGCTGGTAGATGCCCTATTGCCTGCTTTGTTCTTTGGTAATGATGTCATTACCGTGACTAAACTCGGGGGGTATTCGGACGAATATCAAGGGTCCGTGTATATCAACGGATACGGTGGTAACGACAGAATCACTGGAGGTGTAGGCGATGACACGATTATTGGTGGAAAGGGTAAAGACACTCTGACCGGGGGCGTCGGCAGTGACACTTTTGACTTTTCTGCTGGTGACAGCGCGGTGATATTGGGTCGTATGGATTCAATCACCGACTTCAAAGTTATGGATGGAGATATTATTTCACTGGCTGGGTTGCAGCTTCCGACCACAGTCCTTTGGAGCGACGAATTAGCCAAAAGCGTTGTGGAGGCCCGAATAAACGCTAACGAGGAATTTGGCGATGATGCTGGCGTAGTTTTTGTGCAGCGGTTTAAAAATGACGTTCTGCTGTTTGCCGATATGAATTCAGATGGCGTAGCTGATCTTGGTGTGCTGCTGACGGGTGTGGCAGCAAACTGGACCGACTTTATAGACTACTCCGAAAATGGCTATATTTTCGGGGGTGGACTCGGCTAATTTGCTCTCAGGGGATATGATGCTACATGTGGACATTGGGTTCTCGTAGCGGCCGCATCAGAATATCAAACATAACAGAGGGAATGCCTACTTCAGCCCGCTTGAATAAGCGCAACCACTAACTTGCGCTTAGCTATGTCATTTATCCTCAGACACGGCACTCTGGTGGCTTGCTGTAACCAGTCGATCGGACAATGTGATCACGGAAAAACTCAACTTGAAACCAAAAGCAAAATGAGCAAAACTGACTTGCAGAGCAGGTGCGACGGACTGCTTAAGTGTGTCGGTTATGGGGTTCGTAATTTGAGGGCAAGGTCAGTTGCATTTGGTAGAGAAACGTGCTCCGCCATCGCCGGCAGACTCCCCACTAACGATAACAGGACTCAAGTCATCAAATATGGTCAATTTGTCGAGAATGCCCAAGACCCTGGACTGAATCCTTCGCTGAAGTCGAGCCCTCAACAAAAAAATTTGCTCTTGGGTTGGGCTAAGTACCAATGGGGCGGGGACCGCGATAATCTGCTCCGGGGAAACTACTACACCATGCAGATCGATGCAACCACACCAACGCAAATGAATATTTCTTCAGGCAAATCATCGGTTATAGACATCTCGTTTTAACTCAATCATTCGGTTTCGTTGGAACATTCTTCGTTGGCGCCAGTGGCACCTCGGCTTGGGTTACCAAACGCGTCCATGGGCTATTCAATGACCAACGCAAATTTTGCTTCATTCTCATTTGCTGTTGACAATGCCGTTGCTACGAATAATTTTATTTTTGATTTCAACAACGATAATTTTCTACGGTATAAAAAACAGCCATTTGCGATCGGATCCTTCACCATTTATGCACAAGAAATTGACCAGCGAATTTTGTTTCGAATTTTTTCAGGCAGGGATCAACAAAGCCTACGGTTCATGACTTCCATCTCGCTGGGCTTGCGTCGACTGAGTCATCCAGACTAGGCAGCTAAGTTCCCGATACCGAAGATCACAGCAGAGGGTTGTAATAAATACCCCGCAATAGCACCTCTGAATGGGCTGCCTATAAAACTGGACGATTCGAATTTTGATATTGATTTAGGCATGATCGATTTCAATGGGAGTTTTAAAGATATCGTGTTCTACAACTTCGATGCTGGCGACACCTCGAAACTTCCCTCGTTACCCAGCGACTATGGACTCGAGGTAAGTGATAGACTCACTGATGACTTGGAAACGGTCTCTTTTCGCATATTAGCGTTTGGCGAATCTCCTGCTCTGATAGTAGGTTTAGTAGACGTTTCGTCGGTAGATTTTAACGTTACCGTGTACCTGGTAGCGGAGCAGTGATATCCCTACCACAGGCTCTTGGCGACTGGAGCCTAGCTAGTCAGTACAATGACAAATGCGGCCGTGTTTTTTGGGCACCGTAGGCAAGCTAACGAGAGGCATCCTGGTTTTTGATGCGATTGCAAACCCACGTAGCGTAAAGTCTTGTGATCAGCAACCTGATCCCCCACAGTGTAGCATTGACAAATGAAAAATCTCCGCACTGACATCTGATGAACATTTTATTGACAGGGTTGGCCAGAGGACTCGGGTATTTTGGATTGCATTTCGTTGTATGAGTCTCTATCAAAATTCCGCCACTGGCACTCGGAGTGACTTACCATTGACTGCGCCGTTTGAGGGCCCTCATTTTGCAAGAAACTATTTTCTGTTGAATTCACAGAAGATGCAAGCGCTTTACGACATGGAGTACGCCTGATGAATTTTGACTCCAAGTTAACTGAGAGCGCTGAACTATCTCATCGATTTTGGCTCCACATGCCGCTGTACAGGCACGCCGTGTTTTTCAGCTTTATTATCAGCATGCTGGCGTTCGCGCCAATGATATTCATGCTGGAAGTATACGATCGCGTCATTAATAGCCGAAGCAGCATGACTCTTCTGATGCTGCTTGTCTGGGTACTTGTAACCTACCTGATTATGGAATGGCTCGACCTCGTACGCCACAAACTGATGTACAAGGCAAGCGAACAATTTGATGCGTCGTTGCGCAAAAGACTGTTTGACGCTAATTTTGACAGCAACTTAAAAAATTCGAACAGTGGCTCGATGCAAGTGTTCAATGATTTGCGAACATTGCGTGACTTTATAGCATCACCAGCGGCTACCACGATGATGGATACACCCGCCTCAGTCGTCTGCCTCATAATTCTGTTTTTCATAAGCCCCTGGCTTGGCGTGGTGGCCCTACTTGGAGCAGCGGTACAGGTGGTGCTTGGCGTACAGACTGAGCGTAAAACGCTTCCAGCTCTTACCGAAGCCAGCAAAGCCTCCATCGCTGCACAAAATTATGCAAGTGGTGTTTTGCGTAATGCGCAAGTTGTGAGTGCTATGGGTATGGCGGCTCGCATACACCGTCGCTGGATGAAACGACAGCGGCTGTTCCTTGCCAAGCAGGCGGATGCCTCAGATGTAGCAGGGCTCAACAGCGCAAGCGCTAAACTGATCCAGATGCTGCAGAGCTCCCTGATTTTGGGGCTTTCGTGCTGGTTGATGATCAAGGGGATGCTTCTGGGTGGTGGTGGCATGATGATTGTGGCCTCCACGATAGGTGGGCGTGTCCTCGCGCCATTGGCGCAACTCATTCTTCATTGGCGTACGGTGGTCAGCGCTAGAGATGCCTTCCAGCGCCTGGACAAATTCCTGGGTAACTTGCCCGAACGTCGCTACGGTATGTCCCTGCCTGCCCCTGAGGGGTATCTGGTTGTAGAGCGCGTGACTGCCGGCGCACCAGGCAGTACTTATCCCATTGTCAGAGACGTGAGTTTTTCGGTCATGCCCGGCGAGACGGTAGCGGTTATTGGCCAATCCGCTGCGGGCAAGACATCGCTTGCACGCCTGCTAATGGGCATCTGGCCCTCATTGTCTGGCACAGTCCGGCTGGATGGTAATGACATGCATGCGTGGAACAAAGCTGAACTGGGTCCCTATGTTGGCTACTTGCCACAAGACATTGCTCTGTTTGACGGCAGTATCGCCGAAAACATTGCCCGATTTGGCGATGTCAAAATGGAAGCCGTGCGTGAAGTGGCCCGGCAAGTTGATTTGGACACAACCATCGATGGGCTGCCTGATGGCTTTGACACTCAGTTGGGTGAGGACGGGGCTCGCCTATCTGGTGGCCAGCGCCAGCGAGTGGCGCTCGCCAGAGCCATTTACGGTTGGCCGAAGTTTGTTCTTCTTGATGAGCCCAACTCAAGCCTTGATGAGGCTGGCGAAAAAGCGCTGCTGGCAACGCTGCTGGAGCTAAAACGCCGCATGACCACCACTATCATCATTACCCACAGAACTTCCGTGTTACCTGCGGTGGACAAAATACTGATACTTCGCGATGGCAAAGTCGCCGGCTTCGGGCCACGCGATGAGGTGATGACCGCAATGAATCAAGCTCGTCAGCCTCAAAGGGGGGCTGGCGGCCTGCTGTCGAGGGCCGGTGGAGTCCGCTAATGAACCAAATCCGCAATTCTTGGCAAAGCGAGCTTGTGCGCGGTCTATGGACCTTTCGCACCGAGATATTGTGGGTGGGCTTGTTTAGTTTCGTGGCCAATCTGTTAATGCTGACGCCGACTTTGTACATGTTGCAAGTTTTCGACCGGGTGATGCTAAGCCAGAATGTGTTCACGCTTCTTGTACTGACGCTCGTGATGATACTGTTTTCGACGGTGATGGCAATCGCCGAATGGGCGCGAACGCGGCTGCTGGTGCGTGCGGGTGTCCGGTTCGATCAAGCACTCAATGCGCGAGTTTTTGATGCTAGCTTTGCCGCACATCTTTCGCAGGATGGCGCTAGTGGAACGAGGGCATTTTCAGATTTGACCAATCTTCGCCAATTCTTGACGGGCAGTGGCGTCATCACTTTTTTCGACCTGCCTTGGCTACCCATCTACCTGAGTGTTTTGTTTTTAATGCATCCATGGCTCGGTTGGGCCGGTGTTGTATTTACATTATTCTTTATCACTCTGGCAATTGGGGGTCACTTGCTAACAGCATCGCTCCATGAAAGTGCAGCAGACAGCGAACTGCAAGCCAACAGCTATCTGGCGGGGAAGCTGCGCCACGCTGAAGTGGTGGAGTCGATGGGGATGAGACCCAATCTACGTCGTCGTTGGATCAGGCTTACGGGTATACAGTTTCATCGACGAGCACAGTCGCACAAGCAGCAACAACGCATACAGGCGCTGGGGAAGTTCATACAGTACAGTCAGCAATCTCTGATCCTGTCGATCGGTGCTTGGCTTGCAATTCAAAGTGAAATTTCCCTTGGGGCGATGATCGCGTCGAATGCATTGATGGCAAATGCATTGCGACCAATAAATGGTTTGGTCAGTACATGGAAGCAGTTTGTCGAGGCTCGTCTTGCTTTCAGTAGGCTGGATAAATTGATCAACGACTACCCGGGCGGCATCGGCCTCCATGGAGCCGGGCACGTTGCTGGACAGTTGGAACTCCGCAACTTAGTCGCCCTTGCTCCGAGTTCGAAAGCCCTGATTTTGAAGGAACTAAACTTCGTCTGTGGGCCCGGCGAGGTAATCTGCATCGTCGGCCCATCTGGTGCTGGAAAATCCACATTGATCCGATGCTTGGTCGGCATATGGCCAAACACGACCGGCGAGGTACTGCTTGATGGAATTGACTTCGGGCAGTGGGATCGAGATATCCTCGGCCCAAACATCGGCTACCTACCTCAGGACGTCGAACTGCTTGAGGGTACCGTTGCTGAAAATATCTGCCGCTTTGGAGATATTGATGCGAACAAGGTGATCGATGCAGCTCAGCGCGCCGGCGTTCATGAAATGATTCAGCACCTACCGCAAGGCTATGACACACCGCTGTCCCAAGGTGGTGGATTGCTCTCCGGCGGCCAACGGCAACGACTTGCACTCGCGCGCGCGCTGTATGGGATGCCAGCTTTGGTGGCGCTCGATGAGCCGAATGCAAATTTGGATGACGTTGGTGAAGCAGCTCTGATCAAAGCCATCTTTGATTTGAAAAGAGCGGGCAAGACTGTCTTCATGGTGTTACATCAACCTCATCTTTTGGCCTTGGCGGACCGCGTTCTGATTCTCAACAACGGTACCATAGAGAAATTTGGTCGAATGGATGTCGCCACTCAATCCGTAGGCTTTTCTAACACCCAAGCAGTTTGACGATGAACAAATCCTCCTCCCCCCAGTCATTCGATGCACGGCTAAAGGACAAGCCCGAGCTGGCCACTCGCGCTTCGGATCAAGATGACATCGTGCTTCCAACAGATACCGACTCGACCATTCGTAGCGGCTTTCTGGCGATTGTGGTTGGCTTCGGCGGCTTTCTGTTATGGGCTTCTTTTGCCCCTCTGGATGAGGGAGTACCTGCGCCAGCAACGGTCATGATTGATACCAAACGCAAACCCGTCCAGCATTCCAGCGGGGGCACGATCGAGCGCTTGCTTGCGAAGGAGGGGACATATGTGAAAGCCGGTGATGTGCTGGCGGTATTGAATGATGCAACAGCTCGCGCAAGCTATGAGCAAGCACACCATAACTACCTGGCTCTTCGGGCAGCAGAGGGCCGAGCACTGGCCGAATTGGCTGGTGCAAATCGAATTAGCTTCCATGCAGACTTGACGGCGGCCGGGGCTGACACAGATGGGCTGCAGCACATTACGACACAATCTCAGCTCTTTGAAACACGTCGTAATTCACTTAGAAGCGACCTTGCCGGGATCAGCGAAAACATTGCTGGTCTTGAGTCACAGCTGGCCGGCATAGTAAATACGATTGCAAGTCGTCAGCAACAACTAGCAAAACAGTCTGAGCAATTGAAAAGTATCAACGATTTAGTGATGTCAGGATTTGCACCGCGCAACCAGGCATTACAACTGGAACAGAATCGTGCTGAACTACTTGCAGTTGTGGCGGAGTTGGAGGGTAATCGACAGAGACTGCAACGTTCGATTCCAGAGATGAAAATACGCCTGCAACAGCGTCGCGAGGAATATCGGCGTGAAGCTTCAACACAACTCGCCGACGCTCGGCGAGATCTTCAGGGGTTGCAGGAAAGAACAAAGGCACTTGGAGGAGAACTAACTCGGATGCAAATTCGGGCAGCCGTGGATGGACAAGTGATCGGCTTGTCAATCACAAACGGTAGTGTGGTAGCGCCTGGCCAAAAGCTGATGGATATCGTACCCGATGATGAGAGCATTCTTTTAGAGGCCAAGATACCGACGAATGTTGTTGATCGTATTCATTCTGGCAGCCTTACAAGCGTACGATTTTCAGCTTTTTCGCATTCGCCTCAACTGGTGGTAAATGCTGTAGTCAGGAGTATTTCAGGCGATGTGCTAACAGAGCAAACTCCGGCAGGATCGGTATCGTACTATCTTGCAAGGGTCGAATTGACTGACGATGGCGTTAAACAGCTCGGCAAACGCCAACTACAGCCTGGCATGCAAGGCGAGATATTGATCAAGACCGGCGAGCGCTCGCTACTGACATACCTCCTGCATCCCCTAATAAAGCGTATTACCGCTTCACTTAAGGAAGAGTAAGAGGTTACTCGCGAGGCGGCTAATACACTTGATCCATTACCCCAAGTAATCCCGACGATCAAAAGAAAATTCTGACTCAATTTTTTTCTCTGAATAGATCTTTCGCAAGGCCTCGCGAGCAAAGCGCGTCGTGCTTTCCGAATGAAATGCAGAACGAGAGGGTGTCTGTGCAAAGCAGTTTCTCATAGCATGGTGATGTCGAATATCAGCGTGGTAAAGAAACAGAGTTTTACTGATCTTGCCTGATGAATTGAGAGCATTTGTGTGCTTTGCATGCCAAGCAAAATTTCTGATGATTTCCTTGGCTATCGGCCGCGATTCTGGTTAATCTACCGGGAAACATTGGCAAAGCACACACCAGCGATGCATTCCTGATGTACCTATGAGTCCGCCGCGAGTGTTCATGCCGTTTGCGAGCTGGCGGATTTTCAGCGCTTTTACGATTTTTACAATTACACATGCGTAATTGATCATTTGGCGACTTGTTGGTAGCTGCCATTTGTAAGATTCTTTCAGGTACCGCTGATTCAAGAGCATCGCAAAATTTTTTTTCGAGAATAGGGCACCTGATTGCTGATTCTTCAGTGGGCTGCTCTACAAAGCCAGAATGATGCGTCGTGAAGCAGAAATTCATTCAATGAGTCCGACGGTAAAAACAAACTCTAAATTCAAGTAGGTAAATTCAGTGGAAACTCGCCAACTCGCCAGACTTATGGGCTCACTTTCTTTTGAAGAACGATTGCTCATCATGAATGCACTTGTCTCGAATGGGGATGCTGGACTCAGTCAGATGGAATTAGCCGATATCACCAATCTGTCTCAGTCCAGTGTAGGAATCAATCTCGATTACATGACAAGTACTGACATTGTGAAATATCGCAGTGAATCTGCAGGCAAGGTATTTGTCGCGAATTACGACCTGCTAGAAGATTTATTTTCATTCATGAACCAAAATTACGGGGCAGGCGTAATCCAGGCAGTGCGTACAAGGCCAGTCAACGCTTCGGAAGAGATGTCGCCCTGACATGACATGAAAATTTTGCTGGTTGAAGACGAGGAAAAAATCGCTGATTTCATTGTGTCAGGTTTTCAATCAGCCGGATTCACCACCGACTACCAGACTGATGGCCAAACGGGTTTGGCGAGTGCGCTGAGTACAGAATACGACGCCATCGTGCTTGATGTCATGTTAACGGGCATGGATGGTCTTGAGCTGCTTCGTACGCTTCGCCAGCAAGGGAGGACAACGCCGGTAATCCTGCTCACCGCAAAAACCGATCTCCAGGATCGGTTATCTGGTTTTGCGGCTGGTGCTGACGATTATCTTCCCAAGCCATTTTATATTGAAGAACTTATTGTCCGATTAAGAACGCTGATCGCGAAAAATACCGGACAAATCAGGTCAGTCATCAATCAGGGCGCATTCCAGCTGAACCTGATACACCGACAGGCAACCTGGAACGGCTACCAGGCAACTTTGAGCCCCAGAGAGTTCCGTCTCGTCGAGTATCTGATTCATAGCCCGGGGAATATTTTTTCTCGCACGCAAATACTCAGACATGTCTGGGGAGTGGATTTTGATACGAAAACCAACGTCGTAGACGTTTGTATTCAGCGCATCAGGAAAAAACTAACCGATCCCCGTAATACCCTCGGCCAAGAAATTCCCATCGAGGCCATTCGCGGCATTGGCTATCGTTTCAAGAGGCTGGACAATGACTAGAGCTTTTCGATCATTACGCCTGAAAGTTTTTTTGATGTTCATTGGGAGCATCATTACACTGTACCTCGTCAATTTGTACCTGATCACTTACATCGGTAAAAATGAACTCACGAATGTTTACGTAGAAAAAATTTCCAAGGTAAACAGTCGATGGAATGATGAAGCAATTTCGGAAAAATCCGAAAATGAATTGAAAAAAGAAGTTCTTGCAGCGCTTGAAATCGGTGATGAAACTAATGTTCACGTATTTCTCATACCATTTGATGAGCAGTCATCAACGCACGGCAACCAGATTTTTTTGCCTCGCTCGGAAGCAGCTCATTTTATTGAGAATCTTCCACTGACGATTCACTTTCCTTTACTGGCGACTGCAATGGTCGGATTTCAGGACCAGCAATGGCTGACTACGCGGATGATCGCTCATGATGGCGTTATCCTGACCATGGTGAATATCACGGTTATTGATCAAAAAATGGAAGATTTTCTTGGCTTCAGATCTCGGGCGCTGAAAAGAATTTATCCGTTCCCTCTGATGCTTGCACTCGTTGCAGCATTTTTGATCACTTACGCGGTTGTGCAGCCGATCCACCGAATCCAAAAAACACTGCGCACCCTGAATACTCGGGATTTGAGCAGAAGAATCCCATCAGCCAATGAGGATAAAGAGTTTTCAGAGCTTATTTCTGCATTTAATGCGCTGCTGGAACGTCTGGAGCGAGGCTTTTTGCAGGCATCCCGATTCTCGAGCGATGCTGCTCACGAGCTAAGGACACCGCTCACCATCATGCAGGGCTATGTTGAACGTATCATCAATCATCCAAAATCCGATACGGATCTTAAAATTCAGTTACGGCTGGTGGCTGATGAAATTGAGCGGCTCGGGTCAATAACGCAAAAACTGTTATTGCTAGCCCAAGCCGATTCCGGGCATTTGCAGTTGAATATACAGAAATTCAATGTCAGCGACATGCTGAGTGAAATCAGATCGGATTTTTCTTTGATTGATTCTGATATCGAGTTACGGGGACATGTAGAAAAAAATTTGTTTTTGGAAACTGATACTGCGCTCTTTCGTCAAATGCTGAATAATCTCTTTTCCAATGCGATGAAATACAATCTTCCACAGGGGTGGATAGATATATCCGCAGGCATGAAGGACAATATGATCGAGATTGCATTCAGCAATCCCTGCCTTCCCTTGCCAGATAATTTTTCTGAGACGGCTTTCGAGCGATTTTATCGAGGAGACACAGCGCACAGCAGGAAAATCGATGGTACCGGGCTGGGCCTGAGCTTGTGCCGGGAAATTGCAATTGCCAGCAATGGTCAACTTGAATTTTCGGTCATCAACCAAAATAAGGTTACTGTGATCTTTCGGACGCCCGCCACAAGTATTACTATGTAAATCAATTATTACAAAATGTTATTCAAATGGCATCCACCATACTTCTCAGCTCATATGTCAGAAAGCCAGAATTTGAAGACTTTCTGAATGCTTTCTATGATGGTGTTTGCGAGAGCGACCTGGTCAAGCATTATTTTTTTCTCGCGAAAAAAGCGGTCATTCTGCAGGACATGAAGAAATTCAGCAGCTACCTCACCCCTAAAACTTCGCTCGACTATCGTCGGCCCGCCACAGGGACCGCCTCTTCGGATATCCAGCTACCAGACAGTCAGATCAGCGAAATAAGCCAGATTATGAGCAGGGTACTCAGGGAAAAGAAATTCACCTTGGAACATACCCCTCAGCTCACGCATGAAATCCTTGAGATGATTGATGAAACGCGTAGCCAGACGAACGATACGGCCGCTTCCATCCTCTACCCCGACGAAATCGATTCCGAGAACGTTTATAAATTTCTCAAAAAAAATAAGATTGATTCAGAGGTTATGCCCTCAAAGGCTCTTTTGGCAG
>JACCEC011376349.1_pt1 | contig 12793 bp, 5 predicted proteins | sample 7450121 | NCBI WGS metagenome assembly JACCEC01 (sample SAMN15323455, study PRJNA562643) | freshwater metagenome | isolation source: river surface water | place: USA:Blue River Watershed | collected 2017-08-18 | reverse complement strand
TTGGACAAATTCTGGAGGCGGTAGGTGAGAATATTACTAACTTACCTCTGAATCATCCCACAGCAGATCAAACAGCAGATTGGGTAACATCGAGTCTTTGGCACAGACTTAACCAAAAGCTGAAAGAAGCTTTGTATACTATTACTTTGGCAGACCTTTATTATGATGCTCGCAGTCGGCAAGCATCTTTAGGTGAAGAAGCGAATTTTGTCGTTTAAAATGTGTAATTAATTTTTCCTAGATACTTATCTAAACTCTTGTCAAGACTTTCCACCGGAACGTCCCCACACCTAAATTCATACTTGGTTTAAATGATCTCTTCTCTTGACTTTCTTCTCTCAGTTACCTCTGCATCTTTGCGATTAGTTTCTAACCAATGATTGATAGAATTTGGTAATTCTTGTTTAGTTCTACTAGCTACATCAATACAAACGTGCCTAGTAATCGCCTTAGCAACTATAACTTCACCTACGGTAATGTCATAGGAAATTTCAAATTTATCTCCACCAATTTTATATGGTGATAAACTAACCATTAAATTATCACCACAATAGACAGGACGCAAGAAATCTACATTAGCATGAACAATCGGAAGAGCTAGAGATGGATTAGTAAAAAATGATTTGATATTAATACCAGTAGCCACTAATGAAACTTCATAACCTTCATGGCATATTCTTAAAATATTAGTGAAATAAACTACTCCAGCCGCATCAGTATCTTGAAATCGGACAGTGTAGTAATATGTAAAAGCCATCTGACATTTCCTCACCAGTTTTGAATATTAACAGGACTTACGCAAAACAGAAAGTAGGGGTAATTCATAAATTACCCCTTCGCAAGGATCATATTTTTAGTTACATCTTGCGTAAGTCCTAATTAAGAAGGACACGATAAATATAGCCCAAAATTAAACTCATTTTGGGAGGATCATCATAATACACTAGAAGTCAACCGTCAACAGTTATCTTAGACAAAGATGTTACCAAAACATAGGACACTGTCTTTAACTGCTGCAATCACCTGTTCTATATCCTCTTGTGTATGGGCAACAGACAGAAAACAGGTGCGACCTTCCCAGATGTAAACGCCCTTAGCAATCAGGTGATAAAATAGTAATTCAAATTGCAAAGGTAAATAGAACTCACTGGCATTACCCGCGTAAGTAAAGCGAAAGAAAGAAGCAAAATATTTGACTTCAATGGGGACATTTTGCTCCTGAAAAAAAGCATTCAGAGTTGTAGCTAGTTGGGCAGTCCGTTGATTCAACTGTTGTTGTAACTTTCCCCCCTCCATTCGCATATATCTAAGCGCAGCCCTAGCGGCTGTCATAGTCAGAGGATTTTTAGAGAAAGTTCCTGCGAAAAATGTCATAGGTACTTCTGGATAGGAATCGTCTCCATAAAGCCACATACCGCCATCAATTCTATCCATATAGGCACGAGAACCAGCAACCACACCTATGGGTAAGCCCCCACCCACAACCTTACCATAAACAGCTAAATCAGCTTGGACATTAAATAAAGCTTGACAACCACCAGGATGGACACGAAAACCTGTTAAGACCTCATCAAAAATCAGAGTGATTTGCTTTTCTTGAGTCAGTTGTCGTAATTGTTGCAAAAACTCTTGGGGTTGTAAATCAGGACGGCGACTCTGCACCGGTTCAACCAAAACCGCCGCCAACTCATCAGCATGAGTATGGATCATCTCTAGAGATTTAGGATCGCCATAGGTCAAAACTAAAACATCATCAGCGACTTTTTGGGGGACTCCGGGAACTAAGGGTACAGTTCGTAGCTTACCATCTACGGGTTGAGTCATGACCAATGTTCCGTCAAAGTGACCATGATAAGAACCAGAAAAGATAACAATTTTATTCCGTCCTGTAGCAGCGCGGGCTATACGTACAGCCGTCATGACCCCTTCTGTACCAGAATTACAGAAAACAACGCGTTCCATCCCAGTCATTTCGGAAATTAATTCTGCGACCTCACCTGCCAGTTTACATTGTGGTCCAATTTGTATTCCCTGTTGCATTTGCTCTGTGAGGGCTGTGGTAATAAAATCAGGATTGTGGCCGAAAAGATGAACACCAAAGCCCATGGTTAGGTCTACATACTCATTACCATCAACATCCCAAAATCTTGCTCCTTGGGACTTATTACCGACAATGGGATAAAACATCTCCTTTGTCACCTGCCAAAACCCAAAGGCAGACCTTCTATCAGCCAGAACCGGACGGTAGGCTTGCGATCGCTGTTTGGATTTTTGAGTACGTTGGTTATAATTGGCAATAAATGTTTGTAAATACTGTTTTTGCTTGGGATTTAAACTATCAGCACTATCCCTTTTTTGAACCTTATGGTCTTTGATTTCCTTGCCATTGCCATTGCTATCAGATGGAATTGTTTGAGGGGTTGGGGTTGGAGGCTGATTTAAGTTAGTTAATGATGAAGTTGTTAATATTGGGGAATTGTTATTAGTTGGGGTGGAAGTTTTTACAACATCAAGATTATGAATGGTCTGATTTGCATCTGGTAAATTCTGATGCCGTAAAAGTTCTAATTGTTGTGCCATTAAATTCAATTGTTGGGCGACAATTGTTTCTAAATAGGTGTTACCTGGTTTTTGGACACCGGGTAAAGATGGTGATAATGTTGGTTGGGTGGGATCTGCCAGTTTTTTCTCTTCTGTAATTGGTAGTGCGGAAATGTTTGCTGATGTGATGGGTGGTGCAGCAACTTGAGCAGGAGAAACAACAGAATTGGTGGGTGAATTTTGGCTGATATAAGTAGCCAAATCATCAATAGTGCTTAATTCCTCAAATAATTGAGCTATGGATAATTGGACATGAAAAGTATCTTGGATTCTTCGCACTGCATCAATTAACATAATTGAATCAGCACCAACATCTAAAAAATTGCTGTGAACATCAACTTTTTCTGGCTGGGTTTGCATCACACCCGCCATAATAGTTTGTAGTTGGGTAGCGATAGCACCTTTAGAGTCTGTGTCAGTAAATGGAGTGGTTAATTCTATCATATTATTATCTTTGGTAAGGGAAATCCAATAACGTTGACGACTAAAAGGATAGGTTGGTAAATGTAATTTCTGTGGTTGATAGTCAAAAAACAATCCAGTCCAATTAATCTCTAATCCTTGCAGATATAAATGGCTTAAACTGTGAAAAATCACCTGGGAGTCCGGTTCACCTTTTTTCAAAGAAGTTAACCAAAGACCCTTATTTTCTAGGGTGTTGCGTTTTCCCATACCAATGAGAATAGGATGGGGACCCAATTCCAAAAAGCAATCGTAACCTGACTGAATCAGACAGTGAATACCAGCAGCAAATTGTACAGGTTCTCTAGTTTGTCGTCGCCAATATTGACTATCTAAAAGTTGTTTTGGTTGAAGTTTGTCACCTGTAAGGGTAGAAACAAAAGGGATACGGGGGGGGGAATAATTTAGTTCCTTGGCCATAAGGACAAATTCATCCAACATTGGCTCAATCAAATGGGAGTGAAAAGCCTGGGAAACCCCCAATAATTGGAATTTTATTCCTTGAGAATCTAGCTGTTGTAGAACTTTTTTCAGTTCTGGAACAGATCCGGAAATCACCGTATTATTTGCACCATTGATTACCGCAATGGTTACTTGTGCTGAGTATGGGGCGATAGCTGCCGCTACAACCTCTTGAGTAGCAAAGATCACCGCCATTTGTCCTGTTTCCGTCAACTTTTCCATTAACCGTCCGCGCTGGGCAGTCAGTAGTAAGCCAGTTTCTAGACTCAATGCACCTGCAACACAAGCGGCGGCATATTCTCCCAGACTATGACCCATAACTACCGCAGGTACAACGCCCCAGGATTGCCATAGCTGTGCCAAAGCGTATTCTAGGGCAAAAATGGCCGGTTGGAGATAGGAGGGACGATCTAACAGTAATGCTTCCGAATCTGATTGTGGGTATAAGACAGATAATAGAGATGGTTGTAAATAGGGATCTAATAAGCGATCGCACTCTTCCAGAGCTTGGCGAAATATTGGTTGAGTGTTGTAAAGTTCCCGCCCCATATTTGGGTAATGTGAACCTTGACCAGTGAACAGAAAAGCCACTTTTGGGGGTCGTTTACTCTGTACCTGTGCTTCAAATACACCGGGTTGGGGATGGGGAAAAGTTTTTAACTGTTTGTGTAATTGTGCTGTGGAAGTGGTAGTGATAGCCAGACGATGGGCAAAATGGGATCGCCCAGTATTAGCAGTAAAACAAATATCTTCTATATTTTGATCAAGATTAAGACTCAAATATTCTTGATAGGATTTAACTAAATCCTGCAATGCAGATTCAGTTTTTGCCGAAAGAGTCAGCAGGTAGGGTCTAATCTCTTTTTGTTGACGGTTAACTTTTGCCTCCTGCCACCGTCCCTCTAAAACTACATGAGCATTCGTACCGCCAAAACTAAAAGAACTGACACCAGCTAGGGGTTGATACCCACCAGATGGCCAAGGTGTGAGTGTTTGCTGCACCCGTAACGGTAGCTTATCAAAAGGAATATAAGGATTTGCTTGTTGAAAATGTAAACTGGGGGGAATTTGACGATGTTGAAGAGACAAAGCTACCTTAATCAATCCCGCAATCCCAGCAGCAGCTTCCGCGTGACCAATATTTGTCTTTACTGAACCGACAGCGCAGTAGTTTTCGGGAAGACGACCTTCAGCTAATACTTTTCCCAGTGCCTTAATTTCAATGGGGTCACCTAACTTAGTTCCCGTGCCGTGGGCTTCGATATATTGAACTTGACCCGGGGAAACCCCAGCGTGACAGTAAGCAGCCCGCAACACAGCCTCCTGAGCGCGGGGATTAGGTGCCGTCAATCCGTTACTGCGTCCGTCCTGATTCACAGCACTACCACGGATAACAGCATAAATAGAGTCATCATTGCTGATGGCATCGGACAGAGGCTTTAAAATCACAACTCCTGCGCCCTCACTGCGAACATAACCATTAGCTCGACTATCAAAAGCCTTGCAACGACCATCAGCAGCCATAAAACCAGCCTGGGCAAAGCTGACAGTAATCCAGGGAGAGAGCATGATCCTTACCCCTCCGGCGATCGCCATTGTACATTCACCACTCCACAAACTTTGACAAGCTAGATGAACCGCCACCAGAGAAGAAGAACAAGCCGTATCTACACCCAAGCTAGGGCCATTGAGATCTAATAAGTAAGAAATGCGGTTAGCAGCAATACAATTTGTATTACCCGTCCCCGCATAAGCATCAATTTGAGTAGGATTTTCCATCAATAGACCATAATAATCAAAGCCATTGATGCCCATAAATACCCCTGTCCGTGTACCCCCTAACCTTAGTGGTACTTGTCCGGCATCTTCTAGAGCTTCCCAAGTTACCTCTAGTAGTAGCCGTTGTTGGGGGTCAAGACTAACAGCTTCCCGGGGGGAAATTTTAAAAAATTCTGGATCAAAACAATCAATATCTGCTAAAAATCCGCCCCAACGGGTATTCATCTTATCGGGTTTGCCCAGGTCAGGATCATAAAAAGAGTTGAATCCTGAGCGATCACCAGGAACTTCAGTAATAGCATCCACTCCATCTCGCAACAACTCCCAGAAAGCCTGTTTATTTTTAGCTCCCGGAAAACGACATCCTATACCCACAATAGCAATCGGTTCTCTATTCATTATTCTCACCTCTCCTAGTTCAAAACAACCGGTAGAGACTCCAAACCCCGTAAAAAAATATTCCCACGCCATTGGGGAGTATCAGATTGCAATTTCAGGCAAGGAAAGCGTTGAATCAGGGCATTGATAGCAATCTGACCTTGGAGACGAGCCAGCCCAGATCCTAAACAAGAGTGAATCCCATCACCAAAAGCCAAATGTCGGTTTTCAGAACGAGTTATATCGAGTCGATCAGCATTAGCAAACTGAGATGGATCACGGTTAGCAGATCCGACCAACAAAAACACAGGTACTCCTTTACGGATCACCTTGCCCCCAATTTCTAGATTTTCCTTAGCCGTCCTTCCGCAGATTTGCAAAGGACTTTCATAGCGTAGTAGTTCTTCTACCCCACTGGTAATCAAAGATGGATCATTTTGCCACATTACCAGTTGATCGGGATGACGTAACAAAGACAGGATGCCATTACCAATTAAATTCACCGTCGTTTCTTCCCCACTAGCAAACAGCAGCATACAAGTAACTAATAGTTCATCCTCTGTTAGCTGATCTTGCTCGTCCCTAGCTTGAATCAGAGCAGTGATCAAATCATGTTGAGGATCATGGCGACGCTGATCAATTAGGGTAATTAAATAGTCTCGAAAACCTAATATTGCTTGATTGACTTCTACACTCACATTTGCGGACTTCATGGGATCGAAAATACAAGCTAACCAATGAGACCATTGTTTCAACTGGTTACGATCTGCTTCTGGTATGCCCAATAATTCCGAAATTGTTCTAATAGGTAAAGGTGCAGCGAAATCAGCAATAATATCTATAGTTGCAGATCCATCCACCTGATCAAGTAGATCATTGACAAATTCCGCAATTTTTGGCCGCATAGCTTCAATCACACGGGTGTTAAATGCCTTGCTAGTCAGCCTTCGCAATCTGGTATGATCTGGTGGGTCACGGAAAAATAAACATTTGCTACTAAGAGCAGCTACAGGAGAAAGGGTTTCCTTCTGTCGAGAATAGTGGGAAATTTGAGATTGTGCCGAACTTAACCGAGGATCGCGCAAAGCTGAAACAACATCAGCATAGCGGCTGATCATAAATACGCCCAAAGAACTGACGTGAACCGGGTCTTCAGTACGGAGGCAATCATACATTCTATAAGGATCAGTGTAAAACTCCGGCTCAAAGGGATTAAATTTTAACCTTGCGACCTTGTGCAAATTCATATCATATCTTCCTTAAACACAGATTTTTACCGATGACTCACTCAACACTTGAGCTAGATAGGACGCTAATTCTTCAATATTGGGATATTCCCAAAATAAAGTGGGTTCAACTTCACATTCCAACCAATCAATTAATTCTCCCGTAATAGCGATCGCTCCTGAGGAATCTAAACCATAGTAAGCAAAGGCTTCCTGAATATCTATTTCTTGGGGTGGGATTTTTAACTCAATGGATAAGCGATTAATTAACCAAGTTTGAATCTGTTCTACTGTGATAGTGGAATTTTGGGAAAATTGCTGTTCTAGTGAAGCAGTTGATAATGCTAGTGATTGTAAATCTACTGTGTTAACAAGTGGTTCTTGCCACTGGCCGACAATTTCTAAAGTATTTTCTAAAAAACCATTCCGGCAGGAATAACGCTGAATTTTGCCACTAGAAGTTTTGGGTATACTTCCTGTTCTTAGCAAGAGGATAGCATAAACTTGTAGTTCGTGAACTTGTGAAATGGTTTGACGAATGGCAGCAACTACTTCATCAACATCTAGATGACGCAGGTAATGTCGTTTTACTTCCTGGGTAATTACTAGCCTTTCTACACCATTCACTTCAATACTAAAGGCTGCACCTCCCGTAATACGTAAAGCGGGATGGCTTTGTTCTACCGTGACTTCTATATCTTGAGGATAATGATTTTGACCCCGAATAATAATTAAATCCTTAAGACGACCAGTAATAAATAATTCACCATTGTGAATAAAACCTAAGTCTCCGGTCCGCAGGAAAGACCCTGTTCGATTATCGGCTAGATAAGCTTGGAAAGTTTCTTGAGTTGCTGCTGGTTTTTGCCAATACCCTAGAGTAACACTAGCACCACATAGCCAAATTTCTCCTACTTGATCAGGAGGACATGGGGTTAAGGTCTGCGGATCAACAATGATTATTTCTTGCCCTAGTCCGGCTTGACCCACACTGATAAAAGTTTTACTGTCGGCTGATTCTGAAATTATGATCTGGTTTTGAGCGATCGCTTTACTGTCTACCTGAGATAAAGTGGGTAATGATCCTTTTTTACCACCGCTAACAATTAAAGTTCCTTCAGCCATACCATAACAGGGATAAAAAGCTTGAGGACGAAAACCGCAGGGTGCAAAGGTTTGGGTAAATCGTTCTAGGGTTTCTGGACGAACAGGTTCAGCACCATTAAAAGCTAATTCCCAACTACTCAAGTCCAGATTTAACCTTTGTTCGGGAGTAGTTTTTTCCATGCATAATTCATAGGCAAAATTCGGGCCACCGCTAGTAGTGGCTTGATATTCAGAAATGGCTGTTAACCAACGTATGGGCTTTTGTAAAAAAGCGACAGGAGACATGAGGGTGACAGGAAATCCGCCGTAGATCGGTTGTAATACGCCCCCAATTAATCCCATATCATGATAGGGAGGCAACCAAATTACGCCTCTACTTTCGGATGTATGCCCAAAAAAGCCATATATTTGTTCTAAATTGTGGATCAGATTGCCATGACTGACCATCACACCTTTCGGCATGGCAGTAGAACCAGAGGTGTATTGTAGAAATGCTAAAGAGTCTTTAGCGATCGCTGGTTTTTGCCACTGTTGTCCTAATTCTGGTCTGATGTTATCGGTAGTTAACCAAGTTAGGGAAGATAGGTCGGTGGATGGATCAAATCGGCGTGACCAATCGGGTAAATTCGCAGTGGTAGTTAAAACAAGTTTTGGTGTTGCATCTGCGATGATCTTGTACAGCCGATCTAAACCACTCCCGACTCCCGACTCCCGACTCCCGACTCCCGTTCCATCTGCGATGATCTTGTGCAGCCGATCTAAACCCCGATCACGCCGGGGCGGATGGGCAGGAATGGCAATTACACCAGCATATAAACAGCCAAAAAAAGCACTGACAAATTCTAAGCCAGGAGAATAGAGGAGTAAAGCCCTTTCACCCTGCATCTGTAAAGATTGTAACTGGGCAGCGATCGCCTTTGCTTGTTGATCTAAATCTTGATAAGTTAAACGAGCCGATTCTATTTCCCCATCCTGCAAAAAGTTTAAAGCCAATCGCTGGGGTTCGCTCACGGCTCTGGATTGCAAAATATCAATCAAACTTAAAGTTTCCATAGTAAGTAGTGGTAGTTAAATTACATCCCTATTCCCATAACAAAACTGAGGGTAGTAGGTCTGGTTCGGCTAATCGCAAGAGTCCATAACCGATACCAGCGACTCCGCGAAAGAATCCTGGATGGTAAACTCCTTGTGTTACCTTGTGGAATAAATGAAAACCTCCCGTTTGTTTAGCTCTATCTATCATCCAAGCAATTTGTTGGGGGACTTTTGCCACTAACTCTGGGCGGGAAAGTCGGCGGGATGCTTCTAGGAGGATGTCAACTCGCCCTAAATTTCCACAACAAAGATGATCTACTCCTTGCCAAGTATATGTTTCGGTTGTCTGGAGTGCCAAATCAATATCTCGGCGAATGTCGGGAGTATCAAAATATTGCAAACTTCCTAACCGAGCTAGAGCAATACCGGGTGCGCCATGACACCAACTGGTCATAAATTTGGGTTGGTTGTCCTTGAGGACCAAGGGACGAAAATCTGGCCAGTTGTTGGCTGCTGGTGAAAAGACGCTGGTTTCGTAGGCGATCGCTTCTTGGGCGGCGGCTAAATAGGCTGGATCTGAAGTTACGCCGTATAATCGCAATAAGGAGTAGGCAATACCAGCTGCGCCGTGGGAAAATCCGGTGAGGGGTTTTTCTAATCCCAAGCTTTGCCAAGTTTTGTAACCTGTTTCGCTGACACAGCGATGAGCGAGTAGGTGCTGGCCGCAGGTGATGGCCATTTTCAGAACGGAGGCATCCCCTGTCGCTTGGTATAATGTCAACAATCCTAGTAGCGCCCCGGCTGTTCCCATGCCAATGTCTAGGTGGCGATCGCTGGTAATATCTGCCGGAGTTAGTAAAGAGGCTAGTTGTTTGGCATCTTCTAGCAGTGATGGGGTGTCTAAAAATTGGCTAACTTTGACTAAGGTATAAAGTATTGATCCAAAACCACCCATAGCTCCTAAGTCTAGGGACATTTTCAGTTGTTGGTAAGCTTTGGGATTGTTAATCATTCTGCACAAAAGCTGGAGCGCGGATAAAGCCAAGTCTCGATATCCCGCCCCTCCCGTCACTTTTTCCAAAGCAGCTAAGAATAAAGCAATCCCACACCCACCTTCTAAACCAAAGTCTATTAGTTGTAATTGTAATTTTCCTGTTTTAGGCAGATACTCTAAACCAGTCCATCGGGCAATGCCATCGGCAGTGTAAATTGCTTTTTGCCGGAGATCCTTGGCGATCGCCATGGCCTGTTGTAAAATTGCCTCATGACTTAAAGGTGTAAAGTCATTGAATTCAGTCCGATCATTGTTATCTACTGCGGTGGTGTCTAGTTCATTAGCAACTAGGGCATAAAGAGAACCCCTAATGATAGCAATCTGCCGTTCCATATCTTCAGGGTTGAGTCGTTGTATGTGGGCAATCACCGAGTTATAGCTAGGTTCACGAAATGCTCCAGAAATATTCTCCTCTGAAGAAATGATCATGTCTTGGCTGTTTGCATAAGCACTTAGATAGGGCATATCTAATTGTGTTAATGCCTCATGCTCTCGCCCCAGCAATTCCCAACAGTATGGTTTTTGATCACAGATAAGAAATGCTCGACTCAGGATATCTAATTCAATACTAAAGTCCACACCATTTTGCAGATATTGGGGACTGAGCGCGTTTTTCAGTATCACTCCATAGAGTCTAGTATTACGAAATAGAAGACGCACGAGTTGATGGGATAGAGAAGTTAATGGCCCATCAGGTGCTAAAATTAACGTTTGGTGATCCAGCAGGAAGTGATACATTTGCCGAAAACCATCTACAATTTCCTCTGTATAGGCATTGACGGAACGAATAACTCCATTGAGGCTGGGTAAATTGGCTTGCTGGCCTGACTTATCATACTTTTGTCCTAAGGCCATGCGATCAGTGTTAATGTTTTGCCAACTGAGGATTTGATAGGGCATTTGCTGTCCCCCTTCTCCCCCAAATCCACTCACATCAAAGATTGTTTGCCCATCAGGTCCTAATTCCCAGTTGGGTAATAACCCTGTACTCAGTACGGAACTATCGAGAAGATGATTTAATAAGGCTTGCAACTCTCCATCATCTCCCCGATCTTCCAGTTCCCTGACTACTGGCTGGAGCAGGGTTTCTAAATCAATCAGGACGGGATGTTCGCCACTAGCAATCAGGTTTTCATAGTGGCAATCATTACCTTTTAAGGCATAAAGTAGGCACAGGAGGAATCCGGCTCGTTGATAGTATCGCTTGATGGCTGCTTCGTTTTCACAGGGTAATTTTTCTACGTACTCAACCCAGCCATAGGTAGAGTGATCAATTACTTTAATAACTTTGAATGGTAGGGGTGCTTTTTGTGCATTTAACCAAGCTAATAATTGAAAATATCCCAACTCTAATCCTAATGATCTAGGCTTATAAACTATTTTCAAACCACTACTAAATTCAATGATCATTACACAACGCCCACTATTATGATCGTCGGCAATATCTAAATCTAGTTTCACTACTTTTCCGAGTTCGATTTCTGGTTGAAAAGTTTGCTGAATTTCTGTCCAATCTTGGGCTAAACGATGCAGAAATTCACCCATAGCCTCAACCCAAAAGTTAGTGATTGTGGACAATAACCGAGCCAAGACACTGTATTTTTCAAAGAGGGGCAGCAAATTATCTTCTAGTAGTCCTTGAATAAATTGCTGATAAAGTTCTGTAGAGGGATGACCAGCAGATTTGACTAGGGAGGAAACTAAACCAGAGCGTTTAAAGTTCCGAAAAATCACAAATTCTGTGTATAAAGTTTGTACAGCTACACTAGCGAGTTTTTCTAGCAAACAACTCTGTATAAATATTTGAACCTGTGGTTCTAGTAATTGATATTCGCTGTGAGATTGGGCAATAAGTTTCTGTTTTGCTACTTCAACAAATGGTATAAATAGAGTTTCAAAGGGAATTGGTTTTTGAGGATTGATAAAGGGATAGAGATTAATATTATCTTTTTTGATTGTTTGTAAAACCAAATCTATGCTTTGGATCACAGATGCAAAAGTTTCTGCCCAATTTGGCAGAGGTATATTTTCTGGGGAATTAGTTATATCTAAAGCTAAACAGGCTATATTTATATCTAGTCCATCCCATGCCAGACGTTTGGCAAATTTTTTAGTATCTCCCTTAGCAACAACCTGACACCAGCGTTGTAGTCGAGAGTTCACGCTGGTGTTATTTATAGTAGGTTGATTTGTTAATAAATTAAATTTTAACCGTTCGGTGATTGTGCTGGATTTACTAACTATTTTAACTAAATCTGTTTGTGACAATTGCATTTGCATTTTCATATTAATTTTGTTTTCTGCTTTTTTGATCAATAAATTTTATTAGTAATTAGCTCGATGTAAGATAATAAAAATATCTAACAAAATTCAAATTTCTCAAAATATTTTCACTCTTGCATTTTGCCTTGCTATCAATTTATGAAACTCTTTTTCAAAAAAAAATACTGTTAAAATCGGAATTAATTAGGAATTTCAACAGTATTTTTACATTTAGAGGTTGTTTGAAAACTTTTTCGTGTGGGATCTGACACCCGCAGATCCCCCTAAATCCCCCTTGAAAAGCAGGGCGTTTTCATTCTCTAAAATTGCGATGCCTATGGCGAGCGAAGCTATCGCTAAAACCTTTTAACCATAAATATTTGGGGTCGTTTTTGATATTAATTAATCAAAAATTACAAAAAAAAGG
>JACCEC011133470.1_pt1 | contig 12796 bp, 9 predicted proteins | sample 7450121 | NCBI WGS metagenome assembly JACCEC01 (sample SAMN15323455, study PRJNA562643) | freshwater metagenome | isolation source: river surface water | place: USA:Blue River Watershed | collected 2017-08-18 | reverse complement strand
TTTGATAAATCATCATCTATTGGTTCTTTAAATAATTCATCATCATTCGATTCTTTAAATAAATCATCATCTATTGGTTCTTTAAATAATTCATCATCATTCGATTCTTTAAATAAATCATCATCTATTGGTTCTTTAAATAATTCATCATCATTCAATTCTTCAAATAAATTATCATCATGCGGTTCTTCAAATAAATCATCTTCAATTGATTTTTTTAATAAACCATCTTCACTATGTTTTTCTAATAAATCATTTTCATCCGGGTATTTACAAAGATATTTTGTCATCAATTTTGGAATGGTTGATATTTTTTCTCTATCTTTCTTATTATTATGATCCATTATATTATCAATTTTTTCATGTATAATATCATCATTTAATTTAAAACTTTCTTTTAAATCTTTTTGTATATTACATGTATGATATAAATATCCTTTTGAATTTATATTTTTTTTTTTCATTCTCATAAATATAACTTCTAAAAATGAACCTAAATTTTTTGATGTAATTGAACAACCCTGATTCCATAATTTACATTGTATGCCATGATATACTTCAGTACCATCTTCCTTAATTTCTAATGAAATACCATCTAATCCATATTCACGAATAGGATTACTATATTTTTTTTCTTTAAAATCTTTTTTTTTTTAATTAAAAGTTCATTATAATCGTGTATAAATCCAGATTTAATTAAAATATCTATTGGTATATCTTTCCAGTGCCATGATTTTTGATTGTATTTTTTTTGGTGATAGTCAATACAATAAATTTCAAAGTCTGTCGAATTAATTATCTTAAAACTCATTTTTATATTTTTTTTTTTTTAATTGTTACAAATTTATAATTTTTTTTTATATTATTTAATATTACCTAAATGAAACATAATAATTCATTTTTACACATATAAATTATAGGAGGGATTATAATCACGAGTATTCATATCATTCGCCGGTACATCGAATACACTATCTAATTGGTCGGAAGGTTTAGAATATATATTTAATCCATCTGTCTTATTGACTCTCTCACAAATATCTTCCATCTCGATCACATAACGGGTTAAGATACTTTGTAGTAGATTCTTTGCACTTACATATTTATTCTCTGATACATCAGAGATAGGTAGTTTATAAATAAGTGATTCTAATGCATTCATCGCTTTTCCAATCTCTTCTTTCGCCAAATCTAAATTGGCGAATGGATCCGCTAATCCCATCTTCATCTGTTGATGTATTCCCATCACATTATTCACATGTAAAAGTGTACCCACATATGATGCTAAATTATATTGTGTAAATTCTCTTATATTATAAAATAACTCCACAATTAATGGATTCAAATATAAATAAGATTCTGACACTTTAGGTATAATATTCATTGTATTATTTGGACCGAAGTTTCTCCATAAAGTTCCATCAAAACATAATTTATTTAAGAATTTAAGTTGGTCTTTCTTTGTCTCAGTATATTTATTAAAATCACCAAAATCTTTTTGAATGAGATAACCGATGACAAGAATGGAGATAAAAAGAGTCATAAGATGATTCAATTTTACTTCATAAAAATTAAAAAGAAAGAAGATAAAACCGATAATGAAGATATAGATAATAAGATTATCAGATGGTATTTGATTAAGAATTTGATAGATATTACTATTATAATTATCAAATTTATCAAAATAGTTATTAATATTTTTGGATGCTTCGTTTGAATCACTTAGTAAACGGGAGAAAACAAAATCGCTCATTCTTCTAATGATTAAGTCTTTTTTTTTCTTTGTGAAAATGAACTTTTTTCTAACTTTATAATAAAAGAAAGAGATGCGTATTGTTCAAAAGAAGATTATTCAGACTGTCAATTCAGAGGGTGACCAAAGAACCATTGTTAATATTTTAAATCGTCGTAATCAAGAGGCCTATCACACTCGTGCTATATCGAATAAGAAAGACCCGAGTAAATATCATGTTTTACATCAATCAGTTGAGAAGAAGGGAAGTCAATTAATCACAGCACAAAAAATGTATAAGATGTCAGAACAAGATATTTTAAGACTCTTTCAATCAGCGGAGACTGTGGGTCTCCAAGATATCAAGAAATTAGGAGCGATTGAAGATAAGAAAGAGAAGAAAGTGATAAAGAAAGTAGTTAAAAAAAAAGAGGATGAAAAGAAGAAGGTAAAGAAAGAGAAGAAGGAAAAAAAAGAAAAGAAGGAGAAGAAAGTTAAAAAAGTAAAAAAGATGAAGGGAGGTGAGAATGATATCACAGGTTTTGACCCTCATCGTTATGGTGACATGGCTCCTTTCGAAACTCTTGAACAACAAAGAAGTTCGAATTCTCAAGATGTGATGAAGACTTTACTTGATACAAAAACAGAAGGTGAAAAGATAAATTGGGATTCGAAACCCAGTTTATCAGGTGGAAAAAAAAAACGTAATCTTTAAGCATTCTCAAGTTGATTTTGTAAAACTAATTCATCATCTATTTTTTTATTCTCTTCATCTAGATGTTTTAATTCATCTAGAGTTGACACCATCTTATATTGAAAACGTTCAAAATCTTCTTTCATTAATTCATTTACTTTATCTAATGTTCTCTGGTCATAATATTCCATATATTTTTTATGTTTTTTTACATTTACTCTAACTACAGGGTCATGAATAGGGAATTCATAACCTAAATGAAAGAGTATATAAATAAAGTCATTCTCCAAGTTTTCGAATCTTCCAACAAAATTGATATCTAATTCATTTTTAAAATTAATCACATGACGATATTGAGGCATAAATGCATGAATATATTCAATATCCGATACCATATTTTTCATATGAACATATTGTTTAAAAGGGTGTTTTTTTCCTAAGTGGTTCCAACCGGAGATAGTACGGTCATAAGGATTACGAACGAAACAGAATTTAAAATAAGAATCCCATTTCTCGGGTGTCATCTTCATCTTATGATTTAAAAAAGGGGATGAACGATAATAATTCATCACTCCATGTACTCTGTTTTCATAGTATTTTTGTTTAGGATTCTTTTTTTTATTAAAACAGAAGGCGTCATGGTCAGGTCGTTTTAGATAAAAAGTCTCAAAACCATAATATTTTTCTAAAGTACCGGCGATATAACTACCTCCAGTCTTATTAATATGTATAAAAATGGCTTTTTTATCATGATTAATACTACACATTGATTATCCTATTTTTCTCTTATTCTTTTTTAAACTCATTTTAAACGTAAATATCTTAAAATATTTACGTTAGAAGAATGAAGGTGATTTAAAAAAAAATGAATAAAATGAGAATGAATAGATTATAAAGGGACAATAGATACCAACAATAACGTAAAAATGGCTGAATTTGAAGCAACACCTGCACCTACCCCGGTAGAGACAACAGAGATTAAAGCATCAAGTGGTGTAGAAACCCTTGGTCAAAGAGATTATCGTTCGATTCTTCGAGAGGAGAATCCTACCCTTTCAAAGCTATTAAAACAGACCTTAACAGGTGAACTAGAGGTAGCTAAGGAAGAAGATATTATGTTAGAGTATCTTCCATTTTATATGGAAGATTATATGAAGCATTTAGGTAAGATGAGTAAATATTTTCCTTATGAGAATACATCAAAAGTACGTCTTGAAAGACCTAAATTGAATGATGTAAATAAGAAGATGAAAAACAATCGAGCCGAAGTGACAGCATTTGATGAGATTATGGACAAATTTGATAAAGATTTGATGGATATTCAATTTGATGCAGAGATTAACATAAAGAATGTATCACTATTTAAGTATCGTGTCACTTATTATTTGAATATGAATGAATGGGCGATTCGTCTATATAAATTTTTAGATAAAGATGAGATGCCACCTCGTAATCATCGTTTGTATCTGAATGCTCTTCTTAGTTGTTCTCGAGCGATTGAGGACTTAGAGAGGGAAAATAGATATGGACCTGATTTTATGAAGGCATATACATTTATTTATCCAAAATTGAGAAAGATTATCACGAAGAGATTTAAGATGGATATGTATGTGAACATTTTTAAGAATCCTGATTTAATTGAAGAGTGTGCATGGGATATTTCTAAACCGAATGCGGTTGAGTTAAACTCGGTACAGATGGAGATTAATCGGGAGGTAATGGGTTCAGTCATACATGACCAGACAAAATTAATTGAAGTGATTAGTCCACCTGGTACAGGAAAGACACTAAATGCAGTTTTACTAGCAGGAAAACTTGACCAATACTATACAGGATTAATTCAATCGAAGACGATTGGAGGTAAAGATGATTTACCGACAGTAATGAAAGAACTGAATGAAGAATTATCGGAAGATTATGAAGAAGATGATTCGGAAGAAGAAGAAGATAAAGTAGAAGAGGAAGAGAAGAAGACGGGTCATAAGAGTTCAAAGAAGATTTTTTTGAAGGATGAGTCGAAATATCTTCTTTATATCTGTTACAACAATTTAGTACGTACAGAAGTAGCAACACTTTGTAATTCACTTGAGGTAGATCAACTTTTTTGGTTGGCTACTTCAGAGGAATTTGGAGGTAAGATTGATACATTAATCAGACCTTTCTTTTCATCATTTTCGAATAAGAAGAATATGAAGAAGGATAAGATTAAAGAAGATGAATTCCGATTTGGAGATATTCGTAAACAGTGGGCATATTTCCAAACGAAAGTGAAGAGACGTCCAGCTATGATTATTTCAGATTTACATTCAGCACATGAATTGATAAAGACATATCCGGACCGTTTTATTCCTTATTTTGACGAAGCATTTGCTGGATCAGATAATGAGATTACGATTCGAATCTTATCCATTTTACCTAAGACGTCGATTCTATTATCGGCAACACTACCTGAACCTAAGAATATACCGACAATTATTCAGAACTTTATTGTGAGAAATCATGGAACAAGTATTGAGGATAATATTAAGGTAATTAAATCGAATAAACAACATATTAGTTGTACGGTGATAGCACCGGATGGTTGTATTTATATGCCTCATCACTTTATTGAGGAGTACAGTGAATTTAGTAGTTTTATTGATAATATCAAGAAAGACCCACTTAAGATTCGTTGTTATTCACCACAGATTGTGTATTTAATGGCGAAACACATGATGGAAGATTTACCTGAAGAATTGACATTTGAAGTTAAATTTGAAGATTATGGTAAAGTTCGACATGAATATATTCGTAATTATGCGATGGAAATTCTTTCATTTGTAGCAAGTTCAGGTAATATTGAACTATTTAACAAATTGAAGTCATATCATCCGAAGAAGATGGAAAATATGGATAAAGATAAGATTCTTACATCTAATGCATATTATTATCAGGATGGCAATACATTACATGTATCATCATCAGAAGATTTTGAAGAGAATATGGAGACCATTGTTTCTCCTATTTTAACAAAAGCTCCTCGTCTAAAGGGATATCTTGAAAAGTATACGAAAGAGATGGAGGATAATAAAAAATTAATTGACCAGATTAAAGAGAATCCTAGTAAATTTAGATTAAAGACTAAAAATGATATTCAAATTCGTATTTCTGAACTTGAAAATAAGAAGTTTAGGATACAATGGGTACCTGAATTAGTGATTAATTCGAGAGAACATGGAGCTCAATTTGGAAGAGATATTTACAATGTTTCTGAAGTATTATCAGTTGAAGTAAATGAACTAAAACAGATGGAAGAGAAGAATGCGAAACTACTATTGAGTGGTATTGCATTATATCAACCTGAGAAGATGACACCTTTTGATTTAGAGATTTTTAAACAGCATCGTAATGATTATCGTTTTATCTTCAGTACACCATCGATTGTATATGGTACTAATATGTCTATCAGTATTATTGATATTGATGAGACATTTGACAAAGTAGCATCAAGAAACTCAGTCTATCAACTGATGGGAAGAGCGGGTCGTAGAGGTAAAAAATCATACAATGCGATGATTCTTTTCCGTGAATGGAAGATGTTAAGAATGGTTATGAATAAAACCTATGTGGATACTGAGGCTAATATGGCTGAAGAGTTATTCCAAGAGATTATTTCTTAATCATATTATCTTTTATCTTATATCTTATTATAATTTTTTAACAAATAATTTTTTTTTATATTTGAATATAAAAAAATTTGTTTAGATTGATAAAATAAAATCTGAATCTTTTTTATAAAATGAGTAAAGTGCTTGATTTAATACATGATGGACAATTATTTTTAGGAAAACAACCATTTACAACATCCAAAAAGATAACAGTTTTATCATTATCTGGAAGTTTAAGTAATGATGAATTCCTTTTGTACCATTTAAAAGAAGATGAGAATGATGGATATTTTGTACCTTTTGAAACTTCTAAAAAAGTAGAAGTAAAGACACATAAAAATATGAAGAAGATTCTTTTTGAGACAAAAGAAGAAGATGGTTGTTTCCGTCTTTATTTAAATCAAGAATTAGTTTATATTCATTCTGAATATAAAGAAAAATTATATTTAAATACTCATTATTCACCTATTTTACAAGATGGTACTTTGTACGAATTTGATGAAAAATATAGTATCGATTATAATAAAAAAAATAATCTTAAATTAACACCACTTCCTATTCAACATAAAGAAGAAGAAGTAGATCAAGAGACCACTGAAGAAGAAGTTCAGTTAGAGACCACTGAAGAAGAAGTTCAGTTAGAGACTTCAGTAGAAGAAGTTCAGTTAGAGACTTCAGTAGAAGAAGTTCAACAAGAGACTTCAATGGAAGAAGTTCAGTTAGAGACTTTAATGGAAGAAGTTCAGTTAGAGACTTTAATGGAAGAAGTTCAACAAGAGACTTCAATGGAAGAAGTTCAACAAGAGACTTCAGTAGAAGAAGTTGTCCAACAAGAGACTTCAATGGAAGAAGTTCATCAAGAGACTTTAGTAGAAGAAGTTCATCAAGAGACTTCAGTAGAAGAAGTTCATCAAGAGACTACTGAAGAAGAAGTTGTTCAACAAGAGACTTTAGTAGAAGAAGTTCATCAAGAGACTTCAGTGGAAGAACAAAAAGAGACTTCCATGGAAGAAGTTCAACAAGAGACTTCCATGGAAGAAGTTGTTCAACAAGAGACTTCAGTAGAAGAAGTTGTTCAACAGGAGACTTCAGTGGAAGAACAAAAAGAGATGTATGAAGAAGAGGTAATAGAAAAGGAGATAGAGGAGAATAAGATAATATGTGATATACCGAGTGATAAAGAAAGAATAAAAGAGGTAGTTGATACGATGAATGAGATAGAACAGGAGAAGAAGGAGATTCATGAGATGCGTATGAAGAAGAAAGATGAAGCAGATACAAAACAATTTATTCAAATCATTCAAGATTTTAACCAATTTCAATTAAAAAAAGAGAAAGAAAGAAGTGAAGAAGAGAAAGAGAGAATAGAAAAGAAGATGTTCGAAGCTCAACAAAAAAATAATATAATTCAATATATTGAATTTAATCATTTAAATCGTGTTTATAAATTACCTTGTATTAAGGCTCAACAGTCGAATGAACTCAATTTCCATAATATATTAATGAATCAAATTCCTCCAAGTAACTTAGTTATTCGTAAAAATATAGCGATTCATGTGCCTGAAAATAATCAATATTATTTAATTAATTATTTAAATACAAAATACTTGTTTTATCGTATGAATGGTATGTTAATTGTGACAAATATACATACGAAGAATTCGAAAATAGTAAAGAATAAGGAGATGATTAAATTAATGAATAATGATTATTTATTAACTTACAATTCTTCAATATTGGTACCGATGGAACAGAAGAAATATTTTGATAATCATTATGGAACCACATTCCAAACATTTATGCCACGACTATAAAGAAAAAGATAAAAAATAAAATATGAGGAGAAAGAAGAGAGATGTTAACTTGGAAACAGACAACATGGTATATTTTTCATATGTTTACACTTGATTTTTTAGAAGATAAAAAAGAACATTATCAGACATTCTTTTCAAGTTTTAAAATTCTATTACCATGTGATATATGTATTAATCATTATCGTCAACAATTAAATTCTCCTGGTTTGAGATTAAGAGAGAATATGACAAAAGATAGATTATTTGGATGGACAATTCAAATACATAATAATGTAAATAAATCAAATAAAAAAAGAATATGGAGTATACAAGAATCAAAAGATTATTATCAAAAAGAGATATTTGATAAAAATCAATTAAAAATGATGATTTTAGAATATGTTAAATATAATTTTAAAAAAGGACCCGTCAAAACAGAAGAACTATTTAAAATGTTAAAATCACTATGTCATATTTATCCAGATCCAATTATACGTGATAAATTATTATCCATACCTTTTCAACTCAATCGTGATAATATCCGCTCTTGGTTAATTCAATTCTTCCAAATTCTTTTTGAATAATTATTTTTTTTATATTCAATTCATTTTTTAAGTTTTTATGACTTAAAGAAAAAAAGTAAAAAAATAAGATGAATAGGAGAGTAGAGAGGAAGAGATGGAAGGTGGAGAGATAGTCTATTGTTTTTTGACATATCATCATATTGTACGAAAAGATATATGGGAGAAGTATTTTCAATATCAAACTGGTTATAAAGTATATATACATGCAAAGGAGAAGATAGAACCACATCATTATTCTTTTCCAGTAAATATCATTGAAAATCCATATCCGACCAAAGGTAAAACAGATATAGGAATAGTAAGGGCAACAATACATTTATTGAGAACAGCTTATGAAAATACTCCTCATGCAACGCATTTTATTTTTTTGACACAGAGTTGTATACCATTATATTCATTTGAAGTACAAAAAAAAATCATCACTCATTGTAAAAAATCACTTATATCGGTAATTCAACATAATAAAGTAGAAAGATATCATTCACTCTCTTTTATATTGAAAAGATATATAAGACTGAATCAATTTGTAAAACAGCAACCGAATATGTTATTAATGAGAGAAGATGTAAAATGGTTTATAGAGAATGATTATACTGATTTTTTTCAACAAATGGAATGTCCTGATGAACATTATTTTGTGAATCTTTTTTTATCAGTATATAAAAAAGAATTTATAAAACAACAGATTAACTTTTGTAATCTTCATACCAATCGAACACAAGCAGAGAATTTTTATCAAGTCAATAAAGAATTAATTTATAAGGCAAGAACATTTGGAGCGATGTTTTTACGAAAAGTGACAAAAATCTCAAATATAGATATTCATTTTATAGGTATTAAGGAGAATAATAAAAATGTTGAATAAATTTTCGTACAGGATGATTCACATCATCAGGAAGTTTACAGATAGCGTGACCGATTAGAGGATGTTTTTGATGTAAATCGATGATATATTGAATATCATGTATATCATATTTAAACTCCCAATTGGTGATCACTTCACAAAATTGAATTGGTATTTTTGAAAGAAGATAATGGTGATAGGCATAAGTTGAAAAATAGATCTCTTCACAAGCATAATTTTGCATAGGTTTATTTTTAAGTAGAGTTAAATCTTCAACAATCATTTTTCCAACATCTTGAGGCCATAATTGACCAGACCATTGACATCCACGAAAGAATTGAATATCTCTTTTATGTAAACATTCATGAAAATGAATATCTAAATCACAACCATGACCTTCAAATCCATATTGCCATCCTCCACTTCCTCTCTCTCTTAAATATTCGACTACTCTTCCTTTATTTTCAATCGGTATAGCAGATGTATGAATTAAATTTTTTGAAGGATTAAATATCTTCTCATGAGATTCAATACATAATTGTGGATAAGAAGGTATCTGCCATCTTCTGAAAAAAACACTACCAGATGAGATTAACATAATATTTATTGTATTCACATATTGTAAAACCCATCCCATCGTATCTATAATCGCATCGGATAATCTTCTTGTAAAACGTTGTGTATGTATTGGACTACGATTTAACCATACCCATGACGGTAAAGTATTCTCGTCTACATCTTCACTTCCATTATAATGAACACAAAATAAATATTTACCTTCCAAATATCTTTCAATATTGGATATCATATAATCTAACATGAATTTATTTTGGTGAATGAGAGAGATAATGATTAATTGATAATCTCCGGATGGAGTATTCTTTCTGTAAGTAATAGTCATTATATTAAATCAATATAATGATTTTATATGAAAAAACGTATTTTATTTAAGATTATTTTTAAATTTTTTATTATTTTTTAATTTATTCATCAACTTGATATTTATTTTCGGGGTCTTCATCTTCTTCAAAGAAGTCTTTTAACATATCGAGTTCTTCTAAATCTCCATCTTCTAAATTTACCTTCTTTTTAATATCAAATACAGGTTCTTCTTCGACTAAAGGTGATGTGGTCATCTTAATCAATTTCTTAACCTTCTTTTCAACTGGTTGTACTTCCTCAAGTTCTTTATCTGGTAATACTACTTCACTCTCTACTTTCTCTTCTTCCACTTCTACTTTTGGTTTTGACTTCATCTTTGATAACCAATCTGTGATAGCATGATTACCTTTTTTAGCATTCTCATTCTTTCGAACAATATCTTCAATAATCGATTCTGGTTTACCAGGTGTCAATGCAAATATTTGAAAGACAGGTACCTGTATCTGATGTTCCAAATAATAAGTATAATCAATCTTCAGTTTATGTTCAGTGATATAATTAGGGTGTTCGAGAATATCTCCTTGTAAAATCTTACATGTCAATGCTTTTTTACATTTATCATTATATTCAACTTGTGTCTTTGAATCAGTTCTCTTCATATGTTTTGTAAAACAACCTCCACAATAGTATGCAGTACATGTCATACATTTTGTCAATTTATGTTCTTTCTCAGTTAATCGACAGAATCGACATCTCTTTACACATACTTCTTTGTGTCTTACTAAATGAGTCGAACAGAAGATTGTCTGACATCCAATACATTTACATTTCTCAGGATTTACTTTTCCTTTACATATTTGACAACTTAAATTACAAGCATCCATATAACAATAAGGAATACGGTCATTCGACTGTGGTTTATTACCAGGGTCTCTCTCACCCATCTTATCTGCTAGTACCTTATGTGCTATCTGTGTTGGATTCGCATATTCAGCTTTTAATGTCTTACTAATAATCAATTGACTAATATCTACTTTACCTTCTAATAAATCTTGTACACATTGTCTGAAAAACTTCTTTGAACCTTCCAAATCTCTCTTATTCAAAATCATATCTAATACACCATTATATATCGTCTTCACAATCGGTGCGTTATCACGACGCTTCAATACGATACCCATATACTTAGGTTTATACTTCTCTGGATTATGTTCATAAAGATTACCAAAATAACGTTTCTTTGAAAAGATTACAAAAGGCCATAATGTCTTCTCATATTCAATATTTTGAGGTTTTTTCATATATGAATTAATATTTTTTGCTGCCTTTACACCCATCTCAATCGATTTAATCAAAATCTCTTTTTCTGTTAGTTCTACTCCCTGATGATTCATCTTGATATGGTCTGTAAAATTAATAAATACTGAGTCAGTGTTCTTTACAATCATCTGTCCAACACCCGCTTGGAAAGTTCCATCTGTCGTTTCAATATCATATACATAGTCTTCATAATCATTCTCATATAATTCAACTATTTTCTTAATTGATTTTTCACACTTTCTCATTTTTCCTTTTGTAAATGTTAAACGATAAATATCTTGTTTATCACTTCTAATATTGATACTTACATTATAACCTATACTTTTTAATAAATAAAAAATAGTCTGAGCACTTATTTTACCTTTTGTATCAATACGATGACATCCTATACTTTCTGTATCTTTTCTACATCCATCAGCAGCATATAAACCTTCCAAAAAAGATTTTTTTATATCAGTCGATGAATTCAATATCTCAACAGGAACAATCTTATATCCAAAGCTGTTATAAAACTTACTTCTATATTTCAATACTATATCTTTAATATTTTTCATAGGAACTACCTTATAAACACCTGAAGATTCCAAAGTATCTAACATCTTAAAATCTTGTTTTTCTACTTTTTTCGCATAATCTGTTAATTTATCCAATAGTTGTGTATCCTTATTATTCAAAGTCCATGTATATTTTATACCATCTTTTGTATTATATTTATTACATGAACCATCACCCATAAAAAATCCCCATAAGAATGCTTCTTCATTAATAATTCCATAGTCATTATCGATAAAATCAGTTGGATACGAATGCTTTAATTTCATTCCTATATTAACATCTTTCGGTTTTATTTCATTTAAATCTTCATCTAATAATGAATGATCTTCAGTCACATCTACACATCCAGTATGTGTTAAAACTCTATATATCTTTTTCTTTGTCATATGACGGATTACTCTGTTAATCTTCGCCCACCCATGTGCTGTCCAAATCTCAGCGTCATATGTACTCTGTTCTTTATTTCTTAAAGTCATATCATATGGTTTAAAAGAACTATATTCATTCCATTCTGTACCCAAATCAGCAATACTTTTAATATATACTTCTTTTGATTCATTATTTCTTAATAGAATAGGTGTATCACCTGTCACACTATCTCCATATGTCAGTCGTGAACCATGATATGTTTTTAAAGTCACATCACGAGCAGTGGTAACCATCAAACGTCCTGTTGCTGTAGTACATGCAGCCAATTCTTTAAAACAGATAGGACTTGTAGATGCACCCACTTGACCATATAGTG
>JACCEC010826609.1_pt1 | contig 12797 bp, 8 predicted proteins | sample 7450121 | NCBI WGS metagenome assembly JACCEC01 (sample SAMN15323455, study PRJNA562643) | freshwater metagenome | isolation source: river surface water | place: USA:Blue River Watershed | collected 2017-08-18 | reverse complement strand
TATCGGATGTTGTGAGGAAACGTCCGCCCCATACTGATTTTTCAACCATTGCTGGTTCCTGTACGATCTCTCCGAGATCGCCAGACTTACGGAAAGCAGTAGTTGCTTCAACAGCGTCTACTCTCTTCCCAAGATTGTTAAAGTCTGACTCAGCATCAGCGATCATGGCTGATGTGTGTCCTACTGACTTCTTTAGCTCGGCAATTTCAGCAGCTTGTGCCTTAACTACCTCTAGAATTTCGCTAAAGGCTGATGTGATGGAATTCTTTAGGTCAGAGATTTCGTCTGACTTAGCTACTTCTTCTTCTTCCTCATCTTGAGAAGATTCGGTAGCGTCCTCTTCACCCTCTGCAGCCTCTTCGTCTTCAGGCATTGCTGCCTTCTCTACGTCTTCTGCAGGAGCTTCGACAACGGCATCTGCCTCTGGAGCGACTTCTTCTACAACAGCGACATCTTCTACAACTTCTTCAGTTGCAGGAGCGTCAATTACATTTTCTTCTGTCATGTTATCCTCCTGTGTCATCTTAGCAACGTTAATGCCTTTAGCACTATCAACTAAGAACTTAATCATGTCTACCTTGTCAGAATCTGACTTTTCGACAAAACCAATGTTTTGCATTGGAATTCCTGATACTGGGCTTACAGCAGACTCCTGGTCTGATACTGTTACTAGCCCACTTTCCTTGTCCCAGAAAACGTTTTCAATTTCAACGCTGACTGCGTCTCCCTTTACTGTGTCTACTCCGTCAACCTTCTCAACAGATAGGATGCTTGCAAACTGGTTTGCTGGGTTATCCACTAGTGATAGCTCTACTAGATCGTAGTCCTTAATGATTTGAATAACCTTGTCAAGGTTTTCGTCATACGCTTTTTCACAGTCGTTCATTCTACCGCCAATTGAGAATCCTGAGTAAGTTCCATCTAGAACCTTTTCCCAGGCATCCTGAGCACCCTTTGAGATATATGCAGATACAAAAATACCAGAGTAGAACTTCTTTGTTTCTGGGTCAAAGTATTTGTCTTCCTTGAATGAAACCATCTTGCCGATTGCTGATGGCTGGTGCATTTCACGAATGTTCCCCTTGAATTTCTTAAATGCGTTAAGAGATGCTTCTGGGGTTACGATGTCATTCTGCTTGTCTAGATTGTCTAGTGTGGCAAAGCCAGAGACAATGCGACGCTCTGCGTCCACCTTAGCGAACGGCATTGAAAGACGGACACTGTCTCCGTCTACGTCGAAATGAGCTTTTGCGATATTAACCATGGTAATTATATTATAGAGCCTTTTTATAACAAATGTGTTACTTTTTATTATAGCACACTTTTTTATTATTCTGAAGCTCTACCTTCTCCTTGTGGATTTCTACCAGTAGTTGTTGCTTCTCCATCAGACTGGTTTGCTGTACGCTCTGCGTCACGAGTTCTGTTCTGTCTTGTGTTTGCATTAGCGTCTGCTGCTTGGCGTGAAGTTAGTTCAATCATTTCGTCTCCACCGTCAATTTGTGGAAGACCAAGCTTCTCACGAATCTCGTTTGGAGTTACAATCTTGTTACGAACGTAGCGTTCATCAATCTGTGACTGGGCAACTTCATCTGTAAGTGTTAATTCGTTGAACTTGATTTCAAGAATATCGGTCTTTTCACGAATGATCTTGTTTAGAATCTTCTCAAGCTTTGTCTGCTCTGGACGAGTAACCTGTTCCTTGAATGTGCGGTCTTGGGCAATCGCTGCTGCAATAGCAGAAGAATCTCCTCCACCAATCTTTGATAATGGAACTTGGTGTGCAATCAGAATGTCGTCACGGTTACGTACACGGTAGTCGTTGAACGATGCCTCTTGAACACCTGCCTCAATTGGATCCATTCTAAACTCAACCTTGTTGGTGTCTGAGTCTCCTGGCAGTGGAATGTAAAGTGTTCTGTGGTTCTGTCCTTTTAGACCAGTCTGAAGGAATCTAAACAACTTGTCTTCTGCGTCAGCAGATAACTGTGCTCCCTTTAGGGTAACAACGTAACGAGGTACAGCCTTGTTCTGGAAGTAATCAATGTTGTACTGGCTTGCAAGAGCATCTCCAATTAGTGCTGGCATTGCTGCAATGACATCTGGAACTCCATAGAATGTGTTTAGTGGAGAGTATTCCTTGATGTGGATAATCTCGTTTGGACGTGCATCTGCAGTAATAGGATTTGCATTTGTAGCACCAAAGTTGCGGAAGTATGTAACCTTGTTACCAATCATCTGAACGAATCCATCGTGAAGACGACGTACACGCATTGTGGTGGATGGAATGTGACCTACATAGCCGATCTCACCCTTGGTTGTACGACCAACTTCAATGTACCCATTTCCAGTTGCATTAACATCTGTAATAACTTTTTCAAGTACGCTGGTGAAGCTTTCGTCATCATTTAGGCTCTCTAGCCAATCACGTAGCTGTATCTTTAGGCGTTCAATTTTCTTGCGAGCCTTCTCAAGCTTGTCCTTATCGTCAACATCCTCAAGCTTCATGAGTGTGTTTTTTGAAACTGCAAAGTCATAACCAAGACCAACAGTGTTCTCAACCTTTGCATCAATAGCAGCGTGGTTGGCAAACGATGTGTCGTAGTAGTTTGCAAGTTCATTTAGATTGTATGGTGGTGTGATAACATCAAACAGACCGTAGGCATTTCTATATACTGTTCCTGGGTTAATTGCTTTTGACTTTGCATCTTCTCTACCGCCCTGAACGGCAAGTGCTGAGTCAATGTACTGGTCTGTAACCTGTGCCTTTTCAAATAGGCGGTCTGCACGACGCTTAAAGTTTTGTTCAATACCTGAGTACTTACGGACCTCTGCCCAGTCCTTGTTGAATGGGTCCATAGCCCTAAATTCTGCTGATGGGTCGACCACTTCGCTCTTTAGGAATGCGTCGTCCTTGATCGGAATTCTTGTTAGTTCTGTCATTAGTCTTCACTCCCATACAATGCCTGTGTGTTTTTTGCAGCAATCAAAGCACCTAGGTCGTTGGCTGATGGGATAAAACCCTGTGCCATTCTGTCCTGTTGTTCGCTATACTCTTCATCTGAAATCTTGCGAACGTTTGAGAAGAACACTGGCTTGCCATCTGGCTGTCCGTAGTATGCTGCTGCTTCTGTCAATTCTTTAATCTTGGCGGTATCATTAATCATTGATTCAATGCTCAATGCGTTACCTTCGCCATCTGTGAAGTACTTTCCTGATGGCAATTGCCATACATAAATACCTGCATCGGAGAACTTCTCCTCTATAACTCTTACACGAGTCTTACCAAGTGGTCCTTGCATTACTTTATCCATAACCACTAGTATACCATATTATGGAGAAACTGTTGCAGTTTTATCCAAACTAACATTGTTGATGATATCATATGAGAAGTTTTCTAACGAAACTCCAGAAACATCGTCTGCTTCAATAGCTATAATCTTGTTTGTTCCAGAGTATACGTCGAAGATGATGTCTGGGGTTAGGCTTGGACGTACCTCATTTTCAGAGGCATAGATTTCTGACCAGAAAACCTCTGTATCAAAATCTTCCCAGTGTGCCTCGGAGTCGTAGTCGTTCCATTCGTTTGGAAGAATTTGCTGACCAAGCTCTTCTGGTCTCTTCTGAAAGTATGAGATATTGTTGATAACTACAGATCCAACTATTTCGATCTTGTAACTTGTTAGAGAAGATGCGTTAATTGGATTAGTTACAAACAATATTCCTACTGTTGACCACTCACCACGAACTAATTCTGGAGACACAACATGTGTTCCATTCACATAGAACTCAACATTATCCAACTTTGTCCAAGTGTCACCGACCAGTTTTTTGATTGACAGACTTCCCTTTAATGAATCATTTGAAGTTGCTTCAAGGACTATTCTTAGCTTTCCATATTCATCATCGTATACTTCTGCAATAGTCATCTCTGATGGTATCACAGCGTCATTAAAAAGCATTGACATTGACAAAATAGAGATGTAGTATTCCTGTGCTCCCTCTTTATTGATTGGAATGAATATGCCACGGTCATTTCCAGTTGAATATGAGTCAAGCACTTTAATTCCAGATTTGTCTGTCATATATAGATATGGGGACATGGTTTTTGAAATTGCTACTGGATTGTAAGCACTATAATTAAATTCTCCATCTGTCTCTGAGAACATATAAACATTTGAAGCCTGTGTTCTAGTTCCAATCTTTTTTGCAACAGACTCGTCAAATCCGAGTGTTGTGTATCTGTTAAATGTTTGAGATGCATACTCAAGTGCTCTTATTTTAACTGGCAAAAGATCTATTGATCTAGTGTATATGCTTATAGATGTTATCATTACGTAGTCGTTTTGATTAGTACCGCTTGCAAAGCCAGACTGTGGAACATATATGACTGTGCCATCGACTACCTCAAACTTTTTGGAAGCCCAGTCTGATCTGGCATCTACGACTTTGCTGTCGTCAAGCTGTACTGCAGTTAAGCCGTTTCCAGAAAGTGTGGACTGGCTAATCTCTGACGCTTTTGAAAAATGAACATATGTCCTAATGTCTACATTGCCCTGATTAATTTTTCCAGACGATAGTGCTCTAGAATATTCAGCATCTATTGAAACTTGAATCATGTCTGTTACATATTGAGAAGTTCCATCTTCGTTGTTTGACAACTTTGAGAATTTGGACAGTGGAATGTAGTCTTGCCAATAAGATTTTGAAGATACGCTAAGTCTATAGAAATCATCCCCAACAAATGTTTTCTTGAATAATGAAACACAATATGTTGGCTTTGCATTGTAGAACGATGTAAAACTTGCTGGCTTTGCAATTCCATTTTCAAACAATGCTGATGCGGAGTTTATTGCGTAATCAAGTTTTGAAAGTGCTCCAAACGAATAGATCTTTCCAGCAAAGGTTGTCTTGATGTCTTGGTCTGCACCAACATAGTCTCCACCGACGAAGAGGCTGTATCTTGGTAGTCCCATTAGAAATCTTTTAACCACTGTCTTTCCTGAGTTGTATGACCTATAAGTCTCAACGTCAATACCAGCAACGAAGGTTCCGTCAACATTCACAGATTGTGTTGAGAGTGTTCCTTGTCTTCCAAATACGTTATACACATACTCAATGGTGTCTCCAGAAAGTATTGCTGTTATGCTGTCTAGAGTCTCTCTGTTTTGAATTTTGAACAATACCTGGTCAACATCTGACGATGAAGGGTCTTTCTTTCCAGTCATATAGAACGCCACAGGTTTTCCCATGTATTGCTGTGCTATAGAGCGATAGTATAGGTATCCAGTTTTTGAAGACAGTGTTCCTGGTGTTATCACCATGAATGGTTTTTCTTCTGATGTGTCTTCAACGTTTGCAGCAATTACCTGCTCTAGCCAAACTTCTTCGGTTATGTCCTGGTCAGATATTACAACGTCTGGCTTGATAAATTTGGGAGAACCCATTATGCTTCTGCTTGTGTATACTGAGTCTTTTGATGATGACGACCAGGACTCTATTTTAGGGTATGAGTAGTCTGCTGAATACCCTGCAAAAGTATAGTCAATTGCAATCTGTTTTCCAGAGTAAGCTGTTTCAATTTCTGACGGTAGTGAAACTGCTTGACCATAACCAAATCTTCTTTTAAGTATTACTGGAGTTAGTTTATATGGATAGTATGCAACACAGTCCACCTCAATGGACGATACGTTGTCTCCAACATAGAAACCAATAAAGTCTTGAATGATTTCTCCGTCAAGTCTGTCTGGTAGGACCAACTCGTTAAATTCTATCGAACAAACCATCTCACCATTTACAAACATTCTAACCTGACCGACTGTATATTCAAGATTGATTAACATTGGTCTAAACCATTCGCCAACATAGTGCGATGCTACATTGTCTCCGATTTTTAGCACTAAGTGCTGTCCATAAACGTACACTCCATCTGAAGATGCTATTGGTCCAACAATCCTAAATGGATTATCTTGAACATTGCCATCAACATTGATTCTTAGCCATGCCTCAAATGATATGTTTTGCTTAGACCCAGACTCATTTAGGAAGCCCATACCTGGAATCATCAGAGATGGTCCGTCTGGGTTCTCGTATAGCACCGTAGAGGTGTTTGCTCCATACACTAGTGGTACAGAAAAGTTTTTGGCATACAGTTCTTTTGTAGTTGAATTACCGAAGTACCATCCAAAATTATCGCCTATGCCATATTGATATGCCTCTACTCCAACGCCATAATCAAACGTAGACATCTGGTTTCCAACGCTTCTAGTTCCAAAAAATTCTTGATTTTTACCAATTGAAAATCCATTTAAATAGATTAGTGCAGGTGTTGGTGATGATCCAGTATTTACAATTTCAATTTCAACATTTTCTGAAGATATTGGTGTTGACACCTCAAACACATTTCCGAGATATGTCCAGGTATCTGTGACTGAAGACAGTGAGAACGTCTTGTTAAGCGATCCAATTTTTATTGATACTGAAGTGATTCCAGACTGTGGGTTTACCCAAAGACCTGCAGAAAAGTTTGATGATGTTGAGATTGTTTCTGGAGAGGTAAGGGTTATTGTTCCTGCAGATGTAGAGCTTATCGATACAAAGCTAGAATCTTGAATTTTTGAGTATGGGTCTTGGTTATCTGGCAACTCTGCACTGAGCGTTCCAGATGACTCTGTCCATGTTGCAAGAGATAAACCGCTAGATGAAAAAAAGGACGCAAATGTGCAGTCGTCGTCAAGCGACCAGAGTGCTATTGGCTGCTCTGCATATATTTTTTCTGCATATAAGTTTGATGGACTAGACAAATTTCTTCACCTAGTCCATTTTAGCACATAAGAGATTATCTTATTGCAAATTATCAAGTTCTGCCTGATATAGCTTAATTGCTTCTGAGATCAGGTTGATGTTAGCATCTACCACAGATAGCGATTGTTCTGAGTTTTCGACAGACTCAAGTGCTATCCTGTTTACTTGTAGCTGATAGCCTTCTGCTGCCAGTTGCTGAATTTTTCCAGTAAGTAGTGCCTGTTTCTGCTCTATTGACAAGAAGTCTCCAAAATTGATTGTCATATACCCTCCAATTGGTTATGTAACAATTATACCAAAAACTTGACCAAAGTCAAGAAATGGTGCTATAATTGTAGAACGACTTCCCCCAAAGGAAGTCATTTGTTCTAAGAGGAACATAGTGACAAGCAGAGTAACAACAAAGTGACATCACTGGGAGACTCAAGGAGATATTCTACAACCTGAAGAATATTGTCTGCCAGGGCAACCGTAAATCGGTTACCGCAACAACATAAAAATAAGGAGGTAGCAATGAAAAATAAAAGATTTGCTGCTGTAGGTGCATCCATATTAACAATTGCACTTACAACCTGCTCTAGTAATCCTGCTAGTGCATTACCACTAAAACTAAATACAGAAATTGTCACAGATTCAAAAGAGCCTACTCTTATGGATCTTTTGCTTTCTGATAATAAACCAGATGGAATCGTTGCACAACAAGCTGCAATTGTTGAGGCTGAGTTAGCTAAAGAAAAAGCAAGACAAGAAAAACTAGACATAAATTCTAAGAAAATGGATGTCGCAATTAAAAAACTAAAAAGTTATGTAGGATCTGAATATGGATATGGAGAAGAACCAGGATACTGGGACTGCTCTGGTCTTGTAAGATGGTTCTACCTGCAACAGGGGATTGATCTGTACCACTCTGCTACCGCAGAATCTAAGGCTGGTAAAAGAGTTAAGCATCCAAAAATTGGTGACATTGTTGCATTCCACTATGGGAGTGTAAACTGGTCTTTCCATGTTGGTATCTACATCGGAGATGGCAAGGTACTACACGCATATAACCCATATGCAGATACAGTTATAGATGACGTATCGAAGGTTGCAAAAGAAAATGGTGCTTGGGCATCATATACACGAATAGTTGAAACAAACTAAAGGAACACCCCCAGTGAAATATCTGGGGGTGTTTTTATGTCTCTAGCGGTTGCCAACCACTTGCAGTATATTTTTGTACACTTTGTACAGTCCTAAATCCATTAGCGTCTGCACCTGGTCCACCAACACCAACATAAATTTTTGCAGATGTAATGGGTACAGGACTTGACCCATCATATCTATATCCATAGGCAGAAATGAACTGAGCACTAGATGCAGTTCCAGCAGCAGAATCACCTGTAGAGTTTACAGCAATAATTCTAAACTTATAGGTCGCTGCGATTGTTAACCCTGTTAGGCTTGTAGTAAGACCTGCTACACCTGTTTTTATTGTTGTCCAAGTTGTACCATCATCAGTTGTTGCTTGTACTTTGTAAGAAGATACTGCTGCACCACCGTCTGATGATGGAGCAGTCCATGTCAATGTTAGCGAATTTGCTACAACATTGCTGATAGATGGAGTTCCTGGAGCTGTTGGAATACCAGCAACAAAAGTAGTTGGAGACCATGCACCATAACCCCAAGATCCTTCTCCACCGTCCCAAGTAATTGCACGTGTTTTAACATAATACCCAGTTGTTGCTGTAACTGAAACAGGTGTGGTTCCAGAAAGGGTTCCTGGGGTTCCTGTTCCAGTAGAGGATGTGGATATGCTGTATTCATATCTGGTAATTGATGTACTACCAGAAGTTGTAGTTGCTGACAAGATATTTAGAGTTCCAGGAGAAGAAGAAAGCCTTGTTACTGTTGGTGCAACTGGAGTTCCTGGACCATCAAAGTTTGTCAATGATACAGCACCTGTTGATGCTGATGCATAACCAAGTGGATCCTGATTACCCTGAAGAACTGCAGAACCTGTTACTGTTGCAGCACCTGTTGTGCTACTGTGTGTTACGGTTGCTGTATATGTTCCTAAAGTTCTTGGAAAGTATGGTGAAGAAACAACACCGCTACCAAAGTCATAGGACTGATATCCAGTATTGATTGGATAGACTGTTGGATTTGTGCTAATTGGAGTTAAAGCAACTGTTCCACCATTTGATGCAGTCACTGTTCCAGTTGCATAAGCACCAGAACCACTAGGATTATTATAGCTGTAACCACCGTAAGACGTATTTCCATCGGAAACTACAACGTTCCAGGTAATTACAGTTTTGTTGTTTGCTGGATCTGGAGTTGCTGTGATGAGGTTGATCGTAACCTTACCTCTGTTATAGGAGTCATTGGTTAAGTCATAAGCTGAAGCGAAGTTAGCCATCTACTACCACATCCAAATGTCGCCTATTGCCATACCTGTAGGCTGATCTGCTCCAACGTAGATTCTGTTTGCTGGTGTTGATGGATAAGAGCTTCCACTGGCAACATATGCAACAGCCTTTGTAGCACTAGCAGCGTTTCCAGTTGTTGATGCTGCAATAGTTGATGTTGACACAGTTGTAACAAATGATCCAGTTGTAAGACCAGAAAGGCTTACTCCATTAATTGACGAAAGACCTGTTGGCGTAGTTACAAGACCAACTGTAATTCCAGATGTTCCACCATCCCACGTTGTTCCAGAGCTGAACGAAAGGTTTCCACCAGAGGTAAGACCAAGCGTGTTTGTTGTGGATGCTTTAACTGTGATTGCTGCTGTTCCGTCGAATGCTACGCCATTGATGTTTCTTGCAGTCAATAGCTTTGTGGCAGAACCTGCGTTACCAGTAATTGTGGTCTGATCTCCAGTATTTGTTCCAGATACCGTTGCTGTGTCAGATACTGTGAGCGTCTTGCTTGTGGTTCCTCCAGCAATAGTGAATCCTGTTGTCTGTGCCGTAAGCGTTAAACCATTAAATCCTGAAGCAGTCAGAATACCAGTTGATGGAACAAATGAAAGTTTTGTGGATGTAACCTTTTGTGGAAGGTTCCCTGTGTTTGCAGTTACCCATGTTGGATAGACTGATGAAGCTGTTGATGTGTCGTTTGTGATTGCCGTGTTAGTAGCATTAGCAGCAAATGTTGCATTTTCAATGGTTCCAGGAAGTTCACTTACTGGTTGCCAAACAATTCCATTTGTGGCATCGTATGAGATAACGTATCCATCTGATGGTGAAGAAGATGTGGCAATTACAGTTGAATCAATAGATACTGTTTTTGATGCTGAACCGTTGTACCCACCAGATAGCGTTATTCCAGTACCTGCACTAAGTGAGTTTAGGCTGTTTCCAAGAGATACTCCAGAAATTGTGGAGTTTGAAAGTTTGGAGTTTGCGATAGAACCAGCAAGCATTGTGTTTGTTACTGTCCCAGTATCAGCAGTTGTTACTAGTGTTTTGCTTGTTGGAATGATGGTTCCGTTAATACTAGTTGCTGTGGCAACACCAAGTACTGGAGTAACAAGTGTTGGACTAGTGGCAAAAACAAGAGCACCTGTTCCAGTTGCATCAGACATTACACTGAGCAATTCTTCTGAAGATGTTGATGCAAACACATCAAGCTTGTCTGTATAGTTTGCCTTGTCTGTAAAAAGTTGTTGAATGTATCCACCAATTGAGTTAGTTGTGCCATACAAACCTGACTCAGTTGTGGGAATCGTTCCAGTTCCATAATATAGCTGTTGAAGGGCTGTTACAATGTTAGCCTGATCACTCAGCTGGGGTACTGTGATTGGTAATACGGTTCCTATTGTTGTTGGCATACCTAAATTATATCACAATAACTATATCAGTATTGAGGCATTCACTATTTTAAGTATTTCCAGCCATTGGAGTTGTATGGTGTTGTTCCGTCATATACCATCACTTGGGCTTGAACCATTGAGCTACCGTTCCAAACCTTGGTGCTTGACCTAGTGCTTGGTGTTGCTCCTGCTGAGGGGGATATGAATGGAGAACTGGCTCTAGTTGTAAAAGATGATATTGAGCTTGTGTTCGTTCCAACACCATTTGTTGCAGATACCATCCAGTAGTATATGGTGCTTGGACCTAGTGCTGCTGTAGCATGATCATGTGGAATTGTATACGTTGTTGTTGTGGAGTTTGCAAAAGTAGCAGACCCAAGTGTAGTTGCAAAGGTTGGTGAAGTTGACCAGGCAACTGTTTGTGAAGTTACTGTAGATCCATTTGCAGATGGTGCAGACCACACCAAGTCAACTGATCTTGATTGTGCTGATTGCTCTGTTGCAGATACCGTTCCAACTGATGGGATACCGTTTGATGTAATTGTGCTTGATTGCCCAGAAGTGCCAGCAGTTCCAGTGTTGTCTGTTGCGGTTACGTACACATCGTGCGATGCATTTGGCGTAACAGAGATGTCTGGGAATTGATAAAGCGTTCCTTCAGACTGAGCTGCTGATGTAGACACCAAAGACCCATCGATATATAGTTTATAAACATACGTAATGGTGTTGTTTGCTGCTGTATTTGTTGCTGCAGCAGTTGAAAGTTTTACCCGAATTGTTGATGGTGTTGGTCTTGATACCGACGAAGTTGAAATTTGTGGATTTGTAACAAAATATGGACTAACAAGATTTAGGTTTGTGCTTGCAGAGTTTAGAATTGTTGTCAGAGTGGCTGTGATGGTGGTTCCAACAGGCACATACGAAGCATTTGTATTTGAGTCCATGTATGCTTGGATTGTTGTTGCAGGGGCTACACCACTGGCGTTGTGATTAACTGTAAAAGACCATGCTGATGCAGTTGGAGATGTGTATGATCCAGTTGTTGGAATAGATGTGAATGCAATTGGTGGGCTTGCATCATTGTTACCCATCCAATAGTACCTGTTGGTTGTCATTGCAACATACTGAATTGTTGTTGCAGGGTTGTACTGTCTGGTATATGATGCAGCACCATTTGTCTTATACTGCGTCCATGTTGTACATGAGTATGTTGAGAAGTTGTTTGTTCGCTCGTGCAACATGTAGCTATATGTTACAGTTGTTGTGTTTGCTGTTGGATTATAAACCAAGTTTGTTGGAACATAGAGACTAAAGCCGTTGGCATCGGTAGAGCCTTCGAAGTCTGTTAGGTTCTGATCAATATGTGTGGAGTTAGAAGCATCATAGTTATATACTGCCATTTAATTCACCTACCAACTAATCCAGATATCCCCAGCCTGTAATGCTGTACCATCTGGACGATTTTCTGGGGCTGAGTTTGTGGATGTTGCTGCAGTCATAACTACTGCCACGCCTGTTCCGTTTGCTACTCCGCCTGGCATCTTAGATGCTACTGTCATGTTCTTTGCTGCTGCACCTGTGATACCGCCATTTGCTGTCAGTGCTCCTGTAAGAGTGGTTACTCCAGTAACAGCAAGGGTGCTAGAAAGTGTTGCATCTCCAGTAACACCAAGGGTGCTAGAAAGTGTGGCTGCACCTGTAACACCAAGGGTGCTAGAAAGTGTGGCTGCACCTGTGACACCAAGGGTGCTTGAGAATGAACCAGATGTTGCGTCAAGAGCACCTATCTTAATTGGTTCGTATGTAGCACCTGTAAAGTCAAGGGTAGATCCTGAAGGTTCTGTAGTTACCCCAGTGAAAAGTTTCCAAACCCCATCAGTAGCATCACGAACAAAACCTGTGTGCTGATACGAACCACCAGAAGGAGTTCTGTGACCAACAATACCAATGTCCATTGAGTCGCCTGTGTTACCAGTACCAATATAAATAATTGAGTCTTCTACTTCAACCGTTGCAGTGTTGTTAATAATTTGGTCGCCATTTACTGTTAGGTTTCCACTTACCACAAGGTTATTTGCAATTGTGGTATTTCCAGTAGCAGCACCAAGATTAAGAGTTGTTGCAGCACCACCAATATTTAAGGTTGTGGCAATTGTGTTAAAAATGTATCCTGTTGCAGAACCAGATGTAAGGT
>JACCEC010902933.1_pt1 | contig 12802 bp, 20 predicted proteins | sample 7450121 | NCBI WGS metagenome assembly JACCEC01 (sample SAMN15323455, study PRJNA562643) | freshwater metagenome | isolation source: river surface water | place: USA:Blue River Watershed | collected 2017-08-18 | reverse complement strand
TGGAAAACTGCACTATGGAGCCAGCTTGATTCTAAGCAACGCTCTGCTATTAAAAAACTAACTGTTAAATGAGGAAATATGCAATACGACAATACTAATCGCGGTATGTTGATGAAAAACCCGAATAAGACCGCAGATAATCACCCAGACCTATCAGGTTCAATTAATGTTGATGGACAAGAGTTTTGGCTGTCAGCATGGACTAAAGAAAGCAAGGCAGGAAATAAGTTTCTTAGTCTATCCATTAAGCCAAAAGAAGCTAAAGCAAAGCCAGTAAAAAAACAAAGCAACGATTTTATTAATGACGATCTAGACGCTCCATTCTGATTAGGAGATTAATATGCTTAAATTGTTGATTGGATCAATGTTGGCCGGAGTCGCTACGCTGGCATGGGCGCAACAATGCTCTACGCATACATATATGTATAACGGCAAAATGGTTGTTTGCACTACCTGTTGTTATTACGGCGGTAATTGCAACACAACCTGTTTTTGATCAGCGCCGCCTAGCCGATAGTGGCGGTAATAACATCGGCATTAGCTGGCAAATCTCCCATGCTGAAGCTAATGACACCCTGGAAAGACAGGGAAAATACAAATGATCTAGCCAAGAGCGACAGGTACATTTTGTAACCGGCTATGTGTGGACTGCAACTAGATCATTTTTATTTGTAGTAAACAAAGCTCTTTAAGAATTGCTGGCGATGCGCCTGACTTGTAATCAGGAGACAGTCGGTTCGATTCCGGCAAAGAGCGCCACAAACAGGAGTAACAATGAAGCTTCTTGATTTTATTATTGGTAATTATGATCTAAAAAACGATAGGCATCTTGCAGATAAACTTGATATATCTACGCCAGTTATCAGCCGTATTCGCAACGGACATACAAAAGTCAGCGCAGAAATGATGATCCGTATTCACGAAGTTTTCGGAATTCCTATCGCTGAGATTAAATCGCTATGCAATATGCCATCGCAATCTGCTCAATAGCATTTTCAATGCTCGTTATCTATCAGCAAGACAGCTTAGTAGAAAACGCTTATAGATCAGGTTTTGATGCTGGCGTTCAGTCTATTGTTCCTGAAGATAAAGACAAAATGTGCCTTAAGTGGATGTTTGAATCAAATATGAAAACAGTTAAGAAAAGGATATGTGGGAAATGACTAGCTACGAAATTACAGAAATGCATGTTGTGCGATGGGGTGAGGCAAAAGGCATCATTCAAGACTCAGATTCAAAAACACAATTGCTAAAAGCCTTGTCTGAAATGGGAGAACTAGCAGATGCGATTATCAAACGAGACAGAGCAGGAATTATTGATGGAATTGGCGACGTTCTTGTATGCCTTACTATGGTTGCTGCTATTGAAGACTTGGATGTAAAAAAATGTTTTGCTGAAGCTTATGAACAAATCAAAAACAGAACAGGAAAAACAAACGAAAACGGAGTATTTATCAAGACGGCTTGATAGATATTCGTTTACCTCAGCCGCATCAAAGGCCAGGATTGATAAATTGCTTGCAATGCTGTCTGAAAAAGAAATGTGCGCTATGGATATTAGAGAAAAAGCGTGCATTGCATACAGCCATTCAGTAAATTACTTGAGTTATTTGCTTGGAAAAAAGCTTATCTACATTAGTTCGTGGAAGCTCGAAAAGCACGGCAAACGAACTATGCACTGGCCTTATTACAAGGCTGGAAGCAAAAAATCTAAGCCAAAACCAGAAAATTTGTCTAATGCAGAAAAAAGCAAAAGATATAGGGAAAAATTAAAAAAAGATGTGCATAAAGTTTCTATACAAAATGCAAAGCGTAGAAACAAGAGAATAAAAGTTAAACCTGATTGGACAGCAGCATGGATTATGCAGAGTTCTTCGAGTGGGCAATGAAAGCAGATATACGCCCAACAATGGATTCCTATATGGCATATCAAGCCGGCAAAGAACTATCTGAGACAAAGCTAAACGCTATGCGAATGGAAATTAAACGTCTTCACGAAATTATCCAAGAGCGCAATCACGAAATGGGATTAGGATAATGGGACGACCGCGCAAAATCAAAACAGATGACCCTATTGAATTTGTACAAGATAATAAACGGTCAGATGAGTGGAAGTTTTACTTTGCGGCCGCAATGTCTGGGCTAATTGCGAGGGGAGGGCTTTCTGAAGATTTGCTCATTAAAACTTGCAAACAATATGCAGACGCAGCAGAAAGGGAAATAAATGGATAATATCAATAACCCATCTCATTACACTACTGGCGGCATTGAAACAATTGATTTTATTGAAGCGAAAAAACTTAACTACAATCTAGGGAATGCAGTTAAGTATATTTCGCGATGCAAATACAAAGGCAATCAATTGGAAGACCTTCATAAAGCAGCTTGGTACATTAATCGAGAAATTGAAACCTTGATTAATGAGGCGTTTTATAAGTCTCAAACACTTAATACCTGACCCCTAAAATAAACTAATCCGTCATCTTCGCTAATAACTTCGCAAAGCTCTGGCGGCATTAGTTTGCCTTTGTAGAACGTCAGCACAGCAAAGCCAGACCTATGGTTCCTGGTTGAGTCCTCCGTATAAGCAAACTGATCGCCCCATACGTCAGCCAGAGAGCCAGTATCAACACCATATCGAGTTCCAGTCATATCAGTCCAAGGCATTACCTTCAGGCTGTGTAGATGGCCGTTAACTGTAGAAACCCCTGACTTTAGTGTAGCGTTGTAAGAAGCATGGATGCCGTTGTATAGACGATGCTTTATTTGCGTATGGCCGTTTACCATAACGCTAGTAGAAAACTTCCAGCGCGGGAAATGATCGGTTAAGCAAAACCCTGTAACACCTTCGTACTCTGGAGCGGCAGTCGCTATACGAGCATTAAATCGCATATCATGGTTGCCCCACGTCCAATGCAATCTAGCATTTCCAGATACCGCCTCAATCTCTGCTAACCGATCTGTGACTGCCTCGAGTTCCTGCTTTACGTTAGGGCGAGTCTCAAAGCCTGAAACAGGGTGGCGGCTGATCTTGGCGCCGTCAAAGGCATCGCCATTCATAATGACCATCTGCGGCTTTAGCTCTTTGATGATCTTTACAAATGCGCGATGTCCAGTGCTTACTATTCCCGGCCAGTAATGACAATCTGATCCGACAACGATAACGCCACTATCAATTTCAGCAACAACCCTGACACCATTATTAGGGATTGTTACGTTAAATGTAGGGCTTCGTTTGTCAGGAGAAGATAAAATTATCCCCCGCCTTTTTTCAATTCCTCTGCGCCGAAGCTGGATATTTCTATTTGAAATTCCAAGATGTTTGGACATTAAAGACGCAGACTGTAGTTCATTCCACAATCTAATAAATTCATCTTCAGAACATATTGGTTTTGACATTTTAAGAGGATAGTTTGCGTTGAAATTGTCCGCACCATTCGTGTGGCGGGACGATAGGAAAGCAATAACCTATTTGGTCATCTTCAGCAAATGCTTGAGGAGGATTTTTACGGCATTCTCCAACTTCTTCATTTTTTTCTATTTGAAAGAATGCGCAATGCTCACACTTTGGAAGTAAGTCTGGATCTATCTTCTTCTTTACCATTTGGCGCAGTGTGATTGTTTAATAATTTTATTCTCACCCTCTAATTCTTTAATATACATTTGCTGAAGGGCTATTTTTTCAGTCATATCATTAAACACTCTAATAATATATTGTGCTTCATCAGCCTCTAGGAAAACACTACCATCTTCATTTTGAACTGCTGCAATTGCTACAGTGCTGACAAAAATTAGGGCAAGTGCTAGGGGCTTCATATGTCACCTATCTGGTTACTGAATCATATTGTGAATAACATTGTTTTAATGCAATCATCAATTGGTCGGCTTCTCCAGCAAGCCTTGCAAGAAATTCTGCATCTTCTCTGTATAGCTTGTTTCCGGTACAGGAACTTTCTCTAGCGTCGGGATCGTCGGGCATTTGACGGCTTGGTCTGTTGCGCAAGCTGTCAACAAGAGAGGAGTTAAGAGCATTAATTTTGCGAATTTCACGGTCTTTTTCCTCTCTAATCTTGTTTGCAGATTGTTGAAGCTTTTGTTCTTTCTCTCTGGCTTGTAGCATCGCATCAGCGTGCGCCTTTGATTGTGTCTCTTTGTATTGCGCAAATTCAACAGCAATAACTGATTTGCCGTCAGATCGGCCTTTAAAATATCCGCCAATAGTCAAAGCAATTGATGCGGCAATAACATAAGGAAGGATATTTATTGACCCAAACATTGTTTGTATTCCTGCTGACGGCGTTTAGTTAGTCCTGTCAATGGCTTGCCTTTAAACCGATCCCATCTCAATATCTGCTCACAAGCGCCAACATAATCACTAGAATTTAGCTTTTTAACAAGCGTAGACGAACAAAATGCGCTAGCCCCTATGTTATACGAAAGTGATACATATGCATCAAATTCGTACTGATACATTGGAACCGGCGCACATCGCTTAACTGCTTGTTCAAACTCTGATGCATCGTCAAGCAATCTAACTAAAGCTCGCTCTACGCTAATTTTGTCACCTAACTTTACGTTTTCTGTAGCGCCAAAACCAATTGTAGGAACATCACCAGCAACAGGAGTATATGCGTCAGATCTATAACCCTCATGCATAGCTATCCCAACTAATGTAGCTGCGGATAATGTTAACGATGCAATCTGAATACGATTCATTCTTCCATGCGCTTTTTATGCTCACGCTCTTCTCGACGGTCTTGTTTTGCTTTGTAGTACCAATTAATTAAAAGGCCAACAGCACCGATTACGATACCAGCAAAAACGCCAAACTCACTAGAAAGAATCCACCCTACAACACTGGTCGAAGCCCCCGTGTAAGTAGCTTTACTGCCAAATGCTGCCATCGTTGTTTCATGCGCCGTCATAGTATGGTCTTTCATGATTAAGAGCCAATTGCAACCCAGTAAAATGAATCAGGCCCAGTGGGCGTGCTTAGGTCAACGCCAGTCGTAGTCGGCGCAGATTTGAGAACTGTTGCATTATCAATGCCACCAACATCGGCAGAAACCAAAGCAATAACCTGTACCGAATAGCAAGCAGTTGAAAACGCAGTTGGGAATGTCACTGTCGTTGTCGTGCTTCCTCCCGCTGCAACGCCCCATTGAATCATCAAGCCACCGGGGAACTTTTGATAGCCGTTAGTCCCGAGTGATTTAGCAAACGACGCAAGGTTAGTTAGAATAATATCGCCGGTTTGCGACGAATCGCTAGATTGACCTTTAAGCGAAGTTACGGGGAAAGTGACCGCATGAGTGTGGGTTGACCCGCTGGCAGAGTTTGTTGATGTTGCGCTAAGCGTGCTCGGCGTTCCCATAGAAATGGTGCCTGTAGACGTAATTGTTCCGCCAGAAAGACCAGATCCAGCAGTAATGCTAGTTACTCCGGAAGTCCCGCCCGTTGCTTGAGCAACCCAGGAAACGTTAGTGCCATTAGTGCCAAGAACTTTATTGGCGTTGCCGCTTTGAGATGGGAGCAAGGCATTAATGGCGCCAGTTGCAGTGCTTGCTCCAGTCCCGCCATTGGCAATCGGAAGCTCGCCAGAAACGTGCGTTGAGAGCGGAACCTTACCCCACGATGGCGCAGTAATGCCAGAAAGCAGGACGCTACCAGTTGCTCCAGCGCCCGCAAGCTTTGCAAGCGTGTTTGTTCCATTGGCATACAACATATCACCAGCCGCAACAGAACTAAGTCCAGTGCCGCCGCTAGTGACCGAAAGAACAGTCGAAAGGTTTACTGCGCCAGCAACAGACAACTCACCGCCAACTGTAAAATCATCACCAGCAGTGCCAGACTGGAAGTCTTTAAGCTGCGCCATCAGCTCACGAATGGCATTATTAATGCCCGACGGAGCGCAGCCTTCGGCGATATTAATACCGTCAATCTCTGTATTGTTTGCGGGAATGCTGCTGTATTCGCTGATTTTTGTGTTAGCCATAATTACCTACCGTAAATTTGTTGCAATTGTTCTTCGGTAACATCAAGTTGCTGATTTGGCGATGACAGCATTCCTCGCATAATGATCGGAGAAACACCAGAAACAGGAGTTCTAGGATCGCGCCCAAGTTTCAGCATATCTTCAAGACGCTTGAAGTTGCTAATCCCCATCTTCGTTGCAATTGTTTTTGCGCCAGCGCCTGCAACAGCAGGAATTGCACCGGCAAGCGTCCCGGTCGGGCCAAACATTTGAGAGCCAAGATATGCGCTACCAACTGCGGGGATAATACTAGTTGGTGCAAGTTTACCAACATATCGCATAAAGTTCTGCAACTTCCCGCCTTTTGCAGCTTCACGAATTGCGGCTTGCTCAGTCTTGTTAAAAGACCGCATAAGCTTTTCATTCGCAGCAAGATTCACAAGCCGACTACGCAATGCTTGCTCCATGCCTGATTGCGTATAATTTGCTTCAGACCGAAGTTCTGCAACGTCAAAGATGGTTTCAAGAACTTGTGCTTTTTTACCTTGTTTCCAAAGACTACGGGCTTCTTTAAGCGCCTCAATTGCTTTGGGATCGCTGACATCAAATTGGCTTGGCCCAGAATTCTCAACAAAACTATCAATTCGCTCAATTAGCTTGCCGCCGAAAGTTCTGTCAGCAGGATCGTTGCTCGTTGCTGCAATAAGTGCTATCCGGCGCAAACGGTCAACGTTACTAAGAGTCATCGGCTCGTTTACAGACTCTTGAATTCTCTGAAGAGCGGCGTTAGCTTTGGGCGTTAGCGTTGCGTCTACGCCCTCTTTTCGCAGTTCGTTAATTGTTTTAGCTGCGAAGGTAGAAAACTCGTTAGTTTTAAAACGCACTCCGGACTGATCCGCAATGTCATACAAACGGCCAGCAGTTTGTTTTAGTTCTTGAGTGCTAGGAACGTAATCCTGCGCGGATTGCTTTGCTCCAATTGAAAACGGAGCAGACGTAGCCATACCAGCAAGCATTCCAGGCACAGGGCCGAATCGTTCGCCGACAACTTGGGATGAAACTGCGGCTGGCCCTGCCGCAGCAATTTGTCTAACCGGCTGACTTCCAATTGCTTCAGAAATGCCACGACCCAAACCTGTTACCGCTCTTTGCGCCATAAATGGAGCCGTCGTAACTTGAGTGCCCGTGCTTGCCAAAGCCTCAGCAGCGGATTGCACTGCCCTTTCGCTAGTTGTCTCTGGCACGGGAAGACCAAGTTTTGTCATAAACGCTTCTACCGCACCATATGGCGAAGGTATTTGCATTGACTCAGGCAATACTAGGTTTGCTGCTTTTGTGGCAACCTCTGCTGTAGGCAGCGTAAACGACCCAACAAACGCGCCAGGAGGTCCGCCTACTGCCGCGCCAGCACCAGCGCCAAGAACAACAGGAGCTACGCCTCTAGCAGTAATCCCGGCACCACGCAAAAACTCTTGACCAGCCGTCCTGGGTTGTTGGCTAGACTGAATTACAGCTTGATATGCATCAGAGTCTGACATTTCTTTGTCAGAATCAATAACAAATGTCCCTTTGTTTGGGATAGTTATTTCATAGCTGTATTTAGCCATTATTTAACCCTCCGAACAGTAACGCCCGGCGCAATAGACGGATTAGACTTTGCAGAAGATTCGCCTCGAAGAATTTTTAGATCTTCTGGCGTAAACACTTGCATCAAGCCTTGCTTTTTAAGCTCTTCTTGAAAACGCTTAACGCTAAACTCCCCTTCAGAAACCATCCGCGCCCGAACATCAGCGGCGGCAGCAGCTCGATTCGCAAGTTTTTCAGCATAAACAGCCATCAATTCTCGGCCTTCTGCGGTATTCATGAGATTTGGAATCGCATTCAGGTAACTACGCGCTTCAAAATCAGACGTTGCGCCAGAACCCTCAACTCGAATAGTTGGAGCAATTCGTTGACGAATAGACTCAGCAACTTGAGATGCGTTTGCCAGTTTTTCCGCAGCAGTGCCAGGGAAGTAAGCGCCGATTTGCGCTTGAAAAGCTTGAATCGGACCGCCTCGATATGGCTTAAGAATATCGACAATAGCCCGAACATCACCAGCAACAGACATCGCTGAAAATGCAGCGTCTTCAGCTTTAACAGCGCCCTCTGCGCGCTTCTCAGCCATTTTCTTTTCGCCGGTTACAGCAACATTAACACTTGCCGCGCCAGCCTTTCGTGCTGCAACATCTTTTGCTTGAAGCTTCTCATCCAGCTGCGCCAACTCAACCGGCGTGAGTTGATTCAACTGCTTATTCGGGAACATTGAGGCTGCAACGCGCCGCACTTCGTTGGTGTAATCAAATTGCTTTTGCTGGAACTCATTAGCAGCTTTACTAATGTCGGCAATTTCTTTATTCAGGTCTTTAGGGCTAATTGCTCCAGAGTAAGCAAGCGACTCAAGGTTGTCAGCCATCGGTCGGAACTGCTCAGGCAGCATTCCCTTAAACGTCTGGAAGTCAAACGATTGCGCCGTGTAAGCACCAAGTTGCTTGTCAATTGCCTCAAGACTCTTATTATTTTCCTCAATATATTTATTGCCGCCACGCACACCGCGAAGTTGAGAATTGATTGAAATCAACCTGTCTCGTTCGCGCATAAGCTCATTTACTTGAGGTGCAATTGCTTTCGCTTCAACGGGAACTCCAGGCAACGTGTTTTCAGTTGACGGAATTCCGACATCAGGTGCAGCAACAGGAGCAGGAGTTGCAACGCCATCAACTTCAAGTGGTTGCGCCGGCATTGGTTGACGCATTGCAGCGGGTTGAGATTGTTGCTTGCCGCCAGCAAAAATCTCTTGAATCGGCTTGAACGACTCAATTTCACCAGCAATTTTTGCTGCCTCAGTTGGATTGATGGCAGCAATAGGCGCAAGATTTGGATACATCTCAGCGAATTTTCGCCGCCCCTCCATTTCCATTTGTGCGCGTTGACGCTCAAGCATAGATTCAGCAATCTTCTGCTGCATCATATAATTCTGTGTTGCGCCTTGATATGCGCCTTGGCCAGCAGAAACGCCGCCAGCCAGTGCGCTAAGAATGTTTTGCGCTGCGCTTCTACGCGGGCCAGCAGAACTCATGCCTTGAGCCAACGCAAGACCAGCGCCAAGAAGACCTTGGACTTTAGCGCGATTCTGTAGTTCTGCCGATTCTTGCTCCCCCAGTAGGCCGGGCAAGTATTGAGGCATACCAGCGCCAAAAATATTAGGTATGTAATCTTCCCAAGCCATATGTCACCTAGATAAGCGAGATTTTGCGATTAGGCATAAACGGCTGCGTTGGCATTTGCGTAAATTGCATTTGATTCCCGCCGCCTTGAATTAGGCTCCCGGTCTGAGGCATTTTGGGCTGCAAAGCTTGCATACCAGTGCCCATTGCCATTTCGGTTAGCACTGGATTTTGCCCCATCCATTTGCTAGCCATTGCCATATCAGTACCAAGGCCGGCCATTGTTCCAGCAAGAGCGCCTTGTCCAGCAGTTGTTGCTGCTGGCATCAAACCGAGTCCAGTCATCGTTGGAGCGGCCAAACTTGCAGTACCAGCAGACAATCCAGCGCCAGCCGGAGCCAAGCCAAGACCGGTCATTGCCGGAGCAGCCAAACCAGACGTAGCGACTCCGCCGCCAAGCGATGTGCCGCCAGCAGTAAGAGACGCGACTCCCGGCATAGATGCGGCGCCAGCAGTGCTAGATGCTGCGGCAGTACCGGCTGCAGTACCTGTAGCGCCTAGACTACCAAGCAAAGCGCCACCGCCGTAACCACCAGCAGCGCCAAGCAAAGCGCCTTTAAGCGGGTCTTTCGGACTAAGAAGAGCGCCGGCAGTACCACCAACAACAGCCATCGTTACAGGATCAGCCATTATTTACCCCCTCCAGCCGCGCTAATCGTACCCATTGGATAGCCGCTAATCGCAGATTGATAGCGTTGCAGGTTTTCCCATGGCGCTGTTTGTTGATAGTTCCATCGTGCCATTTCGTCTTGCAGGGCCGCAGCATCATAACCTTCTCGCGCTTGACCGACCATCAAAAGCTTTTGCATATCGGCGTAATCTTGCTCGGCAAGAGTCGGGGCCAGTTGAGCCGCTTGCAGTTGACGATTAGCATCTGCCGCAGTCATTTGACCAGCACTAACCAATGCGTTCAACTGAGTCGCCAAAGCCTGTTGCTGGCCAGCCGTAAGCGCACTAGCTCCAGACATACGATTCTGAATGCCTTGCTGTTCAAAGCCCATCATTCGAGCAATTGCAGCCTCTTGCGCTGCTCGTTCCTGCGCGTAGTTCTGTGCGTAAGCTTGCTGATTCTGCTCAGTCAATGCGCGGGCAAAAACATCCTGACCTTTTGCAACCTGTTGGCCCATTGCGCCAGAGCCATAACGACCAGCAGCAGATGCTTGAGATTGAAGCCCACGAAGACCTTCTTGATAAGACTCTGTAGCAAGGCGATTAGCGCGAGAAAGAGCGCCTTCAAGATATGGATTGCCCTGTAGATATTCGCCAGATGCAGTGCGGCGAAGCATGTCAAGCGACTCAGAGTCTTTGCCTATCTGACCTTCCATCATTTGACGATAAAAGTCTGCGCCAGGATCATTTGCAGTCGCGCCCAATTCCGCAGTTTGTGCTGCGTATGGGTTAGTAAAATTCATTAGATTACTAACAGATCCTTGCGCCTCCCGTACAAGAGGTGAGCCAGCCATAGCTCGTTGCTCTGCCATATTTAGCGCATTCGTCGTTGCTTCAGACGGGCTAATATAGGTTTGGCCAGGAAAGAATTCTGCCGGGCCTTGATTAAATAGATTTTGCGCTTGCTGATAGCCTTGCAAAATATAAGGCTGCGCTTCTTTCCACGGCTTCGTGGTTGTAGTTCCGCCACCGCCACCCATAATTACACCTCGCAAATGTACTGTTTAGGACGGAACCCATATGCTGCCGCCCTGCGTTGCCATCCTTTTCGATGGCTAGAAAACGTTAGATATTTGGCTCCTGCTTGACCAGCCAAAGATTTTATGTATTTTAAACCAGCATCAACTATTTGATAATCATTTTCTACCGTCCATGCCGCCCAAACATGAACTGTATTCTGCATCGGCTGCAACACAAAAAAACCAGCAAATCGCTGATTATTGATAATCACAAACAAATCAGACGCTTTGTTAAAACAATCAGTGTAAACGTCTTCAGGTATCCAATTTTCAGGACTGTGTGATTTAATCTTGTTTAGCCCTTCACGAATACTAGGCCACCAAGAGCGCAAATCATTCGGAGCAATGTATTTGAATTCAATCATCCGACGATTATATATCCATAAGTTTTGTCAGCAGTATCGTTAGCCCAATGTGAAATTGTGGCTTGCCCTTGTTGCTGCGCTGAAACATAAAGATTGGATGTTGCAGACGGCGCTATATACTGCATTGTCGCAATTACTGACGGCGTTGCTGGCCTTGTTGGGCTACTTTGAGCAGAAAGAGCCTCAACAGTTACGCTTGTACTTGTTGTGCTCCAGTATATTTCAACATAATCACCAGCTTGCAATTCAAGAAATATATTTAGTGCTGCAATAAGGTAAGACGGATCGCCTGTGCTTTTCCTTGCTGGAATGTGAAATTTGCTGTTTGAATCAACAATATTCGTTCCGTTAACAGCAAACCAAATATCTACATCCTGTCCATCATTCGTCGTATTTTTATATTGCGCTGAGAATTGCACGTTATAAACACCGTAGTTTCTGACATTTAGCCGCGAACTGTTTGATGTGTATACGCCGTTACTTTGCTCTGTTATGTTGTACGAAAAAGCGTATCCAGTTGTTGTGTTTGCGGCAGATTGAGATGCAGAGCTAGCAAATGCGCCATAGGGCGCGTTGTCATCGTAAGCAGCGTTAGATACAGGAACGAAGTAAATAAGGCTCTCATAGCCTATCCGCTCGTCATACAGCGTAGTTGTTGCTGCATTGCCGGTAGCTAGCGTGATTGTCCCGGTATTGTTAGTTTTCCCGTCCATGATGCCCCTGACAACTTCCGCCACGTTACGCGGATCGTTGCCAAACATCGGGAGAGTGCGGAACTTAGTCATCGAGTGCCTTGTGTAGCATATTCAATATCAACGCCCACTATAGTTTTCCATCCGGTGCCTGTAGGCTCCACTCTAACGCGATGATAATTGCCATTCGACCTTAGAGAAACACGGTTTTCAGCATCAGCCGCAACAGGATTGCCATAATTAACAGTGTCGCCAAGCAAAACCCTAGATGCGACAGAAACATTGGCCGATCCCCCATCAACAATAGGCTTTGCCAAAGTAATTAACGACCGTCCAATATCAATATCATTAGAAGATATCGATGCGTCTTGCAGCCCACCAGTAAACCCGTAAATCTGATTTGTTTTTACACCGCCGAGGAACCAAGTACCACCAGCATATGCGCGGTCATCAAGGCTTGCGGTTAGGTTGTCTATGGACGGCAAAGAAATTACGCAATTCGACGTTGTAATTGTCGCCGAAATCGTTTCAGTAAACGTGAATGTGTTTGCGTCAGTTACTGTGATCTGATAAAAACCGTCAGTAGCTCCGCCGGAAGTTGCGTTAAAGTAAACGTAAGCGTTAGTTTGCAGTTTGTGCGCAGTTAGTGTAACGGTTACAGTAGTGGTTGACTGTGTATACGTTCCGCTTTGCGTATTCTGGCCGGGAGTAATCGAAATCTTGTCCAAACGCTCAAGCGTTGCGCTAGAAGTTAGCAAATAATTCAGCGACTCCAGCGATTCATTAGAGTATGACCACTTATTTACCTGAGCATTGT
>JACCEC013157187.1_pt1 | contig 12803 bp, 8 predicted proteins | sample 7450121 | NCBI WGS metagenome assembly JACCEC01 (sample SAMN15323455, study PRJNA562643) | freshwater metagenome | isolation source: river surface water | place: USA:Blue River Watershed | collected 2017-08-18 | reverse complement strand
TTAAGTAATCGTGATCATGGACAATTACCAACGCGATCGCAGTTAGCAGAAATATCACGGGCTTTTAATCGGGAGTTTTGTTATACTCCTGTAGTGATTATTTTTAAGTATGGCGATTATCTAGCGTTTGCCAATACTGAAAGATTAAAATATAAGGATAATCGTGAAGGTGAAAAAGCGGGAAAAGTAACTCTATTAAGAGATATTGATATTACACAACCACATTCAGGACATCAACGTATTTTAGCGGAGTTGGCAATTCCCAAACAAGGTAAAGATCGGGTAGATTCTTTTGCTAAATTATATCAATATTGGCAAAAGGTACTTGATGTTAGTTTGTTAAATAAACAATTTTATCAAGAGGTTTCAGCTTGGTATTTTTACGCTTGTAAACAAGTGGTTTTCCCTAAGGATGCTAAAAATAATCAAGAAAGTTTAATTAGGTTAATTACCCGGTTAATGTTTGTTTGGTTTCTCAAAGAAAAAGGTTTAGTTCCTAATCAATTATTTAATAAAACTGATATTCAATCTATTCTCAAAAGTTTAGAACCCCAGGAAAGCACCTATTACAAAGCGATTTTACAAAACTTGTTTTTTGCCACATTGAATACAGAAGGTAAACGCAAATTTATTAAAGAGAGTTCTGGCGGTCGTAATTCCCAGCACATGGTACATAATGTATTTCGCTATCAGGATTATTTTCAAGATCCTGATGGGGTAATTGATCGTTATTTTGCCAAGATTCCCTTTTTAAATGGTGGCTTATTTGAGTGTTTAGATAGTGAACCAGAGAAGAATAAACCGGAAACAGCAAAAAGAATTGATGGGTTTAGTAATAATCCTAAAAATGTGTTATCTGTGCCAAATGAATTATTTTTTAGTGATTTTCAGGATGTGGATCTTAATGCCGATTTTGGTACAAGTCGCAAAAAATATCGAGTACGGGGTTTATTAGAAATATTTAAAAGCTATAAATTTACCATCGCTGAAAATACGCCCTTTGAGGAAGATGTAGCACTTGATCCTGAATTATTAGGACAAGTATTTGAGAATCTTTTAGCAGTTTATAATCCTGAGACACAGACAACAGCTAGAAAACAAACAGGTTCTTTTTATACGCCCCGTGAAATTGTTAATTACATGATAGATGAAAGTTTAATTGCTTATTTTAAGAGTTGTTTGCCCTCACCCCCAGCCCCTCTCCCTGGGGGAGAGGGGAGCAAGAAAGCAGAGGGGAGCAAGACTCTTACTCCCCCTTCTCCCTGGGGAGAAGGGGGTCGGGGGGATGAGGGCGATCGCTTTACTGGTAAATTACGGTTAATTCCTAAAGCGTTGTTGATCAGAGCAAGAGAGCTAAGGCAACAGCAAACCCCTGCTGAACAAGTGCTTTGGGAATGTTTACGCGATCGCCGTCTTTGTGATGCAAAATTTCGTCGTCAACACAATATTGGGCGATTTATTGCTGATTTTTACTGTCACAGTGCCAAATTGGTCATTGAACTAGACGGAAGTGTTCATAACTCACAAGTGGAGCAAGATCAAGAAAGAGATGCCTGGATGCGATCGCACGGAATTACAGTTTTACGTTTTCGTAATCAGGAAGTTTTTGATGATTTAGAGAGGGTTTTACTGAGAATTGCTGAGATATTGCCCTCACCCCCAGCCCCTCTCCCTGGGGGAGAGGGGAGCAAGAAAGGTGAGGGGAGTAATACTCTTACCCCCCCTTCTCCCCAGGGTGAGGGGAGCAATACTCTTACCCCCCCTTCTCCCCAAGGTGAGGGGAGCAAGACTCTTACCCCCCCTTCTCCCCAAGGTGAGGGGAGCAAGACTCTTACCCCCCCTTCTCCCCAGGGAGAAGGGGGTCGGGGGGATGAGGCCAAACTTCGCCATTTACTTTCCTATACTGATGAGCCACACCAATTTACAGAATCGGAAGTGGAGCGTTTAATTGAGGCCATTGATAATTGCAAGATTCTTGATCCGGCCTGTGGTTCGGGAGCTTTTCCCATGGGAATTTTACAGAAAATGGTACATATTTTAGCCAAGCTCGATCCGCGTAATCTAAATTGGAAACAGAGACAAATTGATCGCCTCAATCAATTAATTATTGATGCAGAAGATATTGAGGATGAAAAAACACGGACATATACATTAGATAATCTGGAAGCACAAAAGGAAAATTTAGAACGGGCGTTTGCGCGTAATGGTTTAGACTATGGGCGGAAGTTGTTTTTGATTCAAAATTGTATTTATGGGGTGGATATTCAGGCGATCGCTGTGCAAATTGCTAAGTTAAGATTTTTTATCTCTTTAATTATTGATCAACGGGAAAATGAAGATGAAACGAATCGAGGAATTTTACCTTTACCAAATTTAGAAACGAAATTTGTAGCGGCAAATTCATTAATTGGAGTTGCTAAAGTACAACAATTATCACTTTTTGATACCCAAGAAATTCAAGCCAAACAAAGGCGATTAGAACGGTTGCGACGGGATCATTTCTTTGCTAAAAGTTTGGAAACCAAGCGGAAGAAACGCCAGGAAGATGAGCTTTTATGTCAAGAAATTGGTGAGATTTTGCGGCGCAATAAGTCGCCAAATGTGGAGTCTTTGCAATCATGGAAACCTTATGATCAAAATGCTTCCGCAGACTTTTTTGATCCTGAGTGGATGTTTGGTATTAAAGACGGTTTTGATATTTGTATTGGTAATCCGCCTTATGTACGTATTCAAGAATTAAATAAATCTCAACTAGAACAAGTTGAATATTTTAAAAAGAATTATATTTCTGCAAAAAAAGGAAATTATGATATCTATGTCATTTTTGTAGAGAAAGGTTTAAGCCTTCTAAATAGCCAAGGAAATCTTGCATTTATTCTGCCTCACAAGTTTTTTAACGCTCAATATGGTGAAGGATTAAGAGGTTTTATTGCTAAGGGTAAACATTTGAGAAAAATTGTTCATTTTGGAGATCAACAAGTATTCAATAGTGCAACAACTTATACTTGCCTCTTATTTTTGGGTAAATATAAGAGTGAGAAATTCGATTTTTTGAAAATTGATGATGCTTCAGAATGGATTAAAAATAACAATGAAAAAATAAGTATAGGTGTTTTTAAAGCAAATGAGGCTAGTTCTCTCGAATGGAATTTTATAATTGGTAATTCTGCAAGTATTTTTGAAAAAATTGCAAAACAAGATCACAAATTAATAGATATCACAAAAAGAATTTTTCAAGGTTTAGTGACTGGTGCTGATAAAATATTTATCTTAAATAACTGTGGTAATAATCTATTTTACTCAGAACAGACAAACAAAACTTATAAACTTGAATCTGAACTCTTACACCCTCTTTGTAAGGGATCTATTAATATAAAAAAATATCGCATTGATGGTATAGAAAAATCAATTCTATTCCCATACTGTATAATTAATGGGAAAGCTCAATTAATATCAGAGAAGAACCTTATGGATCTTTATCCTAACACTTGGGCTTATTTACTAGAAAATAGAGAAGTTCTTGAGGGCAGAGAAAAAGGTAAATGGAAACACAGTAATTGGTATGCTTTTGGGCGTTCTCAAAATCTAAGCGAAATGGAACAAAAAAAGATTCTAACTCCAAGTATTGCAAGCTCATCATCTTTTTGTCTAGATTTAGCTTCCTTGTATTTTGTTGGTTCTGGTGGTGGTGGCGGCGGCGGTTATGGAATTATTTTAAAAGAAGATGCAGAATTATCATATGAGTATATTTTAGGCTTATTAAATTCTCAAATAGTGGATTTCTATCTTAAAAAGATTAGCACTCCTTTTCGTGGTGGTTACTATGCTTATAATCGCCAATATATTGAGCAATTACCAATTCATATTGCATCACAGGAAGAACAAAAAATGATAGAAAAACTTGTAAGTTATATACTTTACCTAACCGAAAAACTCAAAGACATTCCTAGTCATGGTAAAGAACTCAAGACTTCTGCCGATGATAAACTGATGTTGAGTTATTTCGAGCAAATCATAGATGCTGCTGTCATGGAGTTATATTTACCGGAAGAACTTCACGCAGGAGATAAATACTTTATGCGTCATCTCTTACAAGAAAACTTGCCAAATATAGACAAAATCAAAGGCGATAAAATGACAGAATTGCGCCAAATATTTCATCGTTTATTTGACAGAGAGTATCCAATTAGAAATAATATTTACTTCCTTGGCAACCTGGAAATTGTCAAAATCATTATAGGTCAAGCATGAGAATTATTGCTAGAAGTACACTGAGAGAATATTGGGAAAAACATCCTGATACAGAACAACCTTTAAAAGCATGGTTTGATGATGCTACTCGTGCTAATTGGCAAAGTCCATCAGATATTAAAGATGTATATGCCAACGCCAGTATTATCGCCAATAACCGTGTAGTTTTTAATATTAAAGGTAATAATTATCGGTTAATCGTCCATATTCGTTATGAAATTGGCATTATTTTTATTCGCTTTATCGGCACTCACCAAGAATATAACAAAATAGATGCTACAATCATTTAAGGAGGCTTGAGTTATGAAATTACAACCAATTAAAAATGAAACCGATTATCAACAAGTATTAACAGAAATTGAACAGATTTTTGATGCTGAACCAAATACACCAGAACATGAAAAATTAGATATTTTAACAACTTTAGTAGAAGTTTATGAACAAAAACACTATCCTATAGATCCTCCATCTCCTATCGCCGCAATTTTATATTATTTAGAAAGTCGTAATCAGGGAATTGCTGATTTTATTGAAAATTTAAAACGTCATGGAGTCAGTGAGGAAATAATTAATCTAGCCTTAAAAGAAATGACAAATTAAAGGAATAATGAAAAGTATGAGCTTACCAAAGTTATCGGCTTTTTATTGCTGGTGATGTGCGATCGCGCAAGTGCTGACTTGTCAGTTTGCTGTTAATAAAGTAGAACGATCGCACCAAAGGGATCGTTTTTCTGTTATTATTTGCTAAACTTATTTCTTTAAGGTTTCTTGGGTTTTTGAGGTTTTTGAGATTTTGTTTTATTATGGGTAACTAACTGTGGGTATTGATCTTGCATTTCCAAGAGTTCGGGAATAGTCACAAATTCATAACCCTGTTTACGGAACTTGTTAATGATTTCTGGTAGGGCTTTGATAGTTTGAGAGCGATCGCCTCCGCCATCGTGCATCAATACAATACCACCTGGTTTAGCCTCTCTAAATATATTCCTAATCAATTTTGGTACAGCCGGACGGGAGTAGTCTACTGAATCAGATGACCACATAATAACAGCATATTTATTGCTTTTAGCATAATCTGCTACCCCATTCTTCATATTCCCACCAGGTGGACGGAAAAGATTGGTTTTCACCCCAGTAGTTTTATAGATTATGTCTGTAGTATTAGCAACTTCATAAGCGGCTGTTTGGGGGTTCATGTGATGATACCAATGATGCCAAGTATGATTAGCAATGGTATGACCTTCTTTAACTATCCGTTTTGTTAAATCAGGATAATTCTTGACATTCTGCCCAACGACAAAAAATGTACTTTTGATATTATTTTTTTTGAGAATATCTAATACTTTTGCGGTGCTGCTAGGCCAAGGGCCATCATCAAAGGTTAAGGCAATAACTTTTTTTTCCGGTGGGAGTTTAGCCTCACTGATAATATCCCCTTGAAAGTTAGATGGTACATCGGTGGCAAATCCTTTTGCTTGGGCTTCTTCTTGCCAACTGGTGAGGATTTCTGCTTTAAATTCTTCTAATCGCTGCTGAGTTTTGACATTAGCAGTAATTTCCTTATCCCTGGTGCTTTCAATTTGAGCATCAGAGGTATTACTTTTAAAAAAAATCATCAAAGCAATTGCTAAAATGCCAGTTAGACCGACTATAGCAATTAATATTGTCTGTGTCTCAAAAAATGGCTTATTATTTTCCACAGTGTAACTCCTTCAAGGGATGAGCAATCAATGATGGCAGTGATGGCTCTGACGGTATGTTGTAACACATTTTTCTATATCTGTAAATTTGGAGTTGTTCAGTAACAATGATGAAAAGTAGCATACATATTTACATAAATTACAACATTTATATTGATATATGATACCAATATGATATGAAAATTTACTGAATTAACTACATAGGATTATGCACTGTATACCAAAGATCAAAGATCAATCAACTGCAAAATTTAACCGAAAAATCAGTAATTAACATAATGTTTCTACTAAATCACTGCTAGGGGACTTTTACATTTTACACCATCTAGGGTTTTATAACAGGAGAGAGCAGCGAAAGCCTTGTGCGGCATGATTTTTGAGTTTTAGCTCCTATTTCATTCAACCGCATACCGCTATGATGACTTTATTCATAGTTAATGCTGTAAAAATAGTTAAACTTTCTTCAATATCATCTATAGATTCAAAGACGATAATTAACTGAATATAGTTTCCCATCTTCAAATTATCTTTAGTAGTGATTATGGCTACTATTATCAATTTAAAGCAGCATATTTTTATTAGCAATTGATGACTTTTGATCGGTTATCATTCAAATTTACTGCTCTTTTCCAGGATCTCAATTTTATTTTTTGCAAACCACTAATATAACTCCTATGACAATGAAACCTAACCCAAAAGCACGAGTCAGATTTATAGATTCTTTTAAAACAAAGTAACCCAGTAATACGGAAAATATATAACCAACTGATACAGCAGGTGCAGCAATACTTAAGTTGATTCGGGTCAGGAGCAAAATATAGGCTATAGCACCAATACCATAACAAGTTAAACCTAATAACAGTTCTGGTATGGTGATCATATTGAAAATGAGATTAACTGCGTTACCTGCATCAACTTTTCCTAATTTCAGCGCTCCGATTTTTAAGAAAAATTGTCCCGCAACGCTAATGAGGACTGACATTAGAAGTAAGGCAAATTCTTGGAGTGACACGGATAGTTCCTTTGGATGTTAATGCGGATTTTTCAGAGATAAATAACTAGATATTCGACTGCTTTAACAAGTAGTTGATTATATTTTGGCAAATCCCCCAGTTTCCTTTAATGTATAAAGGGGACGACCTTTGACTTCTTCATATATCCGACCAATATATTCACCTAAAATACCAATACAAATTAATTGAACTGAACCAAGGAAAAACATGGAAATTGTAATTAATGTGTAGCCTATTAAGTGAGATACTGGGGCAAATATCCGCCAATAAAGCACTAGTATAATCATGATCATGGCAATAGTAGCTGAGATAATACCTAAATAGGTTGCCAGTCTCAAAGGAACTGTAGAAAAAGAAATAATACCATCAATAGCCAAAGAGAAAGACTTAGCAAAAGTATATTTGACATCTCCTGCAAAACGGGGTTTTCTTTCAAATAAGACCGATGTTTGTGGGAAACCAACCCAAGCACGTAAACCACGAATATAACGGTTGCGCTCTGGCATAGAATTGAGTATATCTACTACTTGTCTATCCATTAAGCAAAAGTCTCCTGTATCAACGGGGATATCAACTTTAGCCATGCGTTTAAGGATACGATAGAAAAGATAGGCTGTAAAGCGTTTTAGCAAAGTTTCTTTTTGTCTGGATATTCGCTGGGCGTATACTACTTGATAACCTTGTTGCCATTTGTCAATCATGGTTAAAATTAATTCTGGTGGATCTTGAAGATCAGCATCCATAACTATGATACATTTACCTTGGACAAAGTTTAATCCTGCGGTGACAGCGATTTGATGACCAAAATTTCTCCCTAGACTCAGGTAACGGATTCGATTATCATGATGGTGTAATTCGCGGATCATGGTTAGTGAGCGATCGCGGCTACCATCATCAATTAAAATTAATTCAACATCACCGTCTAATTTTTCCATAACATTAGCCAGACGGCGATACATTTCGGTAATGTTTTCTTCTTCGTTGTAGATGGGGATAACTAGAGAGTATATTGGCTGATTCATAATTGCTAATTAAGTCTATTTATTATTTAACAATAATGCGTTCATTTCAACAACAAGAATACTTTTTCGGCTTATGTGTAGCATCTCTCTTTTTATGGCTAATAGGTTTAGGAAGTTTACCTTTACGAGACTGGGATGAAGGAACTTATGCTATTGTTGCTAGGGAAATTTACCGTACTGGTAACTGGCTTTATCCTACAATACAAGGTGATCCTTTTTTATTAAAACCTCCTTTGATGCAGTGGTTAATTGCTATTTGTTATCACATAGCAGGAGTACAGGAATTTACTACCAGGTTTCCAGGAGCATTTTTAACAGCTTTAGGAGTTCCTTCACTATATTTATTGGGATGTTTAATTTTTAGTGAAAGTTTACCAGCTTTATTTTCTGCTTTGGTTTATTTAACATTATTGCCTGTGGTGCGTCATGGTAGACTGGCAATGTTAGATGGTATGACTATTACCTTTTTTATATTATTATTATTTTGTATTTTCCAAACAGGAAATAATAAAAAATATGCTTTGGGTATTGGTTTGTGTTTAGGTTTAATTACTCTCACCAAGGGAATGTTAGTGTTAGTAATCTTAGCCATGGCCACTTTATTTATTATTGCTAATAAACAATGGGAAATATTAAAAAATCCCTATTTATGGTTAGGAATGTTTTTAGGAAATTTACCTGCTATTGGTTGGTATTTTGCCCAATATCAACATTATGGTAATACTTTCTTGGAAGTACATTTTCAATCTCAAGCAATTGATAGACTAGGTACAGCAGTTGAAGGAAATACTGGACCTGTTTGGTATTATTTACTGGAGATTATAAAATATGGTTTTCCCTGGTTGTTATTTTTGCCAGGAGGTTTATATTTAAGCTGGAAAAACCGTTATACTGCTTCGGGTTCTTTAAGTCTTATTGGTACATTTGTTTATTTAACTATAGTCTCTTTAATGAGTACAAAATTACCTTGGTATATTATGCCAATTTATCCGTTTTTAGCTTTAGCGATTGGAGTTAATTTAAGTTATATTTGGCAACAAGAAAAGGTTAAAAGTAAATTTTTGATAGGATTTTTTATATTTTTAACTATAGTAGGTTTAGCTGGGTGTGTTTATTTTAGTATTGTGGAAAAACAAGTAATATTAATTTTAATGAGTATTATTTTAACTGTATTTATGGCAATAACGGCTTGGTTAATTAATCAAAATAATCGTAAATTTATCGCTGTTTTATTTACAGGAATGTATTTCGTGCTATCATTGTTAATGATTTCTAATTCTTGGATATGGGAGTTAAATGAAGCGTTTGCGGTGAAACCTATAGCTACATTAATTCGTCAATATATTCCTCCTGGAACGAAAATATATACTTCTTTTGGTTATAGTCGTCCTAGTTTAGATTTTTATAGTGATTGTAAGGTTATTCCTGGTAATATTTCATTATTACAGGAAATGTTATCTAAGAAGTCTTATTTATTGGTAGAGAAGGAGACTTTGGAAAAGATGAATTTATCTGGTAGTCAGTTTTTGGGTAATGCAGGAAATTTTACTTTGATTTCTCCATCATAATTTTTAATTAAAATTTTTAATTAAAATTTTTAAAAACCTGGTTTTTGTGTAGGGGTAATTCATGAATTACCCCTGCTTTATTTTAATTACCTTTCAGAAATAAAAATACATCATCTTGGGAAAATTGTAACTGATAATTAGAATTAGTTTTTAATTCTTTAACTAAATTATCATAATCTTGTGAACTAGCTGCCCAACCAGGGTTACGAACATTAAGTAAAATATAATGAAAGTTATTTATTTCATTAATTTTGTATTTAAAACTTATTAAATTTCTATGAGTTAAATGTGGAGTAATTACATCGCTGGTAAAAACACTATCTTGAGTATTAATTAAAGAAATTGCTTCTTTTGTAGATTGCCAATTATCTACAAATTTTAGATATTTTGAAAAAAAGAATCCCCATTTACCCAAAGCTAAAAAAGAAACTAAAGACCATAAAATAATTAATTTTTGTTGTTTCAATAATGATTTACCTGCGGCTAAACTGGCAATTAAAGCCACTATAAAAAAAGGAATTGCTGGTAATGAGTAATGTAGAACTAGATTTTTTTGGGAAGGATGATCAGCAAGTATATTTAATGCTAAACAAGGAATTATACCTATTAGTGAGGTAATATATTTTGGTTTTAATCCCCAAATAATAGGCAATAATAAACAAAAGATATATTCTAAATTCATCAATGAGAAAATATTTTTAAAAATCATTCCTGGGTCAAAAATCAATATTTTTAACATCTGAGAAAATGAGTTTCCTAGATAACTATAGCGATATAAATGACGGTTAAGTAATGCTGCTTCATTACCGAAAAAAGGAATAATAATTTTATTAGCAATTAAAAACCATGCAATGCCACTAATGATAGCTATTAAACCATAAAAACGCCGTTTTTCAAATAATAGTAACCATACTCCCATAGCTACTACTGTTAAAGAAAGTACAGCTTTACATCCCAAAATTACTAAAACACTTACACAAAACCAAACTATGTTTTTATTTCTTGCTGCTAAAATTGCTGTCAATATTGCAGGAACAGCTATTGTATCTGGGTGAAAATCACATAAATTGCTGTTATACAATACAGGATATAGTAGGTAAACTGCTATTATTGCTATTGCTCGACTCTGTTTTAAACCTGCTTGTAGTGCTAAAAAATATGTGGGTATAGTACCTGAAGCTAATGCTAAAGATTGAACTACAAATAGCCAATAAACTGTAGGATATATTTTATATAATAAGGCAATAAAATATAAAATCCAAGCTGCATGATCAGCTAAAGCATGAAAACCAAGCACGGAAGAAATAGGATTTTTGCCTTGACTAATTAAATAAACACATTGATCAAAAAATGCCAGATCTCCAGATGAATTAAATAATTCATGTCTGATAATACTAGATGTTAGTAATATTAAAGAACTAACAATAATTGTAATAAGAAGAAAATTATTATTTTTATCCAGCTTTATTAAGGTATTATTTATTATCAGCATTTGAAAGGTAGATGTATAAATTTTCTCGATTTCCGCTAAAAAACTATACTTGTCAGTAATATTTTACAAAAAAATATGAAAAATAGAGTTTGTTTGCAAAAATAGTACATATTTGTATTTTTTTTGAGTTATATTTTTATCCTCTTTATCCGTTATTTTAACTACCAATTGATTGTAAAAATAACAATTATGATGGTATTTCAGATATGGAAGATTTAATTTTAGGAAATATTAGATCACAATTTCTCACAACAAACCATAATGTCATACCCAAAGGAATAGAAAACAACTGGATATATATGGGAGTTCCCAAATAACTAAAAAATGATGCTAGTTGTACTGATATTGCTACCCAACGATATTGAGGAAAATAAAAAGCAAATATTATAGATAAAATGTCTGTGGGATAAAAATATCTTTCGTGCATTTTAGGTAAAATATATGGCATGAAGAAAACAGATATTGTCGCTAAATATATCAATCTATCTTGTGTAATTTCTAATTTACTCCGATAAACTATATATGCTAATACTAACATAGTAAATACTGTGAATAGTAAACCTATTGGTACTACAATATTATAATAATCATTAGGAATCCATTGATAAAGGTTAGGTACGTTTTTAGCTAATTCTTTATATTTACTAGCTTGGGAAAAATATACTAATAGTAATTCTTTGAGTGGTCTACCAGCAATCCAAGCAGGTAACATGAAAGTTAAATATACTAAAGGTACTATGGGCAAATAATACCAAGATATACGTTTTTTGATTAGTAATATTAACAATAAAGGGGCTAAGAACATGGCTTGAAATTTAAAGGAAAGTGCTATACCAAAACTAATTAATGCAGGAATTTGTTTATGAATAGATAAAAAGTAAACACAAGCAATTAATCCTGTGGTATAAATCACGTCGCATTGTCCCCAAAGAGAACTATTATAAATTACTGTGGGACTTAATATAACGGCTAAAAATGCCCACTTGGCCATTCTACCAACAGGATATTTCAACTTCACAATTTTATAAGCGAAAAATCCACAAATAAAATCTACTATCATGGCAAAAAGTTTAATTCCTAATATTTTCGGAACTCCAGATAGTAAGGTAGCAGCAATTAAAAGCCAGTAAAGATAGGAAGGTGTATAATCATAAAAAGTATCTTTAAAGGCACTAAATCCACTATGATCTACAATATATTCATACCAAGGATCTAAAAAATATTTATAATCTACAGATTTATTAGGAACACAAACTAATCTTACTACCACAGCTAGTATAATGCCAATAAACCAATATTTGGGCATCTGTAATTGTCTAAAATTCAGCAAAAGATTAAACCTATTTGTAATTAATGTTAATAATCTTTGGTTCGATTTTTTCATCATAAATATGCAACTAACAGAACGGCAATATTACACCCTAGAGAAAATTATCCAACCCAAATTTCTTGGGCAAAACCCACTGCTAATTTACTCAATAAAGTGATAAATATACCCATAAGTAAATAAGCATCACGGGGATAGCGAGATAACCACACACCTATAGCTATATTCAGAGGAATAATTCCATAAGCAAGACGACTTAAAGAAATTGTTCCACCCGAAGCTAAAAGTAAACCAATACCACAAAAACCATAAACTATCATTACTGGGGTTAATTGCCGACGGTAATACCATAACAGAAATGTACTACCCAGAATCATAGATACATTTAATAAATTATTAATTAAATTCTGATTTGCCACAATTAATGACA
>JACCEC013300431.1_pt1 | contig 12804 bp, 6 predicted proteins | sample 7450121 | NCBI WGS metagenome assembly JACCEC01 (sample SAMN15323455, study PRJNA562643) | freshwater metagenome | isolation source: river surface water | place: USA:Blue River Watershed | collected 2017-08-18 | reverse complement strand
GAGCCAACAGTAGCGCCAACAGTGGAGCCAACAGAGGAGCCAACAGAGGGGCCAACAGAGGAGCCAACAGAGGAGCCAACAGAGGAGCCAACAGAGGAGCCAACAGAGGAGCCAACAGAAGAGCCAACAGAAGAGCCAACAGAAGAGCCAACAGAAGAGCCAACAGAAGAGCCAACAGAAGAGCCAGACACTTTCCGTCCAAGAGCAGTCAGTATTGTTGTTGCTGACGCAGCGCTCAAGGCTGGTGAGACTTCTTTGGTGACGATCACGTTCAATGAAGCGGTGACGGGTTTTACATTAGGGGACTTGATTGTTGCAAATGGATCGCTGAGCAATCTGTCGAATGCGACGGTGAACTCCGATGGGACAGTGACCTATACGGCCACATTAACGCCAAGAGTGAACACCACGGACACAAGCAACCTGATTAGCTTGAACAATGCGGGTGTGACTGATACCTCAGGCAATATCGGTGAGGGAACTCAAGAATCTGCTAATTTTGAAGTTGATACGAAAACTCTCGAGCTTTCACTCTCTGAAAATGCTTACTACGATGTAATCGACGGCACGGTCAATCTGAACACGAGCCTGGGCAACTTGGCTGCGATGGGCATTGACAGCATTGAGGCGGCTGAAGGCAGCGGTATCGACTCGGTGGTGATTGCCGGCGGATATGGCTCAGGTGGAGAGGTGACGGGGCTGGAGTTTGCGGACGAGTTGGATGTCACGCTGCAGTTGAATACGGAAGATGGCACGGGAGATCAAACGGACGGCACGGTCAATCTGAACACGAGCCTGGGCAACTTGGCTGCGATGGGCATTGACAGCATTGAGGCGGCTGAAGGCAGCGGTATCGACTCGGTGGTGATTGCCGGCGGATATGGCTCTGCAAGTGAAATAACTGGATTGAATTTTGCTGACGAAGTGGGCATCAATGATTTGGATGTCACGCTTCAATTGACAGATAGTGATGTGTTGGATGGTTCACTAGAAGGCACGGTCAATCTGAACACCAGCTTGGGCAACTTAGCTGCGATGGGTATTGACAGCATTGAGGCGGCCGATGGCAGTGAAGTTGGCACCGTTGTCATTACAGAAGGTTATGGTTCTGCAAGTGAAATAACTGGATTGAGCTTTGCTGACGAATTGGACATCAATGATTTGGATGTCACGCTGCAACTGACACAAGGTGATGACGGGTTGGATGGGTTGTCGGATGGCACGGTCAATCTGAACACCAGCTTGGGCAGCTTAGCTGCGATGGGTATTGACAGTATTGAGGCGGCCGATGGCAGTGGAGTTGGCACCGTTGTCATTACAGAAGGTTTTGGTGAGTTCTCATCGAGTGATCTTTCATCGCTTGGATTGTCATTCAATGACGATCTTGTCGTCACAGTGGAATACACAGATCTTCATAACTTAGGTTTGACTGGTGATGCTCAATCTTCATTAATGTTGGGACAAGGCGATGCTGCGCATGAATTGAAAGACATGGGCATCGATTTCATCAATGGCCCTGACGGACTAATTCACTTGGAAGACTGGCCAAGTATTTGATATCAAGCTGTAATCTTTTCTACATGATCAGTTGACTAACTATTCAGCTGATCTTTTAAAGCTCAAATGTTCGGATTCATAGATAAATTTTTTAGCACAAATTCAAAACTCGGTCCTAACGCAAACCCAGTATCTGAACTGATTCGTAAGTGCAAGCGGTCGTTCATCTTTGTCGCATTCTTGACAATGGTGATCGAAATCTTGTCGATCACGCCGATCATTTTTATGTGGAACCTTTTCGACCGTGTCGTATCGAGTCGAAGTGGGGTAACTTTGGTCTCGTTAGGTATCATTGTTTTATTGGCATATGGATTTTGGTCGGCATTGGATTGGATACGTACGCGAATGATGATTCGCATTTCTCTTCGAATTGATTGGGACATTGCAGCGAAAGTATTTGATACTTCATTCCGGCGTTATGTAGCACGTAAAGAAGTTGACGTTCACCAAGTGATGGAAGACGTTGTGAAATTGCGTCAATTCATGACAGGCCAATCAATTTTGGCTTTGATGAGTGCACCATTTGCCATCATTTTCATACTCATTGGATGGGCGTTTCATCCTTACTTGGCTGTCTTTATTTTTGTTGCAACGGCATTGCAATTTATTTCAGCTTACTCAACTAGCCGAATTACCACGCCAGCTTTACGTGAAGCAAATACTGCCGCCTCAGTAGCGGCAAGGCTTGCAGCGCAAACATTAAATAAGTCGAACACAGCATTAGCGTTAGGGATGTTGGATTCGATTCGCAAAAAATGGTTTCTGAAGCACCAATATTTCTTGGGCATGCAAGTTAATGCAAGTGAATCTGCTGGATTGGTTAGTGGCTTTACAAGTTATTTGTCACATGCTTTGCCGTCAATGCAATTAGCGCTTGGCGCATTTTTAGTAATTCAGGGAGAAATAACAGGCGGCATGATGATTGCTGCTTCATTCTTGTTAACAAGGTCTATGAAGCCAATTAACCAAGTGATGGGCGGTTGGCCGCAAATTCAGGCAGCTCGTCAATCCTTGGAGCGACTGAACTTGATTGTTTCTGAAGACGACGAACAATCTATTCGAATGAAATTGCCAGCGCCTACTGGTCATTTAGCTGTTGAAAATCTCACGATTCAACCTAAAAGTGGTAAAGCAATTTTGGATCAAATAAATTTCAAATTGCAACCAGGACAAGTGCTTGGTGTGATTGGTGCTACAGCAGCAGGCAAAACATCATTGACACGTGCGCTTGTTGGGCTTTGGTACCCAAGCAGTGGCCATGTTCGACTAGATGGAGCAGACATAGCGCCTTGGATTCGCGACGATCTAGGTTCGTACATTGGATATGTACCACTTGAGACTGATTTATTTGAAGGTACTTTGGCAGAAAATATTGCCAGACTTGGACCCATTGATCCGGAAAAAGTTGTTGCAGCTACCAAAGCCGTAGGCATTCATGAGACCATTCTTTCATTCCCTAAAGGTTACGAAACCGTAGTCAGTGAAACAGGACTTGTTTTGACTGGGGGACAGCGGCAAAGAATTGGCATTGCACGTGCAATTTATGGTGATCCAGTTTACTTAGTGATGGATGAGCCCAATGCCAGCATGGATGAAGCTGGCGAAGTTGCATTGATGAAGTTGATAAAAGAATTAAAGTTAAAAAAGACAACAGTCATTTTCACAACACATCGACCGAAACTTCTGGCAGTTGCCGACATGTTGTTGGTATTGAAAAATGGCCAACAAATGGTCATTGGCCCAACGCAAGACGTACTGAATAAACTCAAAGAAAAAAGAGAGTCTTTGATCAAACAAAAAGCACAAGTTGCAGCACCAAATACTCAGGGTGTTATTGCATGAAGTTGACACTAATGGGTTCGATGATGCTGAACAAGATTTTTGACCGATTGCAAGAATGGGCAAAATCGTTTAATCCATATGTACCTGAAGACCTCAAAAAAGATGGAATGGAGCCTGTACGCATTGAGGAATCACAGGTTAAACGTCAATCTGGCAAAGTTGTCATAGTGACTTTTGCAATATTTGTTATATGGGCAGTAACAGCACCCTTGGATCAAGGGTTGGTAGTACAAGGTACTGTAGTAGTTCAAGGCAGCCGAAAAGCAGTGCAACACCCAACCGGCGGTGTAGTGTTGGAAATTTTAGTTCGTGAAGGCGATGAAGTTCGTGAAGGTGATGTGGTTTTAAAAATCAATCCCCTGAATGTTGATGCCAATTTATTACAAGCAGAAAACGAATTCATTAATGCGCTTGCAACATATTCACGTCTTTTGACAGAGAGACTGGGTGAACAGTTCATTAAATGGGATGCCGAGCTTTTGGCTATGGACAAAAAGGTCCAGGTTAAGGAAGCAATGGTTTTGCAATCCGCACTTTTTTCATCACGAAGGTTAGAGTATTTAGGCCAGCGTGAAATATTACTCAGACAAGCACAGGGGTTGCGCGAGCAACTTCTAGATAAGCAAAAAGTCCTGAAGCTTCGTGAGTCACAAATAGGTGCAATTACTGAAGACGCAGACAGTATGCGTAAATTAGCAATAGATGGTTTTGTACCACGAAGCAATGCTAATAATGCAGAAAGATCGAGCGTTGAAGCGCTTGTTGGGGTAGCTACTTTACAAGCCGAAATGTCAACTATAAAGACTTCACTAGCGTCGATTGATTTGGAGTTAAACAAAATTAAATCGGCATTCAACAGGCAGGTAGATACTGAGTTAAATGAGGCACAAAAGTCCAAGGAGGGCTTGCGCGCCAAAGTGCTTTCTTTGCGATTTGATCAGAGTTTGAGCAATGTTCGTGCGCCAACCAGTGGCGTGGTGGTTGCACTAAAGGCTCACACTGTGGGCGGTGTAATAACTGGCAGTCAGGTTCTGATGGAAATAGTGCCAAAAGAGCAAAAATTAATTGTTGAGGCAGCAGTGCCGCCGCAGATGATCGATAAATTGTCGACTGGTATGGCTACTGACTTAAGGTTTACAGCGTTCAATTCTCTCACTACACCTGTTATTCCAGGGGTAGTCAAACTGGTTGGTGCTGATCGATTGCCGCCTATGCCACCACTTTTTCCGCATGAGTATTTTTTGGCGCAAGTTGAAACAACATTAGAGGGTCAGCAATTGTTGCGTGAGAAATCAATTGTTGCTGGAATGCCTGTAGAAGTAGTGGTTAAGAGTGGTGAGAGAACATTTATGAGCTATCTCATTAAGCCACTGACAGACAGATTTGCAGCATCATTTAAGGACTGACAACATGCACTGTGTTCATCGTCAGAAAGCATTAAGCAATAGCATTTTATTTTTCACAATAATTGTATTGTTGGGGTTTCCGTCTGTTTCCGTTGGACAAAGCTTGTTGCGAGATTTTCAGCAGGCAAGTAATTTTGACCCAGTGTTTGCAACTGCTCGAATTGAAAATGAAGCAGGCAAATTGGATGCAAAGATTGCAAGCATGGCCTATTACCCAAGTGCACGTGTTAGTTTGTCTCAACTTGATAATGAAAATAGTGATAGAAAAACTCTTGCAATTACGCAGCCTATATTTAGCTACGAAAAATGGCTAACTCTCAAAGAGTCAGATCCAAAAATGGCCTTAGCTGGTATCAAATTAGAAATTAGCCAATACGACTTAGCACAGCGCCTTTTTAAAGCAGTTTCAACACTTGTAGAAGCAAGAGAAAAACTATCTTTAAACATTAACAATTTGAAAGCGCTAGAAGCACAAGTGCTGTCTGCTAGGCGCGCGTTTGAGTTGGGCTTAGGGACTATTACTGACTTGAGAGATACAGAGGTTCGATTGGCTCAAGTTAAGTCTCAAAGTTTTGTAATAAGAGCTTCCAAAGCTGCAGCTGAGCGCCAATACATTGCATTAGTTGGCCAATCGCCTACTGTTTCTGGATACACACTAAACACAAAACCACTTGCTATACGCTTGTCAACGCTTCAAGAATACATGTCGCTTGCAGAGCAACGAAGTCCAGCTATTCGATCTACTGAAATTGGTATTGAATTAGCAGAAATATCTAAAAAGAAAGCCATTGCTTCTCTATTACCTTCGGTGAATGCATTTGTTCAGCGTTCTCAAATAAGTGGCGCACCTGCAGTTAGCAACTCAGGTGTTGCATTTAGAGTTGATTTGCCACTTCAAGCGGGTAGTTTCTATAAGGGAACTGCTGCTAATTTGGAATTGGGAAAATCTCAGGAACAAGCTCGCAATACTTTGCAGCAAATCAAGTTGGAAGTAGAGCGCAATTACAGTCAAGTGGAGGCTATTCAGTCTGAATTGTTGGTAAGAGCAGAAGCCATTAAAGTTTCGGAGCTAAGCCTAGAGGCAACTGAGCAAAGCTTTAAAGGTGGTGTCCGAACCAAGCTTGATGTGCTCAATGCATTGCAGGCCCTCTTTCAAGCGCGCGCAGATTATGCTTCAGCTCAATTGCGCTTAGGTGAGGCATATCTTGCTCTTCTGACGGTTAGCGCTACAGATACAGACGTAGCCTTAACGAAAATCAATGACTTGATTTTTACAGAGTAAGTCGAAATTTATTTCAGCCTTACTCATGACGCCTGAATTAAGAAATCACCTGATTCAAACTGACGCAAATCGTCGATCTGGAAATTGGTCAGATGCTATTGATGGTTATTTGCGTGCATTGAAATGGTTGCCAGATGAACCAATTATTGAGCATAACATTGGGCTATGTTACTTGGCATTGGGTAATAGTCAAATGGCTGAGAATCATAGTCGTCGGGCTATGAACTTAAAGCCAGATCAGTGGCAATCGGCTTTGATTCAAGCCAAGGCGTTAACTGCTAATGGAAAAAAATTACAAGCACTTGAACTGCTGGAGCAACTTGCCACACAGTATCCAGCAAGTCCAGAAATTGTAATTGAGCTTGCTAAATTACTAATGCAGCACGGTGGAGACGCTTCGCGTGCGTGTTCGATGGTTGCCCCATTTTTAAATACGGCTCACCACAAGGACGCAGAAGCTGTTTTGTTAGTTTCTCAGCTTTATGACCGTGATGAGGAAGTAGATGCAATTAGTTTAAGTGATGCATTTTGCAGGTTTTCAGATGCTTATTTGCAATTGCCATCTGATGATTTGTTAAATCCAACTAGACCATCAGAAGATCAACTTCAGCGCAAAGGCGGTAGGCTGAAAGTGGGACTTCTGTCGCCTCAATTTTCTGTTTCGCCAGTATATTTTTTTACATATGGTGCTTTAAGGATTCTGGCCAACCATGTTGATTTTGTATTCTTTGACCGCGGTACAAAACACGATTGGGCAACTAAACTATTTCAAGGTATAGCCCAAGAATGGATTGACGTTCATTTGTGCTCAGCCCAAAATTTGTCCAATACATTGCGTACGCACAACTTGGATGTCCTAATTGATTTGGGCGGATGGATGGATCCTGTGGGTCTCCAAGCCCTGTCTGTTAAACCTGCAAAAAAAATGTTCAAGTGGGTAGGTGGCCAGTCTGTGACCACTGGGCTTCGCACATTTGATGGCTATTTAACTGACGATTATCAAACCCCAAAAGGTTCAGATCATTTATACAGTGAACCTTTAATTCGTTTGCAGTCGGGATACGTAACTTATACGCCTCCACCATATCTGCCCAAACGTACTATTAAAAACGATGCTTACTTCGCTATTGGTGTAATAGCAAACCCAGCCAAAGTATCAAGAAAATTTTTAAATGAACTTAATAAATTGATACCGGAATGGCAATCGGCTCAGCTTTTTGAAGGGAAAAAACTCCGATTGAGGTTTATCGATCTGCGTTATGAACAAGGCAAAATTAGAGAACGTATACAAGCAGCATTGCCTGATGTAACTATTGATTTTGTACAGCCTAGCAATCATCTTTCTTACTTAAAGGCGGTAAGTCAAGTGGATGTCACGCTTGACACTTGGCCTTACAGCGGAGGTTTAACCACCATAGAGGCTCTGGCCATGGGTGTTCCAAGTTTGACGCGTTCTGGAAAGTTGTTTTGTGAGCGACATACTGAAGCGCATTGTTTTTACGCAGGCCTTGATCTTCGAAAGTGTGCTGTTAATGACTTTGCCAATACTTGGCATATAGCTAAATCAGAGACAGTTTTGCTTAAGCAAAACAGCCCTCGGCTTGACCATGAGTCACTTGCCAATGAGCTCTTGTTTTATTTTCATGTTTTATGAGTAACTTAGGATAACTTCAAATGCCATTACAGAAGAAAAAGAGTGCATCGGTATCTACAAAGAAAACAGTAGTTGATGCCGTGCCGCCCACACTTCTATCTAAAGAAAAATCAGCCTCAAAAAAAACAACTGCCAAAGCATCATTAAAAGCAAAGCCTTCGACTAAAGTCAAAGACAACCAAATTCAATTGTTGCAATTGACGTCCAAGGGACAAAAAACCAACGATGTTTTTTTTAAGGCATATCAGCCCAAAAAAGGCGGCTTCGGTTTTTCTGAGTTGCTCGATGCTTTGTGCATGGCTCAGCGCGATTCTGATCTTCAAAAATCATTGTTATGGGGTCTATTAACGCCAGACTTCACCAAAAGAACAGGATTAACAGGTCAAGATTTACATACGGTTATTCAAGCCAATCCGGGTTATGACTTGTATTACGCGTCTGCTCATCCTGAGTTAGAAGCGCTGTATCACAACCCATGGCGCTCACCAGAAATTACACATTCAGACTTTATTGCATTAAGTCGTCGATTTTTGAAGGCAGCAGGTTTGAGCGATGTGCCTGTGGATTCCATTAGCAATTCATCCTTGTTTGCCACAGGACATTTGATGGTTGCTACGCCAGAATTATGGGAGAAGTATGTTGGGTTTGTTGAAATGGTTTTTAGTCAAGTTCAGAAGAACTTAAAACCTGCAGACAAGGACAAGTTGTTCAATGAAACCCCTGTACCAGGAAGAATGACTTATTTGGCATTGATAGTTGCCCGTCTATTGAGTGTGTTCCTTATGCTCAAAAACTCAAATATTCGTGCTTTCAAAATCCCATTGTTGACTCAAGAAAAAACAATGAACACGCATCTGCGATTCTTGCGTGAAATGAAAGATTTGGGACTGGCACAAAAGTCTAAATGGCATTTGGCTGCGTGGGTCAATTACAGGGGTTTGTATTTGGCGCATGTCATGGGTAAGGCATGGATTACCAAACACATCCAGCAAATTACACCAACAGATTTGCACGCTGCAGTTCCAATTGCTGAGGTTAACAACCCCTATAACACGTCATTGTTATCAGCGCAAACGTGATATTTGGTTATTGATAATGACAATTTTTTGTATTACAGGGTTTTCTAAAGATTCGGTTCAGTTAACTGAGCGAATTCTTCAAGATTCTGGCATGAGTCAGCACTTGCCTCTTGAACGTGATCCAAGTATGGATCTTCTGCGCTGGCATGAAAGAGTATCAAATGCACAAGAGTTGAGTTTGCATACGTCACAAGATTTGACGGTAAGCACTAATCAACCTAGTCGTCTTTGGCAACAACTTGCCATTGACTTAATGGTTTCTAACATGAATTCAGTACACTGGGGTTGGGCGCACTTGGGTTCTGTTCAGTGGTTAGAGTTTTGGTCTCAGTTGGAATCTGAAATTAGGTTTGTCTTGGTGTGTGAAGATCGTGCATCTTTGGTCTGCCGACTTGTTGAGCAAGGCGAAACACCAGAAAGTATGGATGGACATTTAGCACTTTGGGCTCAAAAACATCAAGATATGTTGCGATTCAATTTGCGCAACCCAAATAAGAGTATTTTGATTTGGGGAAATGATGCTCAATTGCATCCTAGTAAGTTAATTCAAAAAATTCAACTTAACTGGTTGACTTCGTTGGATGACACGAAGTTATCAAAACAGGTCATCACGCAGCCGTCTAACTTGCTTCAAAAAATTGCATCTAAAATTTTAAATGATCGAGTACAAACCGAATCTTTAGATTATGAACTTCAATCTTTAATTGGTCCTTCGCCTTTGGAGCTTGTTGCAGAGCAAATCGATACAACAGATTTGATTAAACTTTATGGTCAGCTCCAAGAGCGTAACTTCTTGCAAGATCAGCTAATTCTTATCCAGAAAAATATAGAAGATGCGAAGAAGATAAGTACGCAAGATCAAGAAAAAATCAAAGCAGAGGCCGCGGCTAAACAGGATGCTCTGAATAAAATTGCATCCGAACAAAAAATTAGCGCAGGATTAAAGAAAGAAATAGAAGAATTAAGCGCTGCTCAAAAAGAAGCATTGGCTAAGAACAAAGACTTGCAAGAAGAGTCTGATCTCTTGTTGGCTCAATTGCATCAGGTTCAAGAAGAGCTAGAAAAATACTTTCTGTTGAACAAAGACAATGAAGAAAAAATCAAAGTGGAGGCTGCGGCTAAACAGGATGCTCTGAATAAACTAGCTGTCGAACAAAAGACCAGTGCAGGACTCAAAAAAGAAAAAGGGGAACTAAGCGCTGCTCAAAATGAAGCATTGGCTAAGAACAAAGACTTGCAAGAGCGGTTGATTCTTGCCCAGAAAAATATAGAAGATGCGAAGAAGTTAAGTGCGCATGATCAAGAAAAAATCAAAGCGGAGGCTGCTGCTAAACAAGATGCCCTGAATAAACTAGCTGTCGAACAAAAGACCAGTGCAGGACTCAAAAAAGAAAAAGAGGAACTAAGCGCTGCTCAAAATGAAGCATTGGCTAAGAACAAAGACTTGCAAGAAGAGTCAGATTTGTTGTTGGCCCAACTGCATCAGGTTCAAGAAGAACTAGAAAAGTATTTCTTACAATACAAAGAGCGGCAAATTGAGGTGCAGAGGCTTCAAGAAAAATGGAAGCGTGCTGTGCAAAACCATCCGGAACTTCAAGACTTTGAGGTTTTGGAGTTGTTGTCAGAATCCAGCACCGATTTAACTGCCTATTGGCGTCTCAATCAGTTAAATGTAAACGGCGCAATTAAGGGTCCATTTGAATTCAAAACTTTGATAGAAAACGGCGTAACTGGTTTTGTTTTTTCAAAAGATGAAAAAGGCCGGTCGCCCTTACAGCGCTGGCCCTTGATTGCCGACAAAGAAAACCAACTGACTATTATTCCAGTTAAAGGTAAAGACGATCCTAAAAAACGATCTGCAACTATTTTGCAATTGGGAACCACTGATTGGGATATGGTTCAGCAACTCAGCAAAACGCTTGATAAAGCAATTGGTAAATCTGCAATGGCCGGCCAAATTAGTCATGGGCAAGTTCTTTTGGACGGTCTTAAAAACCAGCAGGAATTTTTAAATAAAGTACCTGCGTTGCTTCGATTTGACGAAGTCAAACTATTTGGACAACAAAATACCGAGCTGAAAAGTGTTATTGGTCTGCGCCTTTCCCATGCCGACCTTCAAGGCCTGAAATGCAATCTATTCGAGTTTCAGTTGCAGCTCAATCTTAAGGCGGGTTCTGAAATTACAAGCGCCCACTTTATATTTGATGAAAAAACGCAAGGCGCACCTTTTGAGAAATGGACTCACAACGTTAAGAGTTCTGCTGGCAAAGAGGTGATGGCTTTGCAGTTAGGCTCAAAGGGATGGGACTCGCAGCTTTGGCACAAGTTAAGTCCATTGGACCAACAATGGTTGCAAAACACAGTTCGTGTTTTGCCTCTCATGCTGTCCATTTTGCAGCACCAAGGCGTTAAGTTAGAAAAAGGCTGGACCATTTGGACGCAAGCTACAACGGAACTGCTCAATTGGTCAAAACTGCCGGTTGAATTGCAAGTGATTGAGATAGCAGCAAATAGTTCAACTCCTACTATGTTACAGCCCCCAGAAAAGGCGCCTAAGCTTACTAGGGGTCCTCGCAAATCAAAGCTTAAAAAAGAGGAAATAGAGAAGCCAAAAGGTAGTGTAAATAGTGCTGACATTTGGACGAAAGTTGCCACTGAAGTAGTCGATTGGTCAAAACTGTCGGTTGAATTGCAAGAGACGAATAGTTCTGCAAAAAACACGAATCCCGCCAAATTGCACCATCTAGAAAAAGCACCTTCAGCTTCCAAGACAACACGCAAATCAAAGCAATCAAAAGAAATAACTGATAGCCCAAAAGTCTTTGAAAAAGTTGTTAATTCAACTCCACCCAAACCCAAACTTTCCAACACAAAACCCCGCCAAGCCAGGGCACGCAAAGTAGAAGCGACCAAGGCTGAAAGGCATGTCTCATGAACATGAGTTCAGGCAGTTATATGTTCATCTCGACTCAAGCTATTGCTCAAATTCTGCGGGCCATGTACCCGCCTAAAACTGTTGTGCATGTGGGCTGGGGTAATGGTTTGGGCGATCTAACGCAATGGACTGGGTGGCAAGTGCCTTACTCTTTTGTTATTGAAGCAGAAGAAAACAAGGTGGCCGCTTGTAAATCTCAAGCGCTGTCGTTAATTCAAGACTCGGGTCAAGCCTCTACCTCATGGCAGACTATTCACGCCACCTTGGCGGCGCAATCTTGTGATCAGAATTACTTCCTTGCTAGTAACCCTAGTGAAAGTGGTTTGTTGTCACCTGATTCACTTCAACATGCGTGGCCCCATTTGCAAACGCTTGCAACTAACAAAGTTGTGACAAGTACGCTTGATGAAATTTGGCAAGACATTGCATTGCAGTTTCCCGAAGCAAAAAGTGCGCGAAGTACTTGGGTCATCATTGACTGCCTACTTTCTGCTGATATTTTGATTGGTGGTAAAAAAACTCTTGAATCGGCTAATGTAGTTTGTGCCAGAAGCCTTCTGTCAAACCGCGCTGTTTTATGTGAAGCCATGCAAGCTTTGGGATGGTTAGAAGCTGGTTGGGTTGAAAGCCAGCATCCTGCATTTGGTCATGCATGGTTTACGCGCGATACCGCATTGGAATTAGAAGTTGCAGCAAATAAGCAAGTTTTTTTAGAAGAAGAGCGACAAGCACTGATTCAAAGTTGGGTTTTAGAAACTCAGGCCAAAGAGCATGCAGAGAAGGAGCGTAATACATTAGCTCACGCTAAATCTGCATTGCAGGGTCTACTTGATGCCTTTGAAAAGAATATTGCTGAATTAAAAATCGAGCGAAACCAACTTACTAAAACTAACGAGGTGCTTCAAAGCCAGCTGACAGAAGTGACAAAGGTCAAGTCTGAGTTGCAAGAGGAGCTAATTGCATTAGCAGATGCTCAATCAGATTTGCAAAGTGAGCTGGAAGCGGCAGATAAGCAACAAGTGCAATTGTTATCAGAGCGAGACGCACTG
>JACCEC010748863.1_pt1 | contig 12807 bp, 12 predicted proteins | sample 7450121 | NCBI WGS metagenome assembly JACCEC01 (sample SAMN15323455, study PRJNA562643) | freshwater metagenome | isolation source: river surface water | place: USA:Blue River Watershed | collected 2017-08-18 | reverse complement strand
CTCCCAGAATAACAACCAGATAAACAGGAATTAAAACTAATGTAATTATCCATATTGAGGGAACTCGGCGAATATCATCTATGAGATGAATAATGTCAGTCAATAAATAAGGTGCATTGGGTAAAAAGGCATAGAAACTAAGAAATCCTAGCCACCAAACCCCAGAACGCCCACCTTGGCGACGAAACAACCAAACACTCAAAGCTAAAGGGATAAAGGCCAAAAACAAATTCCAAGTCATCCACCGGATATTAATTTGTAAGACTTGCAAAACTGTGGTTATTAATTCAATCATCTCTACCTTGATAAAATTTTCATTTTTATTAATTGAATCAATATTAAATCATTATTTCCAGAAATGGGGATTTCTTAATTTTTTATCATAAAATTCTTGCCAGTTAAGTTATTATACAGGTAAATTGTATAACGCTAAAATTCTTAACTCTTGTGGTACAGGTATCTTGCCTGTTACATTTATACTAAATTAAATACACAACACCTTATCATTTTAACACACTTTTAACCTGATTATTTTGTTTCATTTGGGTCAGACGTTCGCAAATATACTTAGCATGACTTACGCAAAATATCTCTGAACATTCCTCTGTAGTTCTTTATTGATTTGTATGCAAGTTCTACTGAGAAGAAAGTAAGGATTATTCATAAATTATCCCTACACAAAAATAAGAGGGCGAAGCATTCCCAAAAAAAATTCATAGTTTGAGCGATAGGTCATCCTGGGAATCGCCCCTACTATCTTTGTAAACTCCGGGGATCGAGGGCATCACGCAAACCATCACCTAATATATTGAATGACAAAACTGTGAGAATAATCAGGATCGCTGGTGGAAAAATTAGCCAAGGTTGTAATAATAAAATTGAAGCATTACTAGCTAACGAAAGCATATTTCCCCAGGAAGGATCGGGTTGTTGAATCCCTAAACCAATTAAGCTTAATACTGCTTCTGCTCCAATAAAACTAGGAATTGTTAAAGTTGCAGAAATAATGATATAAGTTGCAGTTTGAGGTAAAACATGACGGATAATAATATAAATGGGATTACCACCCATGACCTTGGCTGCTTGCACAAATTCAAGTTCTTTAATTGATAAAACTTGCCCGCGAATTACCCTGGCTAAACCCGCCCAACTAATTAAGGAAGTAATTAGAATAATTAAAATAAAGCGTTGACTACTGGTTAATTTGGGGTCTATGATTCCTGAAATGGCAACTAATAAATAAATACTGGGAAAGGTCATTAATACTTCGGCTAAACGCATGATAATACTATCAATTAAACCTCCAAAATAACCAGAAATTCCGCCAATAATTAAGGCTAAGGGATAGGTAATAATAATCCCAAAAATGCCAATAAACATACTAATCCGTCCACCATGTAATAGGCGACTAAATTGATCGCGCCCTTGTTCATCTGTTCCTAAAAGATGAAATTTCCCGTCGCCAATTACGCCAAATAAATGCCAATTTAAGGAAATACCAGGGATAATTGTTACTTCTTGCCATTTAGGAGGCAGAGAAATAGTGAACTTGAATAATTGATATTCTGGACCGCGGACAAATAACCGCAATGGTGACGGTTTTGTTTGGTCTATGGTGATTTTTCTTTCTCCGCTTTCTAAGCTAGTATTACCTTGTGTTGTCGGATATACATGAGGTCCAATAAATTGGCCTGACGGAGACACCCAATGAATCTGAGTGGGTGGTAGTAATGAACCATTGGGTTGTGAATCGTAGGGGTTATAGGGAGCAATAAAATCCGCAGCAATTACGCCTACATAAAGGCAGAAGAGGATAATTGCCCCACATCGTGCTAAAGGGTTTTTTTCAAATCGCTGCCACCAATTCATAGTTTTTGATGTGAAAGTTAATGGTAAGAGTTCACGATTATTAATGATTTAGCATTATATAGCAATAGTATTTGATTTTTGAAATATTCTGCCCTCTACCTCTTGCCCTCTGCTATAAATTAGATGATATCTTTTAACTGATTCTATGAACAGGCTGCATCACCATCGCGCACAATTTCCCGCTTTAGCCAATAAGGTTTATTTTAACTATGGTGGCCAGGGTCCTATGGCTCAAGGGGCTATGGATGCGATTACTGAGGCTATGGTATATATTCAAGATATTGGACCCTTTGGCAATGAGGCTTACCTTTGGATTTCACCGCAAATACAAGCTTGTCGGGAGGCGATCGCATCTTTCTTGAATGTAACAAGTGATACAATTACTCTCACAGCTAATGTCACCGTTGGCTGTAATATTGCTATGTGGGGTATTGAGTGGGAAGCGGGTGATCATTTGCTGCTTTCTGACTGCGAACACCCTGGAGTCATTGCTACCGCCCAGGAAATTGCCCGCAGATTTGGGGTAGAAGTAACAACTTGTCCGATCATGGGAACTTTAAATGGAGGAGATCCTGTCAGTATTATTGCTGATCATCTGCGTCCCCAAACTCGCTTAGTGGTTTTAAGTCATGTATTATGGAATACAGGTCAAGTTTTGCCTATTAATAAAATTACGGCAGTATGCAAAAGTAATAATTCTCGATTATTGATAGATGCGGCTCAATCTGTGGGCGTTCTACCTTTGGATTTAATGGCGTTGGGTGTAGATTTTTATGCCTTTACTGGTCATAAATGGTTATGTGGACCTGCTGGAGTGGGTGGGTTATATGTCCATCCTCAAGCTAGAGAAAGTTTACATCCTACCTATATTGGTTTAAATGGCGTAACTACTAATAGTCAAGCCCAACCTACAGGTTGGCAACCAGATGGACGCAGATATGAAGTTTCTACTTTATCCACGCCATTATATATCAGTTTAAAACAGGCGATCGCCATTCATGAACAATGGGGAACGGCAGAGGAAAGATATCAGCAAATTCTCTATAATAGTGAATATCTCTGGCAGCAATTAAATTCCTTACCTCATGTTAAATGTTTAAAAAATTCACCTCCAGCAAGTGGTTTAGTCTCTTTTCAAGTCACGGATCAACCTAGTTTAAAATTGGTGCAATTTCTAGAAACTCAAAATAGTTTAACGCGGACAATTGCCAATCCTAATTGTATCCGGGTAAGTGTTCATTACCTCACTTTAGCATCAGAAATTGACCAACTAATAGCAGCTATGTCTTAGCCCCCTAAATCCCCCAAAATTGGGGTTAGGGGGGCATTAAAAACCTCCCTATAGCTACTCATATTCTTTTTATTTTCTTCCTTTTAAATCATGGACAGACCAATTATATATATAGCCATTACCAATCATGGTTTTGGTCATGCAACCCGTACAGCTTCTATTGCTAACACCATTCAAAAATTATGTCCCCAAGCGTTATTAATTTTAGTGACTACTGCACCTCGTTGGTTACTAGAATCTTATATAGAAGGTGATTTTATTTTACGCCCCCGGGCTTTTGATTTAGGAGTTATTCAAGCTGATAGTTTGACTATGGATAAATCAGCAACTTTAGAAAAGTTACGAGAAATCAAAAAAAATTACCAATCCTTAATTGCTTCAGAAGTTAATTTTATTCGTCAAAATCGGGTAAATTTAATTTTAGCAGATATTCCCTTTCTGGCGGCAGGATTTGCCAAAACTGCTAATATTCCTTGTTGGATGATGAGTAATTTTGGCTGGGATTTTATCTATCGAGATTGGGGGGGAGAATTTCTGGAAATTGCCGATTGGATTAGTGATTGGTATGGAAAATGCGATCGCCTTTTTCGTCTCCCGTTCCATGAACCTATGTCAGCATTTGCCAACATCACCGACGTAGGTTTAACCGGCGGTTCTCCCCATTTTACTATTGATGAATTACGCACTAATTGGCGAATCAACACACCTGAAGAAAAAACTATTTTACTTACATTTGGCGGACTAGGTTTACAAGCAATTCCCTATCATAATCTGAGTAAATTTCCCGATTGGCAATTTATCACCTTTGATATGTCCGCCCCCGATTTACCCAACTTAATTAAAGTCACAAATCGTCAATATCGCCCTGTTGATTTTATGCCGATTTGTGGGAGAATTATTTCTAAACCTGGATATGGGACATTTTCTGAAGCTACCCGTTTGCAAACACCAGTTGCCACCATTTCCCGTGATGATTTTGCCGAAGCCGCCTTTATTTTAGCAGGAATTACTAATTACAATCATCATCAAATTGTCACAGCAGAGGAATTTTTTCAAGAAGATTGGCATTTTCTCCATCACTCACCCCAACCGCCAAAACAAACCCAAAGCCTAGATAAAAATGGCAATGAAACAATAGCCCAAGCTGTGATAGATTATTTACAGAAAAAACATCTAAACTAGCCATGACACACTACCAGAAATTATTAAGAGTTTCCACCAATGGCAAATCATTTCACAATATTACAGCTAAAATTGAAGCCATTGTTGCCGAATCTGGCATAGAAACCGGTCTTTGTAGCTTATTTTTACGCCATACATCAGCTAGTTTAGTCATTCAAGAAAATGCCGATCCTGATGTATTAGTTGATTTAGCTAATTTCATGGCTAAAATCGTCCCAGAAGGTAACTATTATGTTCATGACGCTGAAGGTGCTGATGATATGCCCGGACATATTCGCACAGTCTTAACCCACACCTCTGAACAAATTCCTATTAATCGCGGACATTTAGTATTAGGAACATGGCAAGGAATCTATATTTGGGAACATCGTCAACGCAATCATGTCCGAGAGTTAGTAGTTCATATTTCTGGATAAAGAAACAGGTAATAGACTTCTGGTGAAAAAGATGTAGGGACAATGATAGTAATATCAATCAATGATAACAGATCCAAAACGATAACCTTTACCATATACAGTATGAATTAATGGAGTTTCACGCGCTAGTTCTACTTTGCGACGCAATAGACGAATTAAAGCTGCAATGACATTACTGTTAGGTTGTTCCTCATTTTGCCATAAATGCTGCAAAATTTGACCATGAGTCAGCAATTGTCCGCTATTTTCCATGAAGTATTGTAGCAATTGACTTTCTTTTTGAGACAGTTCAATAATTCTTCCGTCACGATAAGCTATTTGATTTTCTATATCCAGTTCTAAATCGGCTACAACTAACTTCCCCATTGTACTAGTATAGGATTCTGTTCCAGCACGACGCAATAAAGCCCGGACTCTTGCCAATAATTCCCGCAGTTCAAAAGGTTTGACTAAATAATCATCAGCACCTGCGTCTAAACCTTGTACACGGTCATCTAAAGTATCTTTTGCAGTCAAAAATAGTACAGGCGTTGTTTTGCCTTGATGACGTAATTCCTGACAAATTTCTAACCCGGTTTTTCCCGGCAACATCCAATCTAAAATAAGTAAATCATAACTACCAGCTTGAGCTAAATTACTGCCACTAATTCCGTCATAGCTGGCATCTACAGTATAACCTTCACGAGTTAACAAGCGACACAAAGGATCAGTTAGTTCAACTTCATCATCAACTAATAAAATTTTCATAGGCGTTGGTAGAACAGCAATCTAGATATATTCTCAATATAGTGAACTGCACACAGATTAAGGACAACAAAAAAACAATGTTAACCGTTGCCATACCCAAAGGAGAGCTACTTAAACCTAGTCTCCGCATATTACAATCTGTAGGATTAGATTTTAGTGCTTTCTTAGAATCGGGAAATCGTCAATTGCAAATTCCTGATGCCAGTGGACAAGCCAAAGGTCTATTAGTACGAGCGCAAGATGTACCTGTTTATGTAGAATATGGTCAGGCACAATTAGGAATTGTAGGTTACGATGTCCTCAGAGAAAAACAGCCTCAAGTTGCCCAATTAGTAGATTTAAAATTTGGCTATTGTCGGATGTCGGTAGCAGTAAAAGCCACCAGTTCCTACAAATCTCCCTTAGATTTACCAGCCCATGGTCGGGTTGCTTCTAAATATGTAAATTGTGCGCGAGAATATTTCCAAGGCTTGGATTTACCAATAGAAATTGTTCCTTTATATGGTTCGGTAGAATTAGGGCCAATTACGGGAATGTCCGAAGCCATTGTTGATATAGTTTCCACAGGTAAGACTTTAAGAGAAAATGGTTTAATTGAAATTGCCACTTTGTATGAAAGTACAGCCAGGTTAATTGTTAATCCTTTAGGTTATCGTTTGAACACAGGGAATTTACATCAATTAATTCAACAAATGCGCTCGGAACTGCTTACCGCAGTGTAATTATTGTAGGTTGGGTAAAACAAGGTGAAACCCAACGTGATCAAGATACAAGGTTAGGTTTTCCAAAACCTCAAGCTGGAACGGCCGTTAGTCCGTACCACCTTCAAGCATACATATCCCCGACTTTTTAAACAAGTCGGGGATCTTAAATTTAGGATTTTTTGACGGCACTAAGTTGATCTAAAATTGCTAAAATCTCTTGTTCAAAGGCAACTTGAGCGCGGTTGGTTTTGCCCCCAATATACAAGGTTTTACCTGTTTGTAAAACCCAAATTTGGGAATGGGAAAAATAACTCATGACCACACCCAACATTAATAAAGCAAAACCAATATAAACAATGGGAATACCTGGGTCATATTTAATTTGTAAACCGGTGCTACCAATGACATCGAGAATTTGTAAATTTACCCCATTTACAGGTATACCCATGCCCGCACGGACGGTATTAATTAATTTACCTTGGGAATCATAAACTAATACCATGCCTTGTAAATCCTTTGCCAGGATGGAAACACCTTCACTTAAATCTGGTTTTGTTGGCATCCAAGTTCCCCACAGTCTGCCTTTACCTTTGGTATCTAATTGTGCCATTGGTAATTGGAAAATGGGACTTTTATTTAATCTCACTCTCAGGCTAGAAATTCCCCAATCTGTTTGATAAAAAACTACACCATGATAACGTAGGGGCTTATTAACATAAATCTTTTCCTGGTTAACTTCTTTGCCATCATCATCTAATACCGACATATCGGAATAAAATTGGTCAATTCCTCCCGTAGGGGTGTAATCAATCCAAAAACGATTCACCCGCACAGACCAATCTTTTAACACCTTTTGAGATGACCAAGCACCAGCATCAACAATATTTTTGACCTGAAATGTATCCCCACTAGCAACCATTTCCTGAGCCATAAAACCCGTCATTGATCCCCAGATTCCGCCTAGTAAAATACCAACTATACCAATATGAACAATAATCGGGCCTATTTTACCAATTATACCTTTACGGGCATAAAGAATATCATCTTGTTCTTGGAAAATCCGATATTGTTTTTGTTGCAAAATCGGCGTAATAGATGGCAAATCTACATCCTGTAATTCTGCACTCAAGGCTAACTTTTGAAAATTGCGAGGTTCCCCGTAATATTGCCACTTTTGAGCAGCTTTTAAGGCTGGCAATTGACGAGTAAAGGTACAAGCTGTTAAACTTGTACCAAATAGAACTAATAAACTCAAAAACCACCAAGTTCTATATACATGATCTAACCCCACTACTTGAATCACTTTCCAAGTTAGGAAACCAAATAAAGCTGGATGTTCGGGATAGTTAGATTGGTAAAATCCTGGGGATTGTCCTTGTTCAATTACAGTACCACTAACACTAAATACAGCAATTACTAATAAGAGAATAATTGCTAAACGTAAATCAGTTAATACTGGCAGAATTTCCCGGCGGATAAATTTCCCAGGTCTTAACCACCAACTTAATTCTGTGGATGTTGTATTATCTAAAGTCATTACTTAGAAACTGCCGAAAGGAATGCGAGAAAGCAAGGAAAAAACGCCAAAACCTACTAATAATGTACCGCTAACAGGATTTATCCAACCTGACCAACGACGCAATTCTAATAGTTTTTTAATAGTTGCCGTAAATGTCCCGGCGACAATTAACGGAACTACATATCCGGCTGTATAAGCAAGTAGCAAGGCCGCACCTAAAATTAAATCTTGAGTATTAGCAATCCAACCTAATAAACTAGCTAAAACTGGTGTGCTGCAAGGAGAAGCAACTAAACCAAATGTTAACCCAATAGAGTAGGAACGAACTCCAGAAGGTAAATCGGGAGAAATCCAATTTGTTTCATTTAAGGATGGAAATTGTATGGGTAATGCTTCTAATAAATTCAGTCCCATAATAATAGCAATAATGCTGACAATAATTGGTAAACCAATTCCTACTTGACCGTAGACTTTACCAACTAAACCTGCTATGATTCCCATTCCTGCAAGTGTGGTTGCTAGTCCCAAGGCAAACCAAGTTGATTGGGCTGCTGCTTGTAAGCGGGTTTTAGCTTCATAACCACCAATATAGCCAATGGTAATCGGTAGCATGGATAGCATACAAGGGCTGAGGCTGGTCAGCAAGCCCGCCAGAAAAATAATCCCAATACTGATAATACTCAGATGGGTGAGTTGATGAGTAACAAGGGTGTTAGCCAGTTGTTCTAGTTCGTAAACTGTGGTCTCCAGAGTTTCTAGCATGGGTATGTATATGTTAAAAATGCTTACTCTGCTTGAATTTTAGCGTATTTTGGGTCATGGAGTGACAACGGTAAACGTGATCACCTTCCATAGATTCCCGGATATTTATGAAATATTAATGAATTTATGATAAAGATTGCTAAATAGATGGTTTATCTTCCTGAAGATAATTTTAGTATCATGTCATCATCAAATATTGCAAATTAGAACTACTCATTGATCAAGAATCTACGATTATGACTCGAAAAAATAACAAAGTTTTACAACAATCTGGAGTTATCCCCTATCGGATCAAGGAGGGAAAAGTTGAAGTTCTCTTAATTACTACTCGTAAGCGTCAAGGTTGGGTGATTCCTAAAGGTGGACTTTGTAAAGGGATGAGTCCCCATGATTCAGCCGCAAAGGAAGCATGGGAAGAAGCGGGAGTTTTAGGCAGAGTCACAACGGAAAAGTTGGGTAATTATAAATATCGAAAACGGGGCAATACCTATCAAGTGAATTTATTTTTATTGCCTGTAGAAACTGTATTAGAAGATTGGCCAGAAGCTACTGCCAGAGAAAGAAAATGGTTAGAAATTCAACAAGCTGCTGAATTAGTTAAGGAAACTTCACTAAAAAGAATTTTTCAAACTTCGTGGATTTAGATAATCGGTAATGGGTAATGGGTAAGTAGCTGGTTGCAATTAAATATAAAATGTGGGATGGGCATCTTGCCCGTTAACAGGCTTCTAGGCTGTTCCACTATCTAACAATTAATTAAACCTTCTTACTTAGTAGGGATAATATTTATCTTGCCTATAAATAATTTCACTTTTAATCTGATACTCTTTACCATGATTTTCGTAATCCTATCTGTTGGTGGCATTGCGAAAATCGAGGGCAATTTTTGCCTTGTCGTGGTGAATATAACTCTTACAATCGCAATTTATCCCCAAATTTAGCAACGCCACCAGTGTATTTCCTCTTCCCCAATGTCAAGGAGAAAAACCTAAATTTTACCGATGTAGTGCAGTCCTAAAATGATACCTGCTCCCAAAATATGCCCAAAAGAAGCAGTTGCTAATACCGCAGGTAAACCAAAACCACCGAAAAATTGAGATGCTGGTAATTCTGGCCGAGAGTGAGGATATTGAATGGTAAATTTGCCTATAGCGATCGCCAAGATATTAGCAATAATCATAATCATCCCCACATTAGGACTCCATTCCAGAGGTGCGGTGACAGTAGCCAGCAAGATTGAAGTTAACATCTAATTTACTCCTGAGATTTTTGGATGCTTGACAATATCATCTAAATATTCCTTCAGAAAAATCTATATCATGGCTTACTTTGTAGCAAAGTTTAACACTTATTTTCAATTCATCATCAAAACCAATACCTAACTGAATCGCTATTTTTCATCCTGCCCATTACACTGGCACTATCATAAAAACCGAGTAATTGCTAAAATAAGATTAATTATTTTCTGAACTAATCATGTCCTCGACTCTTGATTCCTTACCACCAGCACTTAATAAAATTGTCCACCGCTTTCAACGCGCTACAGAACCAAAACGACGCTATGAACAGTTGATTTGGTATGCCCAAAAGCTACCAGAGTTTCCTGAATCTGCTAAAATTCCCGCAAATAAAGTTGCCGGTTGTGTGTCTCAGGTATATGTGACTGCATCATTAGCAGATGGTAAAGTCATGTTTCAGGGTGATTCTGATTCTCAATTAACTAAGGGATTATTGGCATTCTTAATAGAAGGATTAAATGGTTCAACACCTACAGAAATACTCCAACTTACTCCTGATTTTATTCAAGAAACTGGTTTAAATATCAGTTTGACACCTTCCCGGGCTAATGGGTTTTATAACATTTTAAAAACCATGCAAAAAAAAGCTTTGGAATGTAAGTTAGAAAATTAAACCCCATCCAAGTTGAAAACTGGAGTTTTTGACAAGGGGTTAGGGAAAAGGGATCAGGGAAGAGATAGTTTTTTTGTGGTGACATCCAGGTTTATACTTAAATCATGATCAAATAATGGAGTTTATAATCTAATGCCTAAAAAAAATCTTACTAACCTTATACAGCAAGAAGCGCAAAAATTTACACCCCCAACAGGTGAACCTGTAATTGAAGTTACCGCTCAAGCAGTATTAGAAACACAAACAACCATTACAGATACTCCCCATTCTCCTAATAATAAGGAATTAGAAGCAAAAATTGAAGAATTGCAACAAATAGTTGCTACATCAAAACAAAAAGAAGCTAATCTTAAAAACAAAATTAAGGATTTACAAATAACAGTTACAGAAAAAGAAGCATTAGTAGAACGCTTAATGCTAGAACTTCAAGAAACGAAACAAACTGCTCTCCAACTAGCAGATTCTAATTCTCAGTTGTTAGCAGAAATTAAAGTGTTTAAACAACCTCATCCGCAACCTAATGAACAAGCTACTCAAATTTCCAAGTCCATTCAATACAAAAAATCCCATAGGTCTATAGAAAGACTTCAAGAAAAACCAACTCAAGATAGTGAAGATTTTTCCAAAAATACTTGGTTATATGATTGAATTTGGCTGATTTAGAGCGATCGCTACTTCTGAAACTAATTGATTCAATACCGTATAAAAAATTAAAGTGGAGAAATAGGGATAAGATTTTTAGCTTCAAGTAGATTTTGTTTGACACCACCGATTAAAATTATTAAAAAAGTCGGTTATCTTTTATGCCATTGGCGGATATTGTGACAACACCTGCTTTAAATATTCTCCAGTATAAGAACGGGGATTTTTCGCCACATCTTCTGGTGTTCCGGCGGCAATTATTTCTCCACCTTTATCTCCTCCTTCTGGTCCTAAATCTATGACCCAATCAGAACAACGAATCACATCTAAATTATGTTCAATGACTAAAATTGAATTGCCTTTTTCTACTAATCTTTGTAAAACATCCAATAACTTATGTACATCATAAAAAGATAATCCCGTTGTTGGTTCATCAATTAAATAAAGTGTTTTTCCTGTGGCACGTCGAGATAATTCTGTGGCTAATTTTACCCGTTGTGCTTCCCCTCCTGATAAGGTAGTCGCGGGTTGTCCTAACTGGACATAACCTAAACCAACATCAACTAAAGTTTGTAATTTAGAAACTGCTTTGGGGATATTTTCACAAAATACTAACGCTTCTTCTACTGTCATTTTCAAAACATCAGAAATGGATTTATCTTTATATTTGACTTGTAATGTTTCCCGGTTGTATCTTGCACCTTTACACACTTCACACTGAACATAAACATCGGGTAAAAAATTCATTTCAATGACATTTACACCCTGCCCACCACAGGCTTCACATCTGCCACCTTTGACGTTAAAGGAAAATTGTCCTGGTTTATAACCTCTGGTTTTGGCTTCGATGGTTTGGGAAAATACATCCCGAATAATATCAAAGACTCCTGTGTAAGTGGCAGGGTTGGATCGAGGTGTTCTACCAATGGGAGATTGATCAATCACAATGGCTTTATCTACAGAATTTAAACCTTTAATTTCTGCAATTTCTTTGGGTAAAGGTACTTTCTTTAAAAGATGATGTTGTAAAGATGGATAAAGTAATTCATTGATTAAAGTTGATTTTCCTGATCCAGAAACCCCCGTTACAGAAACAAGTTTACCCAAGGGAATTTCTACATCAATATTTTTTAAGTTATTGCGATGGGCGTTTTTAATAGTTAAAGTTCTACCGTTTCCTTCTCTTCTTTTAGCTGGTGTATAAATGACTCTTTTTCCTGATAGATATGCACCAGTTAATGACTCATCTGCATTTAATAAGTCTTCTAAACTGCCTTGGGCAATAATTTTTCCCCCATGTATTCCTGCACCCGGTCCAATATCCACTATATGGTTAGCGGCGCGAATAGTTTCTTCGTCATGTTCGACTACGATTAATGTATTTCCTAAGTCCCGTAATTTGGTTAATGTAGTTAATAATCTGCCGTTATCTCTTTGATGCAAACCTATACTTGGTTCGTCTAAAACATAGAGGACTCCTGTTAGTCCTGAACCAATTTGTGTGGCTAATCTAATGCGTTGGGCTTCTCCACCCGATAATGTCATGGCAGGACGATCTAAGGTGAGATAATCTAAGCCTACATCTAATAAAAATTGCAGTCTGTCTTTAATTTCTTTGAGAACTAATTCGCCTATTTGTGCTTGGCGAGGAGTTAATTTTAATTGTTCAATTCTAGATCGACATTCCGTAATGGCAACGCTGGTTAAATCTAAAATTCCATATTGTCCTAATTTCACAGCTAAGGCTTCGGGTTTTAATCTTTT
>JACCEC010381394.1_pt1 | contig 12807 bp, 10 predicted proteins | sample 7450121 | NCBI WGS metagenome assembly JACCEC01 (sample SAMN15323455, study PRJNA562643) | freshwater metagenome | isolation source: river surface water | place: USA:Blue River Watershed | collected 2017-08-18 | reverse complement strand
GAAAGCAAAGCCGAACTCGAAAAGCAGCATGAGGTTGTGGTCGATTCCATCCGCTACGCCAGCCGACTGCAGCGCGCTCAACTACCGCGTCTGCAACGCATAGAAAAATACTTTTCCTCGTTCCACGCGATCTGGGAACCGCGCGACACCATCGGTGGTGACGTCTGGTGGGCATCGCTGCCGGATGATGAAGGCCGCATCGTCGTTGCCGTCGCAGACAGCACCGGCCATGGCGTCCCGGGTGCAATGCTCTCCGTACTCATCAGCACATCGCTGGAACGCATGTTTGCCAGCGACCCTTCGCTAGACCCGTCCCGCGCGCTCATGTCGCTAGACGCGGCATTGCGTTCCGGTCTCAATCAGGACAGCGATGATGCCGAGAGCGATGACGGCTGCGATGCCGCTATCGTCCGAATCGATCCGACAAGGCAGCTGATCGAATTCGCAGGAGCAAAGCTGGGCTTGCTGCATGTACGGGCTGACGGTTCACTCGAGCGGATTCAACCCTCCCGCTTGTCGCTCGGTTACCGTGACCCACCGCATGAGGTACCGCAGCTGCATCAGTTTCGTTACACGCAAGGCGACACCTTCGTGATCGTCTCGGATGGGCTCACCGACCAGATTGGCACGCGCGATGGCGGACCGCCACGCGCCTATGGCTATCGTCGGCTGCAGGATCTGGTCGCTCGCCTGCATCAACAGAACGCAGCAGACATCGCACAGGCCATGCGCGAAGACTTGCGACAATGGCAAGGTGAGCAAATGCGTCGCGATGATGTTACGGCGGTGATCTTCAAGCCGGTCTGAAGAGACTCAGATAAACAAAAAGCTTAAGTAGCAACAATAGAAAAATCATTCAAGTCATTGATTTTTCTGTTTTCTGCGTTGGGCAAACCGGCTGACTTTGCACAATCACGAAATTTTTGCAGCGCGCCGCTCAAGTTTTGAGTTCTGCTGTCGACACCCCAAATTACCGTCACTGGGTAAAACAAAAGCCAAGCTTTGTTTATACTCCGGCACGCGTAACGATCATCTCTGGAGATAGCAAAATGAAAAAAATTATCATGGGGGGCCTGCTGGTATTGTCGGGGGCCGCACTGGCGGGCGATAACAAGCCTTTCGTATCTCTGGACGCAAGCAGTGAAAAGGACACGCTGGCCAGTGAATACATCGGCGCCAACATCACCATCGGGGTCAAGACAGCCGACAAGTTCGAGTATTCGGTGAAGGTAGGTACTAGCGCGAAGAGCACCAGCAGCAGCGACACCATCAGCAACAACCTCGAGTTCAAGGTCAAGAAATCTTTTGATGTGGGTATGTTCTTCCTGCCCTACGTCGCTGTGCGTCTTGGCGAAAAGCTGAGCTATAACACCACGCACTTCACCCACTACGCTTTTGATGCAGGCGCAAAAATACCACTGTCGAATGGACTCTCGCTCGATATCGGTACCCGTTATCGCAATTCGTTTACTTCAGCCGAAGATTACAAGAGCATGCGCTACCATGCGATGTTCCTCTACGATGTTGATCAGCACAACACCGTCGGCTTGCGGTATGCGCGCAGCTTCTCGGATGTCTCCGATTACGAAGAGCGCAAGAGCTGGCGTGTGCACTACCAGCGCAGCTACTGATCGCCCGCTCTTCTGCGCTTTGGCGCAGCCTGAAAACCCGGCACCGACATCTGCCGGGTTTTTTATTGCCGTAATCGGTTAATAGCGAAATAATCTAGGCCTGAAAGCTTTTCATTTTCCTGACATAATCCGGCCGAAGCTGACAAATAGCTGACGGGAATTGTCGGGACGCTAATTTATTTGTGTTCTGCCGCTGAATGAGCGCTGATCCAATACACCGAGAACCGTTTGTAAGGATAAAACTGAATTTAAGTTCTTGATTATTAATGGTTTAATTTCGAACAGCCCCGTTAGCATGCCGATAAGTAGGGATTTTTTCGGCATCTTCCTGATTTTGATTGAGAGCACATCTATGCCGAGTAGCACAAGGGCCCGGACGGGTCCTTTCTCCCGTCCCCAAATATCGATCCCGGTTCGATGCTTCTCCAGCCTGTGGGCTTGCCTCTTGCTGGTCTTCCTGAGCTTGCCCGCTCACGCAGCAGAGCCTGGCAAACCCGAGCCCCGCATGATCAGCATCGATGACCTGGTCGTGCTGGTGCTTCAGCACAATCCGGGACTTCGGACTGGTCAGCGCAGCGTGGATATCGCCACCGCTGGCGTGACTACTGCCGGTGCGATCCCTAACCCGCGCATTGAAGTCAATACCGGACGTAATGGCGGCGTACCAAGCTCCTCAGCACAGGCCGGCAACGTTGTGGGCATCGGCGTATCGCAGTTCATCGAAAACCCGAATTTGCGAAACGCGCGTGTCAACACCGCACTCTACGCCGAGCAAACCAGCTTGCAATCACTATCGCAAATCCGCAATGACCTCGTCAGTCAGGTCAAATTGCGGGCCTATGAATACCTGCTGCGCAAGGAAGAAGCGCTGGCTGCGGCCGATGCGCTGACTCTGCTGCAGCAAATCCGCGAGCGCGTAAAAGTTCGTGTCGACACTGGTGAAGCCGGCAAATATGAACTCATCAAATCCGACGCGGAAATCATCAACGCCCAGCAGCGCGAGCAAACAGCCCGGCTGCAAATTCAGCAGGCCGCGATATCGCTCAATCGCTTGGCCGCAGGTCAGCTGCCGCCGGTATGGGATCTCGATGCCCAGCTCAATGAAGTCACCGCCCTGCCCGAGCTGGAAGTTCTCAAAAAATCTGCCCTGCAGTCCAACCCGGAGTTACGCGTCCTGGAATCTGAATTCGAAAGAAATCAATCACGCATCGCCGAAGCCACAGCCAGTCGTCTGCCCGGTCTCGAGGTGCGCCTGTCCCAAATTCGCGAGCCGGATGTACGACAAGATCTTTTGGGCGTCTCCATTCAGGTGCCCTTGTTCGACCAGCGTCGTGGTCCGCGCGCTGAAGCCATCGCCGAACGCGAGCGAACCACATCGAGACTGGAAGGTCGACGTGCCGATCTCATTCAGCAACTCGAACTGTCATGGAAATCGGTCGAGATAGCGCAGGTACGTATCAAGGCGCTTTCCGAAGGCGCCATGCGCGATGCCGAAGCTGCACTTCGTGTCGCACAGGCCGCTTACCGTTTTGGCGAGCGCGGCATTCTGGAAGTGCTGGATGCACAGCGCGTGTTGCGTGCAGTAAGACAGGACCTGCTACTGGCACGTTATCAGTTGCAAGCCTCTCTGATCGAGTTGGACACGCTCGCCGGCCGCTACGCCAGCCCGAACCAGTAACTACAGAATCAACCTCTACTCGAAACACGCCATCATGACCGCTATCCCTCTTCACCGCATTGCCTCGCTTGCGCTGTGCTGTTTCGTCCTGTCGCTGGCTGGCTGCGGCAAGGACGATGCAGCCAAGAAGCCTGCTGCCCCTGCCGCAACCGCTGCACCTGCTGCTCAGAAAAAATCGGACCCGATGGAGGTCGAACTCAATGCGGAGATGAGCAAACAATTCCGCGTCGAGGCCGCTCAGATGGCAAGCATCGCAATCACGCAAAAAGTTTCAGGCCGCATTGAAGCCAACGAGCACCGTACAACGCGTATCGGTGCCTCGGTCTCGGGTCGGGTGATTCAGGTAATGGCCGAAGTGGGTGACCGTGTCAAAGCGGGTCAAGCACTGGCCCGGCTAGCCAGTCCCGAGCTCACAAACGCGCAGCTCGCTTTCCTGCGCGCCGTCTCCAGCACCAAACTGGCCGAGCGCTCGGTCGAACGCGCGCAACAGCTAGTGCTCGCCGATGTGATCGGTAACGCCGAGTTGCAGCGCCGCGAAGTGGAGCTCTCCGTCGCACGCGCCGAACTCCGCGCAGCCAGCGATCAGCTGCGACTGATCGGCATGTCATCGGGAGCGATTGACAAGCTGCGTGAAACAGGTGCGCTGGCCTCCGAAGTACCGATCACGGCAACACGTACCGGCATCGTGATTGAGCGAAAAGTTAGTCAGGGTCAGGTCGCACAACCAGGCGACCCCTTGTTTACCGTGGCAGATCTGTCGAATGTGTGGGTGGTGGGTGCTCTGCCGGAGCAGGATGCCAACTCGGTCAAACTGAATCAGCGCGTCGAAGTTGAAGTCCCTGCGCTCGGACAGCAAGTTTTAAAGGGCAAGATCGTCTACATCAGCGATACCGTGCAAACTGACACGCGTACCGTGCCCATACGCACCGAGGTCGACAACCCGAAATTCGAGCTCAAGCCACAAATGCTGGCGACATTGCGGCTCAATGGGCTCTTTGTCGAGCAACTCGCGATACCTGCGGCCGCCGTCGTGCGCGAAAATGATAAAGACTATGTCTTCGTCAAAATAGCCGAAAATCGTTTTCGCCTGACCGAAGTACAACTCGATCCACTGGCTGGCGAACTCAGACCGGTGCGCAAAGGAATCGACGTTGGCACGCCCATCGTGGTTGACGGCAGCTTCCATCTGAACAGCCAGCGCAAGCGCGCCGAGCTGGAGTAAGACTATGATCAATGGTTTGATTCGTGAGGCGCTCAGCGCCAGATTGATCATGGTCGTGATCGCACTCGCGCTTGTGGGCTTTGGCGTGCGCTCGACCCTGCATCTTTCGGTGGATGCTTTCCCGGATGTGACCAATGTGCAGGTGCAAATCGCCACCGAAGCGCCCGGTCGCTCGCCCGAAGAAGTCGAACGCTTCGTGACCGTGCCACTTGAAATCGGCATGACCGGTCTGCCCGGCCTGACCGACATGCGCTCGCTTAACCGCAGCGGCCTGTCCATCATCACCCTGGTGTTCACCGACAGCACCGACGTTTACTTCGCGCGGCAGCTGGTGATGGAACGCCTGATTGAGGTCAACCCGCGCCTGCCCGATGGCATCACACCCGTGCTGGGTCCGGTATCCACCGGTCTGGGTGAGGTGTTCCAGTACACTATCGACCATCCGAATGACGGCAACCGCAAGCTGACTGACAGCGAACTGATGGATCGTCGCTCGGTTCAAGACTGGGTTGTGCGTCCCATGCTGCGCTCGATTCCCGGCGTGGCTGAAATCAATTCGATGGGTGGCCTCGAGCGACAGTATCAGGTACTGGTCAATCCCGATCGCCTGCGTCACTACCATTTGTCTCTGGAAGACGTGCGCAATTCCATCTCCAAAAACAATGCCAACTCCGGCGGCGGTATCTTGCCCCAGGGCGCGGAACAGTATCTGATCCGTGGTGTTGGTCTGACGCGTACCGTCGAGGACATAGGCAACATCGTTCTGCAGGAAGAGCGCGGCATACCAGTTTATGTTCGCGATGTGGCTGAAGTCAAAATCGGCTCCGCGGTTCGACAAGGGGCGTTGGTAAAAAATGGTGTCACCGAATCAGCGGGTGGCATCGTGATGATGCTGCGCGCAGGGAATGCCAAAGAGATCGTTACCCGCATCAAAGCGCGTGTACATGAAATCAACAGCAAAGGCATGCTGCCCAACGGTCTGCAGATCGTGCCTTTTTACGACCGCACCGAGCTGGTTGATGCCTCACTCTGGATGGTTGGCAAAGTACTGATCGAGGGTGTGATCCTGGTCGTGATTGTCCTGCTGATTTTCCTCGGCGACATACGCTCCAGCATTGTCGTGGTGGCCACGCTGATTCTCACGCCACTGATCACCTTCATGATCATGAACAAGATCGGCTTGTCGGCCAATCTCATGTCACTTGGCGGACTGGCGATCGCCATTGGTCTCATGGTCGATGGCACTGTCGTGGTGGTTGAAAACGTTTTTCACAAACTGGGCCACGCCCCACCCGAGCAGCGCCTCGCCATCGTGCGCGAGGCAACGCTGGATGTCGCCAAACCCACGATTTACGGCATCTCCATCATCATCCTGGTGTTCTTGCCTTTGATGACGTTGACCGGCATGGAAGGCAAAATGTTCGGTCCGCTGGCGCTGACGATTGCGATTGCGCTCGCCGTCTCGCTGGCTATTTCCCTGCTGCTCTCGCCTGCGCTGTGCTTCTACATTCTGCGCGGTGGCTCTGACCATGACACACCACCCATTGCATGGATGAAGCGTCACTACCTGCGTCTGCTCAATCTCGCGCTCAGCGGAGAGAAAACAACTGTGATTGCCGCCGTTGCACTGCTGGTGGGTTCCATCATGCTGGTGCCACTATTGGGCAAGAGCTTCATACCTATCATGAAAGAAGGATCGATCACGCCATCGATTATTCGCATGCCCAGTATTTCGCTTGATGAGTCGATCAAGATCGACATGCAGGCGATGAAAATCATCAGCGAGATTCCTGGCGTGCGCATGGCGCTCTCCCGACTTGGACGTGGCGAATCACCCGCCGACCCTTCCGGTCCAAATGAATCGGATCCTATCGTCTCCCTTGATCCGGAATCTGGCCGCACTCAGGTCGAGGTTGAAGAAGACATACGCAAAGCGCTCTCTGGCATGGCGGGTGTGCAAATCGTGATGAACCAGCCCATCTCGCAACGCGTTGATGAAATGCTGACGGGTGTGCGATCGCAGCTGGCCATCAAGATTTTTGGTGATGACCTGGGCGAACTCAAGCGCGTCTCCGAAGAAGTCGCCCGCATCGTCAAGGAAGTGCCGGGCGCGCGCGATATCCGTGTTGATCGCCTATCAGGGCAACAGACACTGACTATCGATATTGACCGTCGCGCCATTGCCCGCTACGGCATCAATGTCGCCGATATTCACAGCATCATCGAAACCGCGATTGGCGGCAGTGAAGTCAGTCAGTTGTACGAAGGCGAGCGTCGCTACGGCATACTGCTGCGCTATCCGGAGTCTTACCGCAATACGGTAGAAATCATCCGCGAAACTATGCTGCGCACGACTGAAAATGTCATGATCCCGCTCGACAATGTCGCCACCATTACTCTGGTGGACAGTCCACCGACGGTCAATCGGGAATCCGGCAAACGGCGGGTGGTGGTCGGTGCGAACGTCACGGGTCGCGACCTGGGTGGTTTTGTCGCCGAGGTACAGCAGCGCGTCGAACAGAAAGTTAAGCTGCCCGAAGGCTATTATTTTTCATGGGGTGGTCAGTTCGAAAACATGCAGCGTGCTATGTCAACGCTGATGGTGATCGTGCCACTCACCATCGTCGCGATCTACTTCCTGCTGTTCCTGATGTTCAATTCAGTCAAGCTGGCCGGACTGATCATTACCGTGCTGCCCTTTGCTTCGATTGGCGGGATTTTCGGACTCGCTCTGACCGGTGAATACCTGTCCGTACCTGCTTCGGTCGGCTTCATTGCGCTCTGGGGTATTGCGGTCTTGAACGGCGTGGTGCTGGTGAACTTCATACGACAGCTGCGTGAAGAAGGCATGCCACAAGACGAAGCTGTGCGCGAGGGTTGCAAGCTGCGCTTCCGTCCGGTGATGATGACAGCCACGGTGGCCTTGCTGGGTCTGGTGCCCTTCCTGTTTGCGACCGGACCGGGTTCGGAAGTACAAAGACCGCTGGCCATCGTTGTGATTGGTGGACTGATCACCTCAACCCTGCTCACCCTAGTGGTACTGCCGGTGCTCTATCGCTGGTTCGAACCACCCGTGGAAAAAGCCGACAGCTAACACGGAAGCGCCACACAAAAGAGTTCGCGCATGACTGGTGCTCAAGCTATCGGTCGGTCACCCGACCAGGGTTGCATGTCTCGGCAGATTTACGGCGCTTCCGGCGTGCGCTCTACCCGGCTGCGCTATCATCGCCCTGACAAGGCAAATGGGAGCGCAGCAATGACCTACCGGGAGTGTGGCGCATGATTCGCTTGCAGCTAGTAGGCTGCAGCGGCGGTATTGGCGGCAGCGGGCGCCAGACCACCTGCTACCTGCTGAACGACACCGTGCTGATCGATGCCGGCACGGGTCTGGGCACACTGTCGCTCGAGGCCATGGCGCGCATCGACCATGTGGTGCTCACACATGCGCATCTGGATCACATTGCCTGCCTGCCGTTGCTGGTGGATTCGGTCGCAGCAATGCGTGAAACGCCACTGCAGGTATGGGCTCTGCCCGAAGTCATCGGCATTTTGCGCGCGCATATCTTCAACAACCATATCTGGCCCGACTTCACCGTCATTCCTGATGCCGAGCATCCCTTCCTGCAACTCAACCCTCTCCCCGCAGACGGCCTTACCCTCGCCGGGATGCATTTCACAGCTCTGCCAGCCTTGCATGGCATACCTGCGTGCGGCTATCGTGTCACGCACGACGACACGACGCTGGTGTTTTCGGGTGATACCAGCGACTGCGCCGGCTTTTGGGAAGCGGTTCATGCGCTTACGGCACTCACGGCAGTCGTCGTGGAATGCTCTTATCCTTCGACCATGGCCACCATGGCGGATTTATCCATGCACATGCATGCAGGCGCACTTTCAGAACGACTGCGCGCACTGCCACCCACCGTTGCCAGCGTGGTCATTCACCGAAAACCGGGATTTGAAGAAGCCATCGCCGCCGAATTGTCTGCGGCGCTGACGGGCCGCGATCTGCGATTGCCGCAACCCGGCGAAATATATCGATTCGCTTGATGCGGCGTGATCGCCCTGATGTCACTGCGTCAGTGTTAATTCAGTGATTGCACTTCGATGATTGCACTTCGGTGTCGTCGCCCTCAGGCTTTCATTGCATTGTGCATGTAAAGCTGCAGCAACAAGGCCTCAAGCACCGGCGTCGCGATCCCGCCTTCTTTGGCAAGCAGATCACGCAGGCCCTGCGCCGTGATCTCCATGCAAGTCGTCGCTCCGACAGCCTGCGCTGCCGCACTGCGAACGCCCCCCGCCAGCAGCGCCTGCTCCCCAAACGAAGCGCCAGCCGAGAGCAGCGCGATCTGATGATTGCGCTTGCGATCAATGATCGCCACCTGACCCGACTGAATCACATAAAAATTTTTGGCGACATCACCGGGCTCGAAGAGCACTTGACCATCCGCATAGTTGACGGCATTGAATCCGCTCATGACAAACTCTCCGGTGGCGAAGCAAGATCAAGAATGCGCATAGTCGTGAAGCGGCAAATACCTTTCAGACCCGCATTCAGACGACGTACCTCACGCAGCGCACGATCAATCGGAATCACCTTGGTAGTCACGACTGTTTTAGCCACCGCATCCCACTGATAAACACCATCGACCAGTCCCTCGGCCAGACCAAACACACTGCCCGGACCGAACAAATGACTGTCCTTCTCAGTGGTAGCAACCACCTCACCGGAAATAATCACATGCGCAAACACCGGATGCTCGCCGCGCTCGGCAATCTTCTGACCGGGGTTGAACAAACCAGAGTTGAGCAAATCGCTTCCCCAGAGCTTGAAAAACAAGCGCTCTGCGCTCGAGAATTCATGATGATCATAAGCGTCGTGTGCCGCGCGTGATTTGGGATCGGTAATCCCCAGCGCCTTGAAGCGCTGCACGTCCAGCGCAAAACGAAAAACCTCTCCCTGCGAATTGGTGGTCATGACGGTGTGATCCTGTTTTTATTGTTCGAATAAACTGATTCGCATTATAGGATCCGGCAAGTTCGATTGTCAGCGGTCAGCCCTCTTGCACATGCCTATTGTTTTTAAATTGAAAACAAGTTTCGGGTTCTTTGGGACGACTTATTAACTTCAGCATCAAGCTGTAATAAGATATCAATAGTTCTTATTAGTGCCCGGCAAAACATCTGCCAGGCCAATCCGTTCATAACAGCCACACGATTTCCACCCAAAATAAAACGATCAGGGGAATCACATGGAAATATCAACAGCCATCGACATCCGTAGCGTGATGCAGACCTCAGGCGTCATCATGGCCTACAACGGCTCGGTGTCCGATGATCTCATGGTCACACTGGCCGACATCCTCAAGTCCCGCATGGAAGGACTCGATGATGCGAAACGCTCCCGCACCGTCTTCTCCGTCTTCATGGAGGGCATGCAAAATCTTATCTGGCACGGTCGCACCACCCAGAACGCCAGCGGCATGGTGTGCATCTCCCAACAAGACGGCGAGATCACCATCGTCTGCGGTAATCGCATCCAGCGCTCAGACTCAGTGAAACTCAAAGAAATCCTCGAGCAACTGCAGGCCGCTGACAAGGACACCATACGTCAGCTCTATCGCGAAGGCATGTCGCGCTCCAATGAGCATGAAGGTCCCGGCGCCGGTCTGGGTCTACTCGAAATCGCACGTCGTGCGTCACATCCGATTTCGTTTGCTTTCATGGATATCGATGAGCTGCATGTCGATTTTTTTCTGGCCGCGCGGATTTAAGGAGAAGCAGTAATGAGTAACCTACATATCGCGGCAACCGATCGCACGCCCGAGATACAGCTTTCTGCCTCTGAGGGTATCTTCAGCATGCGCGGTGAATCGTTTCCCGAAGATGTCGCCGCGTTTTACGGCCAAGTCATCATGGCCATTGATGCACTCGCCGGTAGCATTCAAGGCCCGCTCAAGGTGGATGTCGCCATGGTGTACATTAACAGTTCAAGTATCAAGGCCATGTTCCGGATTTTCGAAGGGCTGGAAAACGTGCGCAAGAAAGATCATCCGCTCAGCATCACCTGGCACTATCAGGACGATGACGACATCATGCAAGAACTGGGTGAAGACTTCAAAGACCGCTTTCCCGATCTGCCCATCGAAGTACAAGCAAGCTAAGCATCGGCCGTATTGATGGAAGATCCACTGTTTGACCTTTACGACCGCGAAAAGCGATTACTAGCCGAAGGGCCGGAACTACTGGCGTCCGGCGATGACGAAGCCATTCGTTCCTTTGCGCATCGGCTGTTCGAACGCTTTGCCAAAGTCGTCAGGGAAAACGAAGATCTCACGCGTCACTCTGATCGTCAGGAACAGCGACTGGTCAAACTCAACACGAATCTGAAGACACAGACGCGCGAACTCGATGAGCGAAAAACTGCGCTTGAGGCCTTGTCCCGCCAGTTATCCAAATACCTGCCACCGCAGATCCACGAAGCCCTGTTCGAAGGCAAGCATGACACGCAAATTGCAACGCAGCGCAAGAAGCTGACCGTATTTTTCAGCGATATCAAAGGTTTCACGCAGACCTCGGAGAGTCTGCAGCCTGAAGCGCTGACCGAATATTTGAATGAATATTTTTCAGAGATGACGCAAATCGCCATCGATCACGGCGCCACCATCGATAAATACATGGGTGATGCGATGATGGTTTTTTTCGGCGATCCCGAAACGCGCGGCGTGCGTGATGATGCGCGCGCCTGTCTCGAGATGGCACTGAAGATGCATGAAAAACTGAAAATTCTGCACAAACGCTGGCGCGCGAGCGGTTTTGATCAGCCCTTCGAAGTCCGGATCGGCATCAACACAGGCTTTTGCAACGTCGGTAATTTCGGCAGTGAGCAACGACTGTCGTACACCATCATCGGCGGCGAAGTAAATCTTGCGCAGCGCCTTGAATCGCACGCCGATCCTGGCGGCATTCTCATGAGCTATGAAACCTGGGTGCATGTGCAGGATATGGTCGATGTGGAAGAGCGTGGTGCGATTCAGATGAAAGGCATTGCGCGCGATGTCAGAACCTATGCAGTCAAAGGCCGCAAGTCGACAGGAGAAGCGCTGGTGTTTTCTTATGACCATCCAGCGGGTGTATCAATTGATATCGATCCCACGACGCTGGATGCTGATGAGCGGGTGCAGTTATCGGAAAAACTGACGGCGCTGGCGGAGGCACTACGCAGGCAGTAATGATTCAACACCAGCGTTAAAGCTTGTGGATCCCATCTTTCGCTGGGAGCCATAGACGACCCTATAGGCTACCGATCTTCAAACATTCCCTTAAAAACAGTCATCTCAAGTAGCGAATCGCTCAAAACTGGCCGCAGTCGCAAACTTCCAATGACTGCAAAACGGCTCCGGCAAAGACGCCAGCTGCGCCTCATCCATCAAAGCCCCCTCAGGCACCGTAGGCAGTACCGAAGCCAGCGGTACTGCCACACCTGAAGCATTACGCACCATAAGGTGATCTGCCGTAATCTCGCCCGGCTGCTCAAGACCTGCCGCACCCACCAGCTCGGCCAGTGCCTCAACCGTCAGCGCATGGAAATTTTTCACACGCTCTGCTTTGTCGGTCACCACCAGTGCGCGCTGACGATTCGGATCCTGCGTAGCCACACCGGTTGGACAGTGATCGGTATGACAGCTGCGCGACTGTATGCAACCCAGCGCAAACATGAATCCTCGCGCTGAATTGCACCAATCCGCACCCAGTGCCATCGCGCGTGCGATATCGAATGCCGAAATGATTTTGCCCGACACACCAATACGCACCCGGTCGCGCTTGCCCATGCCCACCAGCGTGTTATGCACCAATCGCAAGCCTTCGCGCATGGGCATACCCACATGATCGGAAAATTCAACTGGTGCAGCACCGGTGCCACCTTCGCTGCCATCGACGACGATGAAATCAGGATAGATATCGCTCTCAAGCATTGCCTTGGCTATAGCAAACCATTCCCAAGGCTGACCGATACACAACTTGAAGCCGACGGGCTTACCGCCCGAGCGTTCGCGTAGGTGTTGTATGAAACCCATCAACTCTAGCGGCGTGGAAAACTCGCTGTGCGCAGCAGGTGAAACACAATCTTGACCCAGCGGCACACCACGAGTCGCTGCAATTTCAGGTGTCACTTTTGCAGCAGGCAGCACACCACCATGACCGGGCTTGGCTCCCTGAGAGAGTTTGATTTCAATCATCTTCACCTGCGGCGATTGCGCCTGCTCGGCAAACTT
>JACCEC010656488.1_pt1 | contig 12808 bp, 17 predicted proteins | sample 7450121 | NCBI WGS metagenome assembly JACCEC01 (sample SAMN15323455, study PRJNA562643) | freshwater metagenome | isolation source: river surface water | place: USA:Blue River Watershed | collected 2017-08-18 | reverse complement strand
GTGCTTGCTGCCGCCCGCGCGCTCGACATCGGGCCCGAGGTCGAAGACTGGCACGACGGCCTGCTCGATGAAGCGACCGCGCCGGTGTAGTCTGCGGCGATGGAAGACCGCTCCGAGACCGTCACCCTGTTCACCTGCCACATCGGCCAAGTCGTCGCCGCCGAGACCCGGCCCCGCATCAAGCGCTGGTCGCTGGTGCGCAAGGGCTTCGAGCTCATCAGCGACGGCCCGATCTCTGACGAGGACCGCGTGCTGATCGAGCGCGAGTGCTCGAAGTACGACGACGTGATCGAGGCCGAGGGCGCATCTGCGCTGACGGGCGACGAGTTCCTCATCACGCGCGCGGGCCGGGCCAAGCTTGAGGCCGCCGCCGCCACCTGAGCGCCGCGCCGCTGCGGCGAACATCGGGTGAAGCGGGCTCGTCCATGCGGATCACATGGCTGCCCGCTCTACATTCAAGATCTCCGACGAAGTGCGCGACGTTCTCGCGCGCTCCACCATCACCGCGACCTCGGTCAAGCTCCCTGAGGGCCAGCTCGAGCGCAAGCTCTACGAGGCCGTGAACAAGGCGCTCGCCGGGGCCGGCGGGAAGTGGAACAAGAAGGCCGGGGCGCACCTGTTCGACCGCGACCCGCGAGAGGCACTCGGCCTGGCCGTCGAGACCGGGAAGGCGGTCAACCTGCGCACTGAGCTCCAGGCTTTCTACACGCCGGAGGCGCTCGCCGACCGGGTGGCCGCTGCGGCGAAGCTGAAGCACGACATGCTGGTGCTCGAGCCGTCGGTCGGCGGGGGCGCGCTGGTGCTCGCGGCCGCCCGGGTCGCCGCGCTGCGCTTCTTCGTCGTCGACATCGACGTGGCGATGCCGGCGCGCATGGATGCTCTCCGCGGCACGCTGGCCGATTCAGGGGCCGAGATCGTTTCGGCGTTCGTGCAGGACTTCCTCGAGGTCACCCCCTCGCCCGCCTTCGACGCGGCGCTGATGAATCCGCCCTTCCAGGGTGGCCAGGACATGGCCCACGTCACCCATGCGTGGAGCTTCGTGAAGCCGGGCGGGGTGCTCGTCGCCATCATGGGCGCCGGCCCGTCCGGCTACCGCGACGCGTCGACGAAGGCCGCCGTCGCCTTCCGCGCGCTCGTCGCGTCGGCCAAGTCGAGCGAGGTCACCGAGATCCCCGGCGGGACCTTCGAGGACACCGGCGTCGCCACGGTCATGCTGGTGATGCGCAAGGCGTGAACATCGGACGAAGCGTCCTCGTCCATTCCGATCATGACCGATCGCGTGTTCCTGCTCGTTTCCGTTCATCAGGGCGCCGTGCTCGGCATCCACGGCCATGCGTCCCGCCGGGCCGTCGACATCTGGGCCCTGCTCCACAACGAAGGCGCGCTGTGCCAGGTGCTGTTCGGCGGGCTGCCTGAGATCTCCGGCGTCGGCATGTGGTGCATCTGCGCGGAGATCGACGACGTGGCCCTGTGCCACGTCGTCGCGTTCAAGGGCCGGCGCTCGCCCGGCAACGCCGGCTTTCAGCCCGTGGCCGACAGCCCCGCGCCGGAGTGGCGCCGACCGACGCTCGACGAGCTGAGCCAGATCGTTGAAGGCCGCACGCCGCCCGCGATCGTGAAGTGGACCCGCTTCGAGGCGTGGGGCGAGTAGATGGCGAAGCGCGACCTGAACGACCAGCTGCGCGACCGGACGCTGGATCTCGATGACATCGAGCCGCTCCCGACGGCCGAGCTCGACCTGCCCACCGCGGAGGAGCTGTATCTCGCCACGGTGTGCCAGGCCCCGAAGTGGCTCGAGCACTCCCGCGTGCTCGACGTGCATCTGTCGCCCCGGGCGCGCTGCATCCTCTCGATCATCCGCCGCGGGGTCGCCGAGGGCTTCGGCCAGATCGACCGCGCCTATCTGACCGGGGACTCTGCCGCCGCGGTGGCGCTGGCGTTCGCCAACAGCCAGCGCAAGAAGGGGTCGCCGCTCCTGACCGAGGCCTCGCTGCCCGACCTCGGCAGCATCCCGCACCGGCTCCGCCTCGTGGAGTCGCAGATCACGATCGACTACGCGCAGGACGTCCTGATCAAGGCGTGGGGCAAGGACCGCCTCGCCGCGTGCTTCGAGCAGGCCGCGAAGTACGTCGTCACGAAGGGCGTCGACTTCGCGCAGGCGTGGATGGCCGAGAAGCAGGACAAGCTCCGCGCGCTCTCGGCCGGCGTGCACTGGGTGACCGTCGGCGACGCGAGCCGCAAGGTCATCGCCGACATGAAGCGCCGCCTCGCCGATGGCGAGGACGAGGGCCGGCTGCTCGGGACGAACTTCTCCGCGCTCGACCGCATGGTCCGGCACTGGGCCCCCGAGCGCTGCACGATGATCGGCGGCTGGAACGGCCACGGCAAGAGCACGATCATGACCGAGATCCTCCAGAACCTGGCGATCGTCTCGGGCATCCCCACCGCGCTGATCAGCCTCGAGGACGCGGTGTCGATCACCGTCGAGCGCCAGCTGGTCTGGATTCAGGACGACCTCGACTCGGCGGCGCGCCTCTCGACCGGGCAGCCGGCGACCCGGTCCTTCGCCGACGGCTACCGTGAGGAGGACGTCGCGCTCTACGAGTTGAGCGCGCTCGAGGTGCTGCGCGACTGCCCGATGCGGATCGTTCCCGGCGTCGGCTGGACCCTCGATCAGGTCTGCCACGCGGTGCAGGACGCGGTCCGCCGCGGCTGCAAGGTCGTGGCGGTCGACTACCTGCAGGCGATCCCGATGCCGGCGGGGTACAGCGACAAGAGCGCCTGGTACGACATCTGCGCGCGCCGCATCAAGGCCGCCGGTGTCTCGCTCGGGGCGCACGTGATCATCGGCGTGCAGCTGAACCGGCCGGTCGACAAGGACGAGCGCAAGTGTCGGCCGAACCGCTTCATGGGCGACTACGCCGCGGTCTGCGAGCAGATCGCGGAGAACTACATCCTGTGTCACCGCTACCAGAAGGGCCACCGCTTCGAGGCTGGACAGCCGCGGCTGGAGCGGGCCAAGCTGATCGTGGACAAAGCAAAAGAGGGCGAGGTCGGAGACATCGATCTGGCGTGGTGCCAGACGAAGCACATGTTCCGCCCATGGCGAGAGAACGAACATCAGCCCGAGTTGGGCGAGAAGGACGGGTACAAGTATGCAAGACGGTGAGACCTCTATCGGTTTCTGCGAGACATCCACTGGCGAGACCCCGTGTCAGCGGCCGGGAGAGCGCCCCTGCATATCGATGAGCAGCCGCGTGCGGCTGGCCATGCGGACCTACCGCTACATGCTGGCGCGCGCCGCCGTGGGCGACTTCCGCGAGCCGACGTGCACCTGCATCCCCGCCTACTCGGGCGGCGACAACGGGCGGCTCGTCGCGGTCGACGGGGCGATGCGGGACCCGGCGTGCTTCGGGGCGATGGGCGAGCCGTGGGCGCAACCCGGGGCGCAGGACTGCGGCGACGAGGCCGACCCCATGCGCCGCGTGGTCGACTCGTACGCAGCTCGCAACCTGCTGCGCGTCACGGCGATGGCCTTCGCGGCCGGTTGAACACCGGGGCTCTTGGCCCCGTCTCCTGACCGATGCCCGACAAGACCAGACCACCGCCGGCCCGGGCCGGCATCCACATCAACAACGCCCCGACCGACGACCCCACGCGCCTGCTCGTGCACTACGACGGGCGGGTCTGGCCGGCCCTTTTGGCCGCCGGCCTGCTCTGCGGGGTCCTCGGCTACATCGGCGGGCTGTGGATGGGGACCGACCACTACACCATGAGCACCGTGTGCTCGCCGGAGGATGCGCGATGAATGGAGACCACGACGAGGCGATCGGCAAGATGCTGGCGGAGAGCCAGCGCGACCTGGGTGTGCAGCTGCAGACGCACTGGACGCGCATCCTGGCCAACGACTGCAGGGACAGCGAGGGCGACCTCGTGGTCGTCAGCGAGTGGGCGCGCAAGCGCTTCGACCCGCCGCGCTACAAGGTCCAGCGCCACGACGCCGACGTGCCGAGCAAGGCGTGCTCCTGGGTCCGAGAGCGCGGTGTGCCATCGGAGGTCTTCACCGGCGAGGGCGCCGAACTGTCCGCCCGCCTCGCTGCATGGTCCGACTACGACGAGCGCATGGCCCCGGTCTGGGCCGCGAAGGTCAACCCCGGTGGCTGACGGGTCGTCGGGCCTGCTGGTCGGCCAGCAAGATCTGATCTCGGTCCCGCCCGAGCACGACGAGGCCCGGCTCCGCTACTACTGCGTGGACCGGACCCCGCTCGGAGTCGTCCGCCAGGGCGTGCTCTGGGCGATCGACCGACACGTCAGCGCCAGGGTCCGCCGGCCGGTCATCCTCGACTGCGCCGCCGGCGAGGGCGGCTTTCACTCGGTTCTGAAGCAGATCTACCCGCGCTCGCACCGGATCGCCGTCGAGCCCAGGGCCGAGTGCGAGGAGCACCTGCGGCGCCACGCCCATGAGGTGATCATCGGTGGCTTCCTCGATCACGAGATGAAGGTGCGGGAGGACGTGCCCAAAGCTCACATCATCGCCGCCAACCCGCCCTTCGCCGACCCGGAGGAGAATCCCTTGTGGATGCACTTCTGGCGCGCCTGCGCGGGGCACCTGCTCCCCGGCGGGGTGGTCGTGCTGCTCGGCCTGAACGAGCTCGGGCAGCGGGGCAAGAAGGACCACGCCGGATTCAAGCTCCTGCCCCCGTCGGATCAGGGCCGCATCGCCGGCCCGATCAAGTTCCGCGGCTGGCGGCGGGGCGCCGACATGCGCTGTTACAGCTGGTGGGTCAGGCCCGAGAAGCAGCGGCGCCGGACCGACGACGCCAGCTGGCGGACCGAGAACCTCGCCTGGCTCCCGAAGGAGGACCGGGAGTGGAAGACGATCCCGGGTCACGAGCCTTGACGCAACGTCTGCGTTCCGCGCACCCTGCGGATCGTGTACGGCTTCGAGGCGACCCTCCATGCTCTCCGCCAGTTTGTGCGGTGGGACCGTGTCCCCGAGATCGAGCCGACGGCGGAGTGCAAGGAAGGCGATCCCCGGTGCTGGCCCACGGTCTTTGATCAGCGCGCGGTCGTGCGACCGTTCAGCGGACGGGCGGGGCCGCGAGACCCCAGCCTCGTCTCAGCGATCGAGGTTCACCAGATGGACTGCGAGCTCGGGGTGTCGGCGCTGCAGCTGCGCGCGGCGAAGGGCGACCACCGGCTGGCCCTGCGCAACCGGGTGCTGAAGCAGCCGTACCACCTCGTCGGGCTGCTCGACGGCGACGTCGTCCGCAACCACGGCGTCGAGCGCTACACCTTCCACGGCAACGCCGGGAACGCCGAGAGCATCGGCCTGGCGATCGAGGGCCGCTACCCTGGCCGCGAGATGTCGCGGGCGGCGAAGCACACGGCGCTCGAGCGCGCCGTCGCGGTCGGCCGAGCTGCGCTGTGCGAGGCCGAGAAGATGCTCCGCGAGGCCGGGGTCACCGGCCCGATCCGGGTCAACGCGCACCGCAACTTCTCGGGCCAGCGCCTCGCCGACCCCGGCGAGGGGATCTGGCGCGAGGTCGTGGTGTGGGGGTGCAACACGCTCGGGCTGGTGCCCGACCTCGACATCCACCGCGGGACCGGCCTCCCGATCCCGATCGAGTGGGACCCGGCGGCGAAGTTCAGCTGGACGGGGGCGCCTCGTGGGTGAGGACGGGCGCAGGCCCGTCGCTGGAAGTGGACGCCGGGACCGGCTTCCCCGGAGGACAGGGGCCGAGCAGGAGCGCCAGGACGATGGCGACGAGGACGAGAAGGGCAAGCAGAAGGCGGCGACGACGGCTGGTCATAGAAGGCCGCTACCACGGGCCCGGACTGGGGGCAACCGAGCCCTTGTGCGGCGAGAGCGTGGATGGTTCGACCGCAATCGGTCCTGGCTCGTGCCCTACCTCAGCGCCCTGGTCGTCGTCTCCGTCGAGGTCCTCGCGGCGTTCACGAAGCCCCTGCCCGAGACGGCGCACGTCGTGCTGCTCGCGTTCTGGGGCTTTGCCGTCCAGCGTGGGGTCTCCAGGCAACGGTCGACGGTGGCGATCGAGACCGGCCTCGCGGCCCTGGCCGCGCGCAGAAAACTACCCGTGGAGACCTTGCGCGACGAGTTCACCGCGTTCCAGGCTTCCCTCAAGCAGCTACCCCCCTCGGGAGATTCCCATGACGACTAAATTCGGAGCGCTCAGCAGCTCGGCGTGGGACAGCGGAATCGATTTCCACGCAGAGCGACCATATCGACACAAGCCGCATACACGGCCAGTCGATTTACGGCAGGTCTCGACTGCGGCAATCCCTAGGGTCCGCAGGGGTTCTCCCCCACCGCTGGATGACGATGTAGACACCCTCGGGGGCCTGGTCTTCGTGATGCTGTTCGTGCTGCTCGTGTGGCTTTGAGACCACATATCCGCGGAGGAGGAATGATGGCAGTTTTTTGGTGACGTGGTGAATCGCGCATAGGACGCGCCGTCTGTGGCGCTATGATGCCAATCACCATGATCCTGCCTTTTGCCATTCTCCTGCTGGCCCCGACCCCGACCCCTGACCCGATCATCGCCGCCTGCTCGCCGCCCCCGGCCATGTGCGAGACGCTCGAGTCGGACTGCGTCGCCGCCGGGGTTGACCCTCACCGATGCCTCGAGCTGGCGCAGGGGGTTTGTCCATCGAGTAAGTGCCTGGCCTGCAGCCGGGCGGTCGACGCCTGCACCCAGGCCGGCGGCGACTGCGATGCGCTCCAGCAGCACTGCGACGACGCCCTGCTCGGCTGCTCCTGCGAGCCGCACTGCGCCGAGACCACGAGCCTGCAGCCCGACGAGCTCGTGGCGGCCTGCTATGCGTGGCCGATGTCGCTGGGCCAGTGCGACGATCCGAGCGCGGGCCAGTGCATGACGACGATCCCGTGGCAGGGCTGCAAGGGCCTCACGACCTGCGAGTACTTCGAGTGCATGGAGGACATCGAGCTGTTCGGCACCTGCGAGGAGAACATCCCGGCCTCCTGCATCGAGGTGGTCGCGTGCATCAAGGCGGAGGCGATCGGCAGCGTCCCGACGCGCCTGCCGCTCACCTCTGGGAGCCGGCGATGAAGCCGCTCGCCCTGCTCCTGCTCGTCGCCTGCGGCCCGGTCATCGTCGGCACCGAGACCGAGACGTCGACCGGCGGGCCCGACGTGGAGCCGACGACCAGCGCGTCCACGGGCGCCGTGGGCTGCTGCGAGGAGCACGGGAGCATGCCCGGCAAGGCGGGCCTGTGCGCGCTCGGGGAGCCCCCGTTTTGCGTCGACTGCGAGGGCCAGCCGGCGCTGTGCCAGAATCAAGGGTGCGCGACGCCGGGCGCGACCGACTGCTGCCTGAGCGACGACGGCGAGACGATCGCATGCCCGGCCGCCTGCGCCAGGCTGATCGAGGCCTCGATGAACGGGGAGGCGAGCAAGCGGCGCGTACAGGTTGACTCGCGCGGCTGCGTGGGCCACCTGACGCTCGAGGTGGTCTCGCACTCGGGAGAGGGCCTGGTCGACGAGAACCTGTTCATCGGAGCCGCGGGCGGGTGCGTCGTCTATGGCGGCCCGGACGGCCTCGCCGCGGACTTCGGCGGCGTGTCCATCCTCCTGCCCGGCGATCCGGCGATGGACTTCTACACCCTGCGGCTGCGCCTCGATGGCGTGCCGCAGGACGGCGTGCAGGTCCCGCTCGATGTGGTGCCGGCGACGCCGGCCATCCCCGGCCGCGCCGTCCGGGTGACGACCGCCGACGACTGGCGCGAGGTCCCGCGGGGCACGCTGCTCGCCAGCTGCGACCCGCAAGAGGTCTAGCGCGAGGCCAGCACCTGATCGTTGTAGGCGCGGACGAGGAGCCGCGCCGAGTCGGCGCTGGCGCCCTGGATGATACCGGCGGTGATGGCGACCTCGCCGGTGTCGCTGGCCAGCACTTCGACGGTCTGCCCCATGATGTGCGTCCCGGCGGAGGTGTTGGCGATGCCCATGCCGACCAGACCATCGGCACCCTCGGACCAGTCGTCACTCAGGGAGACCCACAGATCGCCGCCGGTCAGCAGGCCCGCCTCGACGACCAGCGACAGGCGCCGAGCCGTCTCCGGGAGGCCCATGTCGGGGGCGCCGGAGAACTTCGTCCACATGTTGTACGTGGTCGGCGCGGCGATCGGGAGGGCGCCGCCGAAGACCTTGCCCGTCTTGCGCTTGGTGACGACCCAGCAGCCGCCGTCGACGCGCTGGACGACGATCGAGGGCAGGGTGTTCTCGAAGTACGCCGCGCCGAGGTACACCATCTGCGCGCGGGTGATGTTCACCGAGCCCCAGAAGTTATCGACGATCCCGTAGGTCGCGGCCGGCGAACCGGGGAGGCCGAGCGGGCCAGCGCCGGGCGTGACGCCGCTGCCTGCGACGACGACGATGCACCCGCGAGACCCCACCGGGATCGTCGCCGCGAGGTCCGGCGTGGTGTAGCTGTCGACGATGTAGCACTCGCGCGGCGCCAGCGAGGCATCGTAACCGGCGGGGTACGGTGGCGGCGCGACGTAGGCGTAGAGCGTCTGGCTCACCACGGGCAGACCGCCTCCGACGTAGTTGCCGGAGGCGCTGAGGCTGACGTTGGTCCCCCGCGGCAGGTGGAACGGGAGTCCGTTGGGGAACAGCCCGTTCATCGTCACCGCGAGGGTGCCGTCGAGGGCCGCAGCCGGGATGTCCCAGCCGCCGCCCGAGACGCCGCGGTTCTGCATGTATGGCGCGTTGACGTTGAACGCGTTGTCGGGCGTCACGCCCACGCGCGGCGTCAGGATCGGCCGGCAGTACATGACTCGGTCGGGGTCGAGCTCGATGACGGCCTTCTCGACGAAGACGTAGGCGATCGGGATCCACCCGGGCGTGCCGGCGGGGAGCTTCGGGTGCAACGCGGGAGTGCCCTCGCGGACCTGCAGCACCGCCTCGCTGATCTTCTGCACGACGACGACGCTCGGGGTGAACGTGTTGTCGGCCGGGTTGAAAAAGTCGATGATCTCGGCGGTACCCGAGACGGCCGCGGGCTGCACCTCGATCACGTCCCAGCGGTCGCGGATGGCCTGGCCCGGGTTGTGGGTGACCTCGGCGCTGGCGCGCAGCTCGAGCCACTGCGCCTTGGAGTCGGGCTCGGTGATCGAGTCGTCGAACAGCTGGCCGATGCCGGCGCTGACGGTGACGCGCAGGGTGCCGGGGATGACGGAGGCGAGGAAGCCCTTCAAAATGCCCGACTGCCCCGCGGTCTCCTGGTCTGTGCCGTGCGACCCCCGGAGCACCTCGCTGGTGTTGCGCGCGAGGTAGTTGGTCTGCGTGTTCAGCCCCCCGCTGGTGAGGCGCTGCTTGAACTGCCACTCGTAACGACTCTGGGTGCCGGCCATGGCGCAGACGGTATCACAGCCGCCGAGCCTGCTTCAGCCCTGGCCCACCGAATGAGGCCGGCCCCGCGAGCGGAAGCTGGCGGGGCCGGGTTGGATGCTGCTGCGGGCTCAGGTCAGGACGACATCGAAGCGGGCGAGGAAGAACGCGGCCTGCCGCAGACGCCCATGCTGGGCGGCCTCGGGGAGTTGCTCGAACGGGATCCAGGCCCGCGGCGGGTCGAGCTTGACGACCACCTTCCCGAGCTCGATCGCCTCTCGCTCCGCGTCGTGGATGATGCGAGCCAGCGCAGACTGCTGCGCCTTGTGCATGTCCAGCGGTCCGATCGCGCTCGGGTCGCGGCTCGTGAATCCTGTGAACTGGACGCGCTGCTCGAGGTTCATGGCGGTCAGGAGGCGCCCGTCGCGGGCGTCCTCGCTGAGCGCGCCGAACTCCGTGAAGGGCTTGGCCTGCCCGACGGCGTGGGCGAGGGTGTCACCGGCGGCGACGGATGTGCGGCCGGACTCGTGATAGAGGGCGGCGAGGAGGAGGGTATAGGGGGTGGTCGGACGCATGGACTCCTGAGTGCCCGGCGGGAACCGGATCGATCATGGAGACGCTCAGCAGGCCGGGGTGTTCAACACCGGGTCCTTGAACATGGTGAATCCGACATACCCGGCCCTGATGATGTCCACCTGGTCGTAGATGCTCTTGTAGATGCCGTCCGCGCTCGGGGTGCCGGCGTTGGCCTTGCCGTCCAGGAAGGCGCTCTCCGCCGCCGGGCCGAGCCAGACCTGCTTGTCCCCGATGAAGATCGCGGGGCCGATGTCCAAGGACATGCCCCACTCGCCGACCGCAAGGTCCGGGACGAGCACGAGGAACCACCCGTAGGACATGTTGTCGGTCCAGACGAGCTTCTGCTTGTTGAGCGGGAAGGCGTCGCCGGGCTCGTAGTAGTCGAGCGCGTCCAGGTCGCAGAACAGTCCGTCCATGCCGTTCTGCTGATCGATGGCGACGCCGGACAGGCCGATGGGCGCGAGCTGCCGGTCGACGGCCCGCTGGATCGCCCGCGGCGACACGGCGTCCTCGAGCGCGGCGATGCGAGCGGCAAAGCTCTCCTCCGCCTCGCCGCTCTGCGGGGTCGCCCCGCGCTCGTAGGCCAGGATCGAAAGGGAGTCGTCGACGCCGCCGGCGGGGACCGGGATGTCCACGAGGTCGAAGCCCATGTCCTTCCAGTCGAGGATCGACCACGTGATCGTGCCGTCCTCGCCGACGGCGTTCAGCAGGTTGGGGACGAAGGCCCGGACGCGGCTCGCTGCGGCCTGGGTGATGCCGCCCAGCGAGAAGTCGACGCGGGCGCGCCAGTACCACGCCTCAGTCCCGTTGACGGTGGTTGTGGCCCAGTCGGCCGGGAGGACCGCGACGCTGACCTCCATCGCGCCCACGAGCGTGAAGCCTGCCGTGCCATCGATGAGCGCCGAGGCGGCGGGGAAGGGGGCCCAGGCGACGCCGTTCCAGTACTCCCAGACGACCGACCAGATCCCGACGCCGGCCACCGCCATGGCGATCGTCAAGTAGCCGAACTTCTTGGGCGCCCCGAAGTACGCCGCGTCGTTCAGCACCGGCGACTGCGGGAGGATCAGGACGTCCGCGGCGACATCGTCCGCGGCCTGCGCGGTGTAGTCGAGGAACACGCCGCCGTCGTCGACGAGGCAGGCGACCAGATTCGCGGGCTCCGGCTTGTCGTCGACGGTGATCTCGTGCGGGTAGAGGTCGCTGACCGGCGGCAGCTCGACGCCGGGCGACTCGAAGCGGAGGACCCGGAGCGTGCGGCCGATGTTCTCGGGGTTGGCCGCGCCGATGATCTGGACGTACAGCTTGCGGTCGGTCGCCAGGAACTGATCAGGGATCCCGGAGTCGCGGATCACGGTCCGGCCCGACAGCTGCAGCGGAGCGACGAGCGTCGCGCCGGGCGAGGCGCGCCCGCGCGACAGGTCCGAGTGGCGGATGTAGTAGGGGTCGGGCTTGCCGTCGTCGTCCTCGAGCTTGCCGTTCGGCGAGGCGACGAACTCGAGGTCGCCGACGGAGCCGGGGACATCGCAGCGGAAGATCACCCGCTGCTGGGCGAGGCCCTTCGGCCACTCGACGAGGAACTCGTTGCGGTAGACGCGGCCGCCGAGCGCCGACAGTTCCATGGCCCCGGCCTCGACGGTGCGGGGGTCGTTCAGGGCCTGGCTGCGGCGGACGAGCACCCGCATCCTGGCGTAGCGCCAGCCCTGCGCCGATGCGGCGCCCGCGGTGCTGTGGCTGATGTGGAAGCGGGCCTGCTGCGCCTTGTAGGTGCGCGTGGCCAGGTACTCGAGCATGCCCGCGACCGCGCGGTAGATCTGGCCGGCGCCCGCGGGGTCGGCCAGTACTGGCTCGTGGAAGTAACTCGGTGAGGTCGACTTCCACGCGTCGATGAGGGCCGCGGCGGTCGGGGGACGTGTCGGGAGTCGGTATGTCATCGGGCGCCGTTTCGCTTGTAGCTGTTGACGATGCTGCCCTCGTCGCCATGGCCCTCGTCGGGCATCACAGGGACAGGCCGCGGGGGCGGGGCGTCGCCAGCCCGGGGCTCGAGCCGTGAGCGCCAAGCGGCGGCGGCCTGCGCTGCGACCTCATCGCTGATCACGTGCACGCCCTTGCGCCCGGGCTTGATCAGGTGGACGACGGCGCCGTCGGGCCCCACGACGCCGCGGTTGATGGTCGGCTCGTCGTAGGTGCCGTAGACGAAGCCGCAAGCCTCGCACTCGGCCATGGTGATGTGCTTGCAGTGCGCGTCGCTCGAGACGAAGGGGCGATTGCTGGCGCAGCCCTGACACCACATGAGGCCGAAGACGCGGGCGCCGGGGCCCCACACGGCGATCTTCGCCTGCGCGGCGCGCATTTCGACGAGCGACGGGAGCCCGATCACGCGAGGAGGATACGGGCAGCGTGCGGGCTCGTCGATGTCGGCAAACGCATCGCGTGATGCTTGACGCCGCGGGCCGTTCATGGGACAGTGTCCGTTCGGAGGGTGTCTCAATGCGTGGATGGATCGTCGTGGTGACGCTGTGCGCGTCGCCGGGTTGTGATCGTGCGTCTGCAAGGCCAGCGGGCGGGCCTGCATGGGTCCCCGGCATCGAGTCCGGGACGAGCACCGGGGGCAGCACGGGCGAGGCGATGCGGCTCGATCTGGGGGTGCAGGAGCCGTTGCCGGACCTGCCCGGCGAGGACAGCTCGAGCGGGTCGGGCGGCTCGAGCACCGGCGAGGGCGACAGCTCGAGCGGCTCGAGCACCGGCGAGGCGCCCGGGGGATCGTCGAGCTCGACGGGTGAGGGCGGCAGCACCGGCGGGTCATCGACCAGCGGCGGACCCCCAGCGGTCTGCGGCGACGGGGTGTGCGAGGCCTCGGAGCGG
>JACCEC010597722.1_pt1 | contig 12810 bp, 7 predicted proteins | sample 7450121 | NCBI WGS metagenome assembly JACCEC01 (sample SAMN15323455, study PRJNA562643) | freshwater metagenome | isolation source: river surface water | place: USA:Blue River Watershed | collected 2017-08-18 | reverse complement strand
CGCCAAAAACCTTGGCCAACGCCATGCCGTGTCGATCCGCGGGCTCCGGCCGGGGGTGGCGTTTGACTTGGCCCAATGTTGCCGCCCGGTGCCGGGCGACCGGATCGTTGGTTTGCGGCGGCCAGATGAGGCAATTGAAGTCCATACGATTGATTGTGCGCACCTTGCCGAAGGCAGCGCCGCGGCCGATGCAGACTGGCTTGATCTGGCTTGGGGGCATGGTTCGGATGGCGGGACAGCGCGGCTGCACATTGTGGCGCGCAATCAACCGGGCGCGCTTGCCGTGGTAGCAGGTATTTTCGGCGCAAACGAAGCCAATATCCTCAATCTGAAAATGGAAAATCGGGATGCCAGCTTCCATACGTTCGTCGTCGACTTGGAAGTGCGCGATCTTTACCATCTCACCCGGATCTTGGCGGCTCTGCGCGCCGCAGACGCCGTGGCGCAGGCAGAGCGCGTCTGATGGCCGGCCCCGTCCCCACGCCCGACTTTTCGCGCCAGCTGCGTAATCCGCGGCTCTTGGAAGCGGCGGTCGCGCTCAACGAAAATCGGCTCCATGATGCAGAGCCCTTGCTGCGCCAGCATTTGAAAGAAGACCCGTTTGATGTCGCGGCCATCCGCATGCTGGCCGAACTGGCGGGCCGGATCGGCCGGCTGAAAGACGCCGAAACGCTGCTCCGCCGCGCAGTCGAACTGGCCCCAAATTTTGTGCCGGCGCGCAGTAATTTGGCGATTGTCCTTTATCGACAGAACCGAGCCGCAGAAGCGATTGCAGAGCTCGATACGCTGTCAGATCTTGATCCTGAAGATGTCGGTCATGATAGCCTGCGGGCAGCGGCCAAAGGGCGGCTGGGCGATTATGATGAGGCTATTGATCTCTATGGCTCGGTGCTTCAGCGCTTTCCCGGCCAGCCCAAGATTTGGATGTCCTATGGGCATTTGCTGAAAACGGTCGGCAAGCAAGCCGAAAGCGTGGCGGCTTATCGTCGGGCGCTCGAGATCGCACCAGCCTTGGGCGAAGTCTGGTGGAGCCTGGCCAATCTTAAAACTGTTTCTTTCGAAGATCCGGATATGGAGTTGATGGAGGCTGGGTTGGTCCGCGACGATATTTCGTCGGAAGATCGCTTCCACCTCCATTTTGCCTTGGGCAAAGCCTATGAGGACCGCAAGGCGGCCGCGCCCGCCTTTCACCATTATGCGCAAGGCAATCGACTGCGCGCCGCCGAACTTGAAAGCCATGAACGCAATGTTTCTGCGCATGTTGCTGCGGCCAAAGCTCTTTTTACGGAGGATTTTTTCAAGGCGCGGACAGGGCAGGGCTGCTTGGCGGCCGACCCTGTTTTTATCCTCGGCTTGCCGCGCGCTGGATCCACCTTGCTGGAACAGATCTTGTCCAGCCATTCGCAGGTGGAAGGAACAATGGAACTGCCAGACCTTCCCTATGTGGCCGCCCAATTGGGTGGCGTGGAAACCTGGCCCGCACGGCTTGCCGAAGCTTCGGCGGAAGAGTTGCGGAAAATGGGGGAGGTTTTCCTCGAAAGAACCCGCATCCAGCGCAAATCCGGCAAACCCTTTTTCATCGATAAGCTGCCCAATAACTGGCTTCATGTCGGGCTGATCCATCTGATCCTGCCCAATGCCCGGATTATTGACGCTCGGCGCCATCCCATGGCGTGCTGCTTTTCCAACTTCAAACAGCATTTCGCCCGGGGGCAGGGCTTCACCTACAGCCTAACGGATATTGGCCGCTATTATGCGGATTATGTGGACTTCATGGCGCATATGGATGCGGTTTTACCGGGCCGGGTCGTCCGGGTTTTCCACGAAGATATGGTCGCGGATAGCGACGCCGAAATCCGCCAGTTGCTCGATCGGCTGGGCTTGCCTTTTGAAGAAAGCTGCCTGCGCTTTTGGGAAACTGAACGCGCCGTGCGCACCGCGAGTTCGGAACAAGTGCGGCGTCCCATTTTCAAGGATGGGACAGATCAATGGAAGATGTTTGAGCCTTGGCTTGATGAGCTCAAGGTTGCGCTAGGGCCTGTTCTTCAAGATTATCCGGCTGTTCCGCGCCATTTATCCCGCTAACTGTGGTATTTCTGCACTATCTGTTAGGTGTAATCACTTTTTGACGTGCCTTTTTGCGCCCAAAAGATTGACCGCCGTTCGATCGGGACTCATTGTGGGCCGATTTTACAATTGGGGAGTTTTTATGCTGCTTGCTGAAACAAAGCGCACCATGGTGGCGACGTTGTTGGCCAGCTCGATGCTGATGCCGGTTGCTGCTTTTGCGCAAGACGCGGCTTCAGGGGCGTCGAGCGATGAAATCATCGTCACCGCGCAAAAGCGCGAAGAAAGCCTGCAAAATGTGCCAATGTCGATCCAGGCCATTGGCACGGAAAAGCTCGATCAGCTTCAAGTGCAGGAATTCGCGGACTATGTGAAGTTCCTGCCGTCGGTGACGATCCAGTCGTCGGGGCCTGGCTTTGCGCAGGTCTTCTTCCGCGCTGTTGCATCGGGTGAGAATGCGAACCACTCCACCTCGCAGCCGACCGTGGGCATGTATCTCGACGAACAGCCGATCACGACCATTCAGGGCGCGCTCGACATCCATGTGTACGACATGGCACGCGTGGAAGCGCTCGCGGGGCCGCAGGGGACGTTGTATGGTGCAAGCTCGATGGCGGGCACGATCAAGCTCGTCACCAACAAGCCTGACACCAAAGGCTTTTACGGCGAATTTGGCGGCGAAGTGAACGGCGTGTCGCGCGGCGGCATGGGTGGCACCGCAGAAGGCTTTGTCAACGCGCCAATCAGCGACATGGTCGCGGTGCGTGCGGTGGGTTGGTATCGCCGGGATGGCGGCTATATCGACAATGTGCGCGGCACGCGGACCTACCCGACTTCGGGGATCGTCGCAGACAACACCGCCTTGGTCGAAAATGACTATAACGACGCCGAAACCTATGGTGGCCGTATCGCACTTGGGATTGAGCTCGACGATAGCTGGACGATCACACCGACGCTGATGGGGCAGGTGCAAAAGACCCAAGGTTCCTACGCGCAAGAGCGTGGCCGCAAATACCAGACGGTCCAGTACAACCCCGAAGGGTCGACGGATAAATGGTGGAATGCTGGGCTGACCATCCAAGGCAAGCTCGGCAATTGGGACATGACCTATGCCGGTGGCATGCTCAACCGGCGCGATCGGGTTCAATCCGATTATTCGGACTATTCCTACTTCTATGACGCCATTTCGGGTTATGGTGCTTATTTCTACGACAATGATGGCGAATATGTCAGCCCGAACCAATATATTGAGGGCAAGGACCGCTATAAGAAATACTTCCAGGAATTCCGTGTTTCGTCGCCGTCGGATAACCGCCTGCGTCTGATCGCCGGGCTGTTTTGGCAGCGACAAGCCCACAACATCGAACAGAATTACAAGATCGATGATATTGCCGATTCAATTACGGTCACGGGCACCGACACCAATATCTGGCTGACCAAGCAGCAGCGGACCGACCGCGATCAAGCTGCCTTTGGTGAGATCAGCTATGATGTGACTGACAAGCTGACGCTGACCGGCGGTTTGCGTGTCTATCATTATAAGAACTCGCTGCAGGGCTTTTTCGGCTATTCGGCGGGCTATTCCAGCCGGACCGGTGAAGCGGCGTGTCTGAACACCGATGGCACAACCCGGCGCGCCAATCCGGCGGGCACCCCGCTGCCGATTTTGGTGCCGGGCAGCCCCTGCACCAACGTCAACAAGACGACATCGGATACGGACTTCATCCACAAGCTCAACGCGACCTATAAGTTCAACGACGATGCGCTGATCTACGCCACATGGTCGCGCGGCTTCCGTCCGGGTGGCGTGAACCGCCGCGGGACGTTGCCGCCCTATCTGCCAGATCAGATCGACAATTACGAATTGGGCTGGAAGACAAGCTTTGGTCGTTTGCGTTTCAATGGGGCGGTCTATCAGCTGGATTGGAACGACATTCAGCTGTCGTTCCTTGGGGCCAATGGTCTGACGGAAGTCCGCAATGCGGGCATCGCGCGCATCCGCGGCATCGAAGCAGATCTGGGCTATCGTATGGGCGGGCTCTCGCTCAACGCCGGGATCAGCTACAACGACGCCGAAATCCGTCGCGATTTCTGTAAGATTGCGAACGCCACGTTCAACTGCTCGCTGAACGGTCCGGATGGCGCCGAGAATAAGCTGCTCGCACCGTCGGGCTCGCGCCTGCCGGTAACGCCGAAGGTCAAGGGGAATGCGGTTGCCCGCTATGAATTCCCGTTCGACGATTGGACGGCGCACGTTCAAGTCGCGGGGAACCATATGGGCGGCCGTCGCAGCGACCTGCGGCCGGTGGAAGCTGGGATCAAGGGAGATCTCAAATCCTACTCCACGCTCGATTTGAGCCTCGGCATGAAGACCGATATTTGGACAACCGAAGTCTTTGCGACGAACCTGTTCAACTCAGGCGGGCTCATCAATACGGGCGTTCAATGTCTTGAATCGATCTGCGGCGATGTCGGGGGTGATACGGCATCTGGCGGTGTCTTTTACGATACCGTTATTCGCCCGCGCGTTATCGGTTTGAAGATCGCGCGTAAATTCTAACAAACACGCCTTTCCCCTCCCGCTTGCGGGAGGGGGCGTTTGCGGGCAGGGTGGGCATAATGGCGCCTGACCTGCCCGTTTCTGTTTCTGCCTCTGGCCATCAGGGGGGCACCCGCCCGCGCAAATTGGGGGTGTGGATGTCGATCGCGCTCGTCGCGGGCAGCATGATCGGCTCGGGCGTATTTCTTTTGCCCGCAAGTCTGGCGCCTTTTGGCTGGAACGCCGTGGCGGGCTGGGCAGTGACGATTGCCGGCGCGCTGTGCCTTGCCCATGTCCTTGCCCGGCTGACCGCGGCTGCCCATGGGCCGATCGGCCCGGCGGAACTGGTGGAACGCAGCTTTGGGCCGGTCGCGGGCTTTCTCATCGGCTTTAGCTTTTGGGTGTCGGTCTGGGCGGCAACAGCGACCATCTCCATCGGCGCGGTGTCTTATGCGGCAAGTTTTTGGCCGATCATGGGGGTGCATCCGGCGCTATCCGCCACGGGGGTGATTTGGGCGGTCACGCTGATCAACCTGATCGGCACGCGCACCGCGGGCGGCTTTCAGCTGGTGACCACGCTGCTCAAGCTCCTGCCGCTTCTTGTTGTTGCCGGGCTGATTTTCCTCGTGTTGGGGCAGCAAGGCCCTACCGTTATCGCCCCCTATCCTGAGACGGGCCTGTCCTTGTCGCTGGTCAACCAGGCTGCCGCCATCACCTTATGGGCCATGGTCGGGTTTGAGGCCGCGTGCGCCGCCTCGGGCCGGATTGCGGATCCCGTGCGCAACGTGCCGCGGGCAACCTTTTGGGGCGCTTTGCTCTGTGGTGTCTTCTACCTCATCGTCTGTTCGGGGATCGCGCTGATGCTGCCTGCGGATCAGGTGGCAGCGTCCAACGCCCCTTTTGAGCTGTTTGTCGCAACCTTCTGGTCGCCCGGCCCGGCGGCCTTTGTGGCTCTGTTCGCCGCGATCAGCGCGGTGGGCGCGGTCAATGGCTGGGTGCTGGTGCAGGGCGAGGTGCCGTTTGAAATGGCGGCGCGGCGCTTGATGCCGCGCTGGTTTGGCAAGACGGCGGCGAATGGCGTGCCCGTGCGCGCGGTGCTGGTGGCGAGCGTGCTGGCCACGCTGCTGGTCGTGACCAATTCCAGCCGCTCGATGGCGGGGCTGTTCACCTTCATGGCCTTGCTCACAACCTCGGTGACTTTGTGGCTCTACCTCGCCTGCGCGCTCGTGGCGTTGAAGCGGCGGATCGCGGTGCCTTTTGCGGTTGCCGGGCTGCTCTTTGGGCTCTGGTCGCTCTGGGGCGCGGGGCTGACGGTCAGTGTCTACGCGTTCCTGCTGATGATCGCGGGGCTCCCGCTCTATTGGTGGGCGCAGCGGGAGGGCAAAGCGGCCCTGCCCCTCAATGAAAATCGCGTGATTTAGGGATCGTCCGCACATCGCGCGGGTGGCTCATGCGCGGATAGACGGGGTGGGCGAAGCTGTCGCCGCGCCCTGGCGGTGGGGCCAGCAAATGCGCGTCTGACAAGCGGGTAATGTCTATATTGCGCTCAATGATCCGGTGCGCCATCAGATGGACGATCCCTTCCGGGCTACGCTGCACCTCGCCTTGGACTTCCATCAGCCGGGCCGACATCACCGCGCGCCGCTGCGCCTCAAAATTGCGCGCCCATAGGATGATATTGGCAACCCCCGTTTCATCTTCGAGCGTGATGAAAATGGCATTGCCGTTGCCGGGCCGCTGGCGGACGAGCACCAGCCCGGCAACCGCCACCCGCGCGCCTGCCTTGGCGCGGTGCAGTTCCATAGCCGACAAGATGTTTTCGCGGCGAAAAACCGGGCGGAGCAGCGCCATCGGATGGTCTTTGAGCGAGAGGCGTAGCGTCTGATAATCTGCCACGACATGCTCACCCAGCGCCATATCGGGCAGCGCCATATCCGGCTCCTCCCCCAATTCGCGCGCGCGCGCCGCCGCGAACAGCGGCAGCTCATCGGGCGGTGTCCGCTGCGCTTCCCAAAGGGCGGCGCGCCGGTCGAGCTGGAGCGAGCGGACGGCATCCGCCTCGGTCAACAGGCGAAGCGCCCGGGGCGGCAGGGCGGCGGCGCGCGCCAGTTGTTCCAAGCTGGCATAGGGGCGATGCGCCGCAATCGCCTCCGCCCAGTCCGCGCGAAAGCCGGTGATCTGCCGAAAGCCAAGGCGAAGCCGGGTGCGGCCATCCTCCCCCAAAAGCGCCTGATTGTCCCAGGTGCTCGCATTCACATCCACGGGGTCCACAGGCACGCCATGCTCGCGCGCATCGCGGACAATTTGGGCGGGCGCGTAAAAGCCCATCGGCTGGGAATTGAGGAGCGCAGCGGCAAAGGCGGCGGGCTCATGATGCTTGATCCAAGAGGAAACCCAGACAAGCCGGGCAAAGGCAATCGCATGGCTTTCGGGAAAGCCATAAGAGCCAAAGCCTTCGATCTGGCGAAAGCAGCGTTCGGCAAATTCCTGCTGATAACCGCGCCGGACCATGCCCGTCACCAGCTTGTCGCGAAAGGCGTTGATCGTGCCGATGTTGCGAAACGTTGCCATCGCGCGGCGCAATTGGTTCGCTTCGCTCGGCGTAAATTCCGCCGCGACAATCGCAAGCTTCATCGCCTGTTCCTGAAACAGCGGCACGCCCAAGGTCTTGCCCAGCACCTCGCGCAGCTCATTCGGATCATGCGGGGCGGCGGGCGAGGGGAAGGCGACAGCCTCGCGCCCCTGCCGCCGCCGCAAATAGGGGTGGACCATATCGCCTTGAATGGGGCCGGGCCGGACGATCGCGACCTGAATCGCAAGGTCATAAAAGGTTCGCGGCTTCATCCGGGGCAGCATGTTCATCTGCGCCCGGCTTTCGACCTGAAACACGCCGATGCTATCCCCCCGGCCCAGCATATCAAACACGCCGTCATCCGCATCGGGGAAGGTGGAAAGCGATAAAGGCGGGTGCGCTTCCCCCCGCGCCTGGCGCAGCTCTTCAATCATGCCAAAGGCTTTGCGGATGCAGCTCAGCATGCCGAGCGCGAGCACATCGACCTTCATCAGGCCCAGCGCATCGATATCGTCCTTGTCCCATTCGATGAAGGTGCGGTCGGCCATCGCTGCATTCAGGATCGGCACTGTTTCATCCAGCCAATCTTCGGTCAGCACAAAGCCGCCCACATGCTGCGACAAATGCCGGGGGAAGCGCAGAATCTGCTGCACAAAATGGTTGAGCCGGGCGATTTCCGGATTGTCGGGGTCAAAGCCGCTTTCGGCAAAACGCTGGGGCGCCATTTTGGAACTATGGCTGCCCCAGACGGTGGCAGACAGGCGCTGTGTTACATCTTCGGTCAGCCCCAGCGCCTTGCCCACTTCGCGCACCGCGCTTCTCGGGCGATAATGGATCACGGTTGCGACAATCCCGGCGCGGTGGCGGCCATAGCGCGCATAAATATACTGCATCACTTCTTCGCGCCGCTCATGTTCAAAATCGACATCGATATCGGGCGGTTCGCGCCGTTCTTCCGACATGAAGCGGGAAAAGAGCAGCTTGTGCCGCGCCGGATCAACGGCGGTGATGCCCAGCACAAAGCAAATTGCCGAATTGGCAGCCGAGCCGCGCCCTTGGCACAAAATGCCCCGGCTCTGCGCGAACTGGACAATATCGTGCACGGTCAGAAAATAGGCCGCATAGTTGAGCCGCCCGACAATCATGAGCTCCTCATCCAGCAGCTTTTGCATGTCAGCGGGCACGCCTTCGGGCCAGCGCGCGCGGGCCTGTTGCGCAACCAGCTCTTCCAGCCAACCTTGCGGGGTAAAGCCGGGGGGCACTGGCTCGTGCGGATAATCATAGGCAAGCTGGCGCAGGTCAAACTCGACCAAGTCCAACAGACGCTGGGTTTCCACCAGCGCCTCAGGGGTATCGGAAAACAGGCGCGCCATTTCTGATGGGGTTTTCAAATGCCGCTCGGCATTGGTGGCGAGCTGCCGTCCCGCCTTGTCGATGCTGGTGCCCAAGCGGATGCAGGTGAGAATATCCTGCAACGGACGATCTTCGGGCCGGGCATAAAGCGCATCGTTCACCGCGATCAGGGGCACGCCCGTCTCGGCCGCGAGCGCCTTCAGCCCCACCAGCCGGCGCTTGTCGCGCCCGGTGCGGTGGAGCACCGCGCCAATCCAAAGATGCGGGGTGCGCTTCGCCAAGAGGGGCAGCAGCATGGCCAAGTCTGGTCCGGCCCGGCTTGCCAGCGGCCCGGGGGGTGCGCCCTTGGTCACAGAAATCGGGGGGGCATGGGCAGGGGGCAGGACGATCAGCGCCAGATCTTCCAATGCTTCGGTCAGGTCGCCCAAGAACAGCTGGCAATCGCCTTTCTCGGCGCGCAAATTGCCCGTCGTCAAAAGCCGCGTCAGCCGCCCCCAGCCGCGCCGTGTGAGGGGATAGGCGATGATATCAGGCGTGCCATCCCCAAAGACGAGCCGGGCGCCCGTGATCAGGCGGAAATCTTGGGCCTCTCCCCGGTCGCGCAGATCGTTGAGCGCGCGCCACGCCCGCACCACGCCCGCCACGCTGTTCCGGTCGGCAATGCCCAGCCCATTCTGCCCCAGCGCGACCGCCTCTGCCACCATGTCTGCCGGGTGAGAGGCCCCGCGCAAAAAGGAGAAGTTGGTGGCTGCCGCCAGTTCCGCATAGCTCGGGCCTTTCTCACCCAAATAAACCATGGAGATACCAGTCCGGGCTTGTCTTTTCCGCGCCATAAAGCCCGTGGCGGAACAGCCAGAAGCGGCGGCCCGCGTTATCTTCGACACGGTAATAATCGCGCGTCAGTCCAGCGCCATCGCGCCGCTTCCACCATTCGGCTGAAATCCGCTCGGGGCCTTCAAAGGCAGTGATGTCGTGCGTCTGCCGCCGCCAGCGAAAGCGGCGGGGCGGGCCATCGGGCACTTCGGCGATCACGTCGACAATCTGGGGCGGGTCAAGCAGCTGCAAGGGGCGCAAGGGGGGCTCCCCCGCTTCGGGGGTATGGGCAGCAGAAAGCGGCAGCACCGGGCTGTTCACCGGCACGGTAAAGCCCGCGCATTCGGGGATATGGCTGTCCCCTGCTGCAAAGCGCCGCACCCGGCCCGCGCCCAGCCGGACGCTCAGTCGGTCGGTCAACAGGGCAAGGGCGTCTGCCGGGGCCTGATCTTCCTCAAAGCCGGATTGGGCGGCGGCCAGCGGTTCGGTGCGCAGCAGGTCAAGCCGCATCATGTCATAGCCAAAGCCGGGGTCGAGCGGATCGGCAAGCGTTTCGATCCGTTCGGCAAACAGGCGGCAGATCAGGCTGGGGTCGCGGCTCGCCTGCCCGGTTTCGATGCGCAATCGGTGCACAACGCCGTCACTGCGGAACAGGGATAGGCCAAAATCGCGCCCGCCTTCATGCCGCTCGGCAAGGGCGCGCGCTGCCTGTGCAACCAGATCGCGCAACGCCTCTTCGATATAGGCGGTGCGCGCCACCGGCTCGGCAAAACGCCGGCTGACGCTGAGCGCAGGGGGCGTGCGGCGCGGGGTGATACGCGCATCTTCTTCGCCCAAAATCCGGGCGAGCCGGGTAACGGCCTCTTGCCCGAAGCGCGCGGCAAGCGGCGCGCGGGGGCGGGCGGCAAGGTTCCCCAGCGTCACCAAGCCGGCCCGGCGCAGCGCCATGGTCTGCGTGTCGCTCAGCGCCAGCGCGCGGATGGACAGCGCCTCCACTTCCAGCATCCCAGCGGTCGCGTTGGCGGGGGCAGGGGTCGGCGCGTGATAGGCCGGGCGCGCATCATGGATGTTCTGCGGCGGAATCTTGCGGCCTGCGCGCAGCAGATCGCCACCATGGCGGGCGAGGGCGCGCGCCTGATCGGGCGTGTCGCCCAGCGCGAGGCGCAGCGTCAGCCCGGCTTTCACCAAATAAGCGGCGAGCGCGCTGATGAGCCCCGCCTCGCCGTCCCAAAGATGCGCGCAGCCGGTAATATCAAGGATCAGGCCATCGGGCGGGTCAAGCGCGACCGATGGGGTGAAGCGGTCACAGCCTTCGGCGATGATCTCCAAAAGCCGGGTGTCGGCGGCGGCGTCATGGGGAATGCTGTCCACCTCGGGCACGCGGGCGCGGGCATCGGCCAGCGCCATGCCCGGTGCCAGCCCCAGCATGTCGGCAATCTCATCCACTGCGATCACCCGCATCGCACCTTGGCGGCGCTCGACAAAAACCCGCGGTCCGGGCGCACCGGGATGGTCACGCAACCATCTGTCGGCGCTCAACAGGGGGAGAAACACCGCGCAATAGCGCCGGTTCGCGGGAAGAGGGGGGCTCGCGGAAAGCTCGGTCGTCATGGGTCCACTCCACCAAGGTTGTGAAAGGGGGCACGCCGCCGCGATGGCGGAGCAGCGAAAGCGCCAGCGTGGCGCGGCCCGGCGCCTGACCGGGCAGCGGTACCGACGGGGCAGCAGCGACCTGCCAGCGGGAAGCAGCGGCGCTTGCGATCACGCTCCCCCCGGCGCGCAACACAAAAGCGGTGACGCCTGATTGCGCGCTCGCCAAAGCAAGGCGACGGCTGGCGGTCAGGTCCAGCTGCCGGGCCTCGCCCATATCGATCAGCGCGGCGGCAAGGCCTCGACAGGCCAGCGCATCGCCCGACGCTTTCAGGGCCGCCCGCTCATCGGGGGCAGTCACGATCAGCACTTGGTCTGGCAGGATGCCCAGTTCGGCCAAGCCCGGGCCATAAGGCACGCCGTCGCGCCGCAGCCGGGCCTCGGTGGTAATCCAGAGAATCCGGCCCTCCGCCATCTTGGCGTCGGCGGCGCGCGCGGCCATCATCAACGCAAAGGCAGTCGCGTTCACGGCATCGGCAGCGCTTTCGGGCAGGATCTCATGCACCGCCCCGCGCGCGAGCCCGCCGTCCAGCCGGGCATCGAGCGCTTCCAGTCCAAAAGACACACGCCCGCCCCGCCCCGATGCGGCGGTTGGCGCAAGCGCAGCGATCCGGCGTTTCAGCCGGGCAAGCGAAGGATGCGACTCAATCATGTTCACCATTTGTTCTATAATCATCTCAATTAAATTCCTGTCAAGGCTTCCCCTTGCCTGAACGCCGCTGGTAAAGACCCGGCACCTGTTGCGGGAGGCGTTATGCGCAAGATTAGAAAAGCCGTTTTTCCAGTCGCTGGTTTGGGGACGCGGTTCTTGCCCGCGACCAAAGCAATGCCGAAGGAAATGCTGCCCGTTGTGGACCGCCCGCTCATCCAATATGCGGTGGATGAAGCCCGCGAAGCGGGGATTGAGCAGATGATCTTCGTGACGGGCCGCGGCAAAAGCGCGATCGAAGATCATTTCGACATCGCCTTCGAACTCGAACGCACGATGAGCGACCGGGGCAAGGACTTATCGGTGCTCGCCCCTACCCGGCTGGGTCCGGGCAATTGCGCCTATGTCCGCCAGCAAGAGCCGTTGGGGCTGGGGCACGCCATTTGGTGCGCGCGCGACATTATCGGGGATGAACCGTTCGCCATCTTCCTGCCCGATGAATTCATGGTGGGGTCTCCCGGCTGCATGAAGCAGATGGTCGATGCCTATGAAAAGGTGGGCGGCAATCTGATTTCAGTGCTCGAAGTCCCGCACGACAAAGTTTCCAGCTATGGCGTGATCGCGCCGGGCAAGGTGGCGGGCAACATCACCGAAGTTCAGGGCTTGGTTGAAAAGCCCAAGGCTGAAGATGCGCCGTCGAACCTCATCATCTCCGGCCGCTATATCCTCCAGCCCGATGTCATGCGGGTTCTGGAAGCGCAGGAAAAGGGGGCAGGCGGCGAAATCCAACTAACAGATGCCATGGCGCAGATGATCGGGCAGCAACCCTTCCACGCGGTCAAATTTGATGGCGAACGTTATGATTGCGGCGACAAGGCCGGGTTTATCACCGCCAATATCGCCCTTGCCCTCGCCCGGCCCGATATCGGTCCGGCGGTTCGGGAGTGGTTGAGGACCGTCGATCTGGGATAAGGTTGGCGTCCCGACACGAGCGTTGGCCTTGAGCCGGAGCCCAGCTTCGTTGCTCAACCTGCCCCCCAAAAGAAAAAGGCCGACCCGAAGGCCGGCCTTTTCCTGATTTCGTCGAAACGAACGTCCGAAGATTATTCGGCGTCGTCCGCAGCCGCTTCTGCTTCGGCCGGGGCTTCTTCCGCGATCGTGCCGGGT
>JACCEC010513269.1_pt1 | contig 12811 bp, 16 predicted proteins | sample 7450121 | NCBI WGS metagenome assembly JACCEC01 (sample SAMN15323455, study PRJNA562643) | freshwater metagenome | isolation source: river surface water | place: USA:Blue River Watershed | collected 2017-08-18 | reverse complement strand
CCTTGATTAACGCTCGCGTAGGCCGACAAGCGCCTGAATTGCTAGAAGTTATGAAGGTAGATGGCGAAAAGGTGAAGAATTCAACAGTTGTATTCAACTTAGGAAACAACAACGCGCTAACTCGCGACCAAGTTGAAGCAATCTTTGAGAACATTAAATCAGCGCCTCAGGCAATCGTCGTAAATACAGCAGTTCCAAGGCCTTGGCGAGAAGCAAACAACGAGCTTATAAGCGAAGTCGCCGCTAAATATCCAAATGTCTCGGTAATTCCATGGGATCAAATATCACAGGGAAGGCCAGAATTTTTTGCACCCGATGGAGTTCACTTAGTGCCGGCTGGCGTTCGCGCTTATGTTGCAGCGATTGAGACCAAGCTTTAATGATAAAAAATAACCCCCGCCAAAATGGCGAGGGTTATTTTAAATTATTTGAAATTATTCGAACTGACCGGCAAAACCAAATGCCTTTGCAGTTGCGATTTGACCATCTGAGTACATTGATGAGACTCGGAATGATGTTGAACTCTCAGTTGAACCCTTAGTGAATTCAATCGAAAGTTGATCAACTGGAAGTACTCCAGATTCTCTCCATTCTCCCATACCTGAGCGAACTTCAAACTTGTAGCCAGTTAGACCCGCTGTTGCGGTAGGTGCTTTCCAGGTAATTACCATTACTGACTTTGATGAATCTTTCCAGTTTCCGATAAAACGACCTGGCGCTTCAACTTCAGTTACTGCTTCGCCGCTTGTTGCTGGCTCAGAAGCTTCAGGAGTTGCTTCCCCTGACATCTCTGGCGCCGCTGATTCAGTTGCGGTAGCTGATGCAACAGGTGCAACATCATCGCCATCTGATGCTGGACGTGAGATAACAACGATGGCAAGAAGTGCGATACCGATCATTGCGGCGATCAAAACACGTGGTGAAGTTGATTGCTTTGGCGCTGCACTTGGCTTAGCCGCTGGCGCTGGCTTTGCAACTGGAGTCGTTGAAACGTTTACTGAAGCGGGGCGCTTAACTCCGCCGACTGGTACTGGTGGGACTACAAAGTTATTAGCTGATGCAGATTTCTTAACTGCACTCTTCTTACGCGCTGGTGCTTTCTTAGCAGCCTTCTTCACAACCTTCTTAGCTGCGGCCTTCTTCTTAGCAGGCGCTTTCTTAGCAGCCTTCTTCACAACTTTTTTCGCTGCGGCCTTCTTCTTAGCTGGAGCCTTCTTGGCAACCTTCTTGACAACTTTTTTCGCTGCGGCCTTCTTCTTAGCCGGTGCTTTCTTCTTAACTGCCACGATGTGACTCCTTTGAAAATTGGAAACGATCAGGGTTTGAATTAACTCGTATGGGTCAAGTTTAGCCTAGGGAGTTGAGCAAATTGATGACATGGGGTGCGATAGCGCGGAGTGATTTTCCGCGATGGCTTATTGCATCCTTCTCCTCCGCGCTCATTTGTGCGCTAGATATTGAGTAACCATTGGGACGGAAAATTGGATCGTAGCCAAATCCCTGATCCCCAATCGGCTCACGCAGAATCCAACCTTCGAATTTTCCTTCTTCAACGTGGGTGCGGCCATCGGGCAAGGCCAGTGCTGCAACGCAAGTAAAGTGCGCGCTGCGCTTCTCATCTGGAACATGTTCAAGTGAGGCCAAAACTTTGGCTGTGTTTGCTTTGTCATCACCGTGGCTTCCCGCCCAACGTGCGGAATATATTCCAGGATCCCCATTCAAATAATCAATGCATAGTCCACTGTCATCTGCGATTGCGGGAAGTCCTGATGCTTCGCACATTTCGCGCGCCTTAAGAAGCGCATTTTCTTCAAAAGTTGAACCGGTTTCATCAACATCGTGAAGGTTGGGAAATTGATCAAGGCCAATCAATTCAATCTGCCCTGCAGCAATATCTTCCAAGATGCGACGAAACTCTTCGACCTTGCCTTTATTACGCGTTGCGAGAAGTAATTTATGGGGAGTTTTTGTTGAACTCACTTGGCTAGTGCAGCCTTTTGAATTTCGCCGAGTTCTACACAGCCAGCGACTGCGAGATCAAGAAGTGAATCAAGTAAGTTGCGATCAAATGGCACGCCTTCAGCTGTTCCTTGAACTTCGATAAAGCGCCCATCGCCACTGCAGACAACGTTCATATCGGTATCGGCACGAACATCTTCTTCGTAGCAGAGATCGAGCATAGGAACTCCATCAATAATTCCTACAGAGACTGCGGCAACGGAATCACTTAACGGTTTTGAATCTGCCTTGATATGTCCTTGTGCCTTCGCCCAAGAAATTGCATCGGCAAGAGCAACATACGCACCTGTAATTGCAGCAGTACGTGTTCCACCATCAGCTTGCAATACATCGCAGTCGATAACAATTGTATTTTCGCCAAGTTCTTTCATATCTACAATTGCGCGAAGGGAGCGACCGACTAGACGAGAAATTTCTTGAGTGCGTCCACCGAGCTTTCCCTTAACGCTCTCACGATCCGAACGAGTGTGAGTTGCACGTGGCAACATTGCATATTCTGAAGTTACCCAGCCTTTTCCAGAATCCTTTAACCAGCGTGGAACACCTGGTGTAAATGATGCAACGCAGAGAACGCGAGTCTTTCCGAATTCGACCAAGACTGATCCTTCAGCATGGTCTAACCATTTACGCGTTACTTTGATTTCGCGTAGTTGGCTATTTATTCTTCCGTCGTTGCGTGCCATTGGCTTCCATTCTATTTATTCGGTTTTATCGGAGATGATCTATGTGTTGCACGGAACCCACTTCAGGCCCCAAGAATCTACGAGCTAAAACTTCAAATGCTGCCGAATCTCCGGTGGCTAAGAAGCGATGTGTTGCGGGTGGATTTGATGGAGCACGAAGAAGTGAATTTTCGACCAAAGTTCTATAGAGATCTTTAGCGGTTTCTTCAGCGCTCGATACAAGTGAGACGTTATTGCCCATCACATAGGAAATTACACCTGTTAGAAGTGGGTAGTGAGTACAGCCCAAAACCAATGTATCAACATCAGCATCCATGACCGGCTTTAAATATTCACGCGCGACCTTGGTAATTGCCTCCCCCGATGTTTCGCCTCGCTCTACAAATTCCACAAATAGTGGGCATGCAATGGAAGTAATTTCCAATTGTGGTGCAGCGGCAAAGGCATCTAAGTAAGCCTTGGAATCTATGGTCGCTCGAGTACCAATTACTCCAATTCGACCAGTGCGAGTTGCTGCGACTGCACGACGGACTGCGGGTTGAATAACTTCAATTACAGGCACTGAATATTTCTCACGCGCATCGCGTAACATCGCAGCACTTGCTGTGTTGCACGCAATTACCAAGGCCTTAACTCCTTGACCAACTAAGTAATCGAGAGTCTCTAGCGCAAAGGTGCGAACTTCTGCCAGTGGCCTTGGACCATACGGACCGCGCGCAGTGTCGCCAATGTAGAGAGTTGATTCATTTGGTAATTGGTCGAGAATTGCACGAGCAACGGTTAAACCGCCAACTCCTGAATCGAATATTCCGATTGGTGCATCGCTCACAGGCCAAGACTACCGCCTTGCACCTTACGCCCAGAGCGTGCCGTCTAGCCCTTCGGTTGCTTCTTCAATTTCTGAACCGTAAATACCAGTCGATAGATATTTCCAGCCAGCATCGCAGACGATGAATGCAATATCTGCATCGCGCCCTTCGCTAAGCGCCTCTTTACCCATTGCAATCGCGGCATGCAAAATTGCACCTGTTGAAATACCTGCAAATATTCCTTCCACTTCGAGTAGTTCACGTACTCGTCGGACTGAATCTTCAGCTCCTACGGAGAAACGTCGTGTTAGAACTGATGCATCGTAGAGTTCAGGAACAAAACCTTCATCTATATTTCGCAGCCCATATACGACTTCACCATATCGAGGTTCGGCAGCAATTATCTGAATGTTTGGATTCTGCTCGCGCAAATATCTTCCAGCTCCCATAAGAGTTCCGGTTGTTCCAAGTCCTGCGACAAAGTGTGAGATGGTTGGAAGATCCTTAAATATTTCAGGGCCAGTACCTTCGTAGTGTGCCTTCGTATTTGCAGGATTGCCATACTGATATAGAAAAACCCATTCTGGATTTTGTGAAGCTAACTCTTTTGCAACTCGCACTGCTTCATTAGAGCCGCCCGCAGCTGGTGATGAAATTATCTTTGCGCCCCACATCTCAAGAAGTTGACGACGTTCTGGGCTCGTGTTCTCGGGCATTACACAAATTAATTTATAGCCACGAACTTTTGCCGCCATTGCAAGTGAGATTCCGGTATTACCGCTAGTTGGCTCCAAAATTGTTGCACCCGGTTTTAACTGGCCACTCTTTTCAGCTTCATTAATCATTGAGATCGCTGTGCGATCTTTAATCGATCCCGTTGGATTTCTATCTTCCATCTTTGCCCAGAGACGAACATTTGGCGCAGGAGAAAGTCGAGGTAAACCAATTAGTGGTGTATTACCTACTGATGCTTCGAGCGAGTCATAAAGCGACAAAATTAACCGCCGGCGACTGCAGGCAGAATGGTGACTGAATCACCATCTTTAATTTGTGCATCTAAGCTTCCGAGAAAGCGAACATCTTCATCATTTACATAGACATTGATAAAGCGACGAAGTGCACCATTTTCGAGAAGACGATCGCCGATTCCTGGATATTGCGCGTCAAGATCAGAGATAACTGCGCCGAGCGATGCACCACTTGCCGTTACAGCTTTTTGGTCTTTGGTGAACGGACGTAGGATCGTTGGAATTCGTACATCAATACTCATATGCTTATTATGGCTAAATTTCGCCTCATTCGGTAATTGAAACTTCTTCCTCAGTAACTACTCCATCGATTATTCGATAAGAGCGGAATTCAATTGCAGGTGCAATCTCTTTGCGACTAGAGACCAGGACATAGTGCGCTCCTGGTTCGCCTGCGTAGGCGATATCGGTTCGCGATGGAAAAGCCTCAGTCTCTGTGTGCGAATGATAGATAACAACAATTTCCTCATCGTTATCGTCAATTTCGCGGTAGAGCGCAAGTAAATCTTTAGGATCAAATTCGTAGAAAGTTGGAGAGTGCGCAGAATTGATCATTGGCTTTAAGCGCGCCGGATCGTCCTTACCTATTGGACCGAGTATTACGCCGCAGCATTCATCTGGATACTCTGCACGTGATTGTTCGATAATTGCATCGACAAATGCTCGAGAAATAGTTAGTGACATAAGAGTCGTATCCTAACTCTCATCCATAAGCGCTGCTAACAAACCTTCTTGCAACCAACCGAGCCATCCATAAACAATATAGACGCCACGCAGTGGATCATCAGGGGCTAAAAGTTCTAATTCATCGCTGGTTCGTTCTTGAACATTTAATCGAACGCCGAGCGCTAAACGAATATCGTTTAAAGCGCCAAGCCACGCGTTGGCGCTATCGTGATCAAGATCAATAGTTCCATCTTTAGCACTCTTGAGATACATGCGCATCGCCATGGCATGTGCTTGCTTCTTATTTCTTAGCGTTGATTCGGTATATCTACGAAACTCCGCCGAATCGACTTGATCTTGATATGCATTTGGCAAAAGACGGTGCAGAACTTCATCTTCAGGTGGTGCATCGTGCGTTGTTATCCCAACCATTGCCGCCAGAGGATCTTCGTGTCCATGATCTACTCGCTCAGCAAGTAATTCAATGATTTGCTCCGCTAAGTTAATTAAAATCTCACGTTCATTCTCTGCAAATTGAGCAACATATGAATTGCTGCCGTGGCGTTTAAAGCCCTCAGAAGTCATAGCGCTTGATCCCCGCGTTGCAGCGTTGCCCAAAGTCCATATTCGTGAAGGCGAGCAACATCATGTTCCATCTCTTCGCGACTTCCGGTGGAGACCACTGCTTTTCCTTCAGTGTGAATTTTCATCATCAACTCTTGGGCTTTCTCTTTTGAGTAGCCAAAAAGTTCCATTAATACATAAGTCACATAGGTCATTAAATTTACGGGATCATCCCAAACGATAGTCACCCAAGGTGTATCGCCAGAGAAGATCTCACGGATCTGCTCCTCGATATGGGTATCTGTCTTAACCATCACCGGATAATGATAGAGAACTCTGAAGCAGCTACCTGACGCCAAATTTCATCAGCTTCCACAATTACTTGATACCTCGCCACCTGCCGTGGCGCTTTGTCTACGGCGAAGGCGTAGACGCCTTGCTCGTTGGTGATTGCGGTAGCAACTTTCTTCCAAGTACCCGCGCTAAATTTCATTAGCGAAAGTTGAGCGCCAGCACTTCGTGGACGAATTACTCCGTCAATTGCAAAGGCAGAATTTGCTTTGACGGTTCCTGGCGCCGAGATAGAAATAGTTCGATCAATCAAAATTGATATTTCGTTACTTTGAGATTCAGCGCGCTCCCAAGTTCCATCGGTGACTATACGCAGTGAAGTTGACTTGCCCAATAAAATTGGAGTTGTAAATCTGCCATCTACACCCGTGACTGCGGTTCCAATAATCCGCCAAGTGGCATCGTTCGCGCTCTTGCCCTCAATTCTTAACGGAAGGTTCGCAGCCGGTGATTTATCTTCTAAATTCAGTTGCGCAGTGATTGAAACCGAATTTCCATAAAGTGCCGAAGCCTTATCAACGGTCAACGCGCTCACAACTTTTACTGGTGCAATACCCAGCGCTGTCTGGCGAATTGCCTCGATGGCTAGTGGTTCTTCCATGCCCAGAGTCCAGGCCGTAACTCCACCTAACTTATATTTGGCAACTAATTCGCTACGTAATTTATAACTCTGGGCGTTCTGATACCAAGCGGTTCGGGTTGCAGTACAACTTGTAGAACGTCCATCAGCGGTTGTTCCTTCGTAGGATTTTGTGTAAGTAAAAGTCGCTTCGCCAAATTTTTCATCAAAGACAGGTGTCACTTGATAGCTAGCAGCAAGCGTTGTGGCATTCCGCATTAGAAATGTCGCCGCTTTAGCTCCAACCTTGATTGCTTTTGCAAATGGCGCAGGACACACACCATCTACCTTTGTTACCCAATCGCGCCCATAACCAGCAAGACCCACATAAACCTTTGACGCCGGCATTATTGATACAGCATAGGCAACAGTTTTCTCTGTCCATGTCAACGGTCCGATTGGACCAACTTTAGAAACAGAATAGTCATAGGTCATGATTCTTAAGCGATCGATATATGGGGCGATCTGCGGCCAGGCATAGACCGTGTAACCCTTCTGTTTTTCGGCAGGGTTAAAGTTGTACGGAGTTGAAACTGAAAGCAATTTATTATCTGCGCGCAACATCGCAGAGAGTTCTTTAACTAATGCAACCCAGCCTGGTGCGGTCTTAGCCCAAGTAGAGTTGCCATCAACAAATGCGAAGCCTTCAAAATCTAAATCGATACCATCGAAATTATTGGCCATCACATAGCTATGTAGAGTCTTGGCAACTTGGGCTCTGCTTGTGGGATTAGAAAGTAAATTAGATAAAACTAATTTATCGGTTCCGTCCGTAATTGTCGGAATGATTTGAAAACCTGCGGCACGCATTGCCGATAATGGCGTCGAGATTGGGACGCTCGGGTTTCCTGTTACATATAAATCGCTGACAAAAGTTTCTTTAGTCTTGCTGTTAAATTTTAAGGTGTACCAAAAAGGCATAACCTCTTTAATTAAATCGGCATTATTTAACGCAGCGGGCAGAGATGTCTTCATGGAGTAGTAAGGAATCCACCCCGTTAAAATCTTGCGTGGTTGATTAGCGCTATGAGCTTGCGTTGAAAATGTAACGCTGAGAGCGATGACGGCTACTAATAACTTACTGGTCAGGATTTTTGCGCGGGAGGCCGTCATAGATTTCTTTACAGACTGGACAGACAGGATATTTTTCAGGATCGCGCGAAGGAATCCATTTCTTGCCGCAGAGCGCCCGTACCGCTTTGCCAGTTACGGCGGATTCGACGATCTTTTCCTTTTTCACATAATGTGCAAATCGATCATGGCCCCCATCATCTTCTTGATTGTGGGGGCGGGTAAGTAGATCTGTATCGCCCTCTAAATCAGGAGAGTTCTTACGGAAAATACCCATGTGCTAAAGGATAGTGGCAGCAGGTAGAATTTGAAGATGAAGGACTTGCTACGCACGGCTGATTTATCGCGAGCCGATGTCGATTTGCTCCTCAATACTGCAGCAGATTTTGCAAAGAACCCACTTCGTTCTCAGGATTCTCTAGCAAATAAATCTGTAGCGATTTACATGACAAAGCCATCAACTCGCACCAGGCTTTCATCAGAAACAGCAGTGGCTCACCTAGGTGGAACGCCAATCTTTATTCGTGGAGATGAACTACAGCTTGGTCGCGGAGAAACAATCGCTGACACCGCCCGAATTATTAGCGGTTATTGCGATGCGCTAATCATCAGAACTTTTGCTCAATCAGATGTAGATGAGCTTGGTGCAAACGCTTCAATTCCGGTAATTAATGCGCTAACAGATTACGATCATCCGACTCAGTTACTTGCTGATTGGTTAACTATTCGTGAGACATTTGGAAGTGATCTAAAGGGAAGAAAATTTGTTTACCTCGGTGATGGAAACAATATGTCACATGCCTGGTTAACGATGGGCGCCATTATGGGAGCACATGTTGTTGCTGCAACTCCAGATGGAAAATGGGCGCCAAATGCTGATGTAGTTGCGCAAGCAAAAAAGATTGCAGAAAAAACAGGTGCAACGATCGAAGTTACCAACGATCCGGAATCCGCGGCTAAAGGTGCCAGCGTTTTATATACAGATGTCTGGATGTCTATGGGAGATCCTGAAGCTGAGCGCGCAGAGAAGATAAAGGTGCTAGCACCTTTTGCAGTAACTGATGCATTGATGGCGCTGACTGAAAAGGATTCAATATTTATGCACTGTCTGCCCGCACATCGCGGTGAAGAAGTTGCCGCCTCGGTAATCGATGGCCCAAAGTCGGTCATTTGGCGTGAGGCCTATCATCGCCGCACAACTATTCAGGCTCTGCTCTATCACCTAACCCGTGGAGAACTCGCAGGTAATTAGATCAGCAAGTAAGGTTCGATCATGCGCGTAGTAGTCCCATTAGAGGTAAAACCAGGAGAAAAGCGTGTAGCGCTGGTGCCTGACATCATCAATAAATTAACCCGCCTCGGATATGAAGTCGTAATCCAATCTGGCGCAGGAGATAACTCACAAGCAACTGATGCTGCATATGCAGCAGCTGGTGCCACTATTGTGAAAGGTGATGTTCTTGCAGGTGCAGATGTTGTTCTATCTGTTCAGCCGCTTACACCAGCACAGATGGCAACGCTAAAGAGTGGTGCAATCACCATTTCATTCCTATCTACTGTCACCGCAGTAGATTCGATTGATGCTGCGATCAAAGCCGGAGTTACCGCGTTTTCTCTTGAACTAGTTCCGCGTATCTCACGCGCCCAATCAATGGATGCGCTCACATCGCAGGCGTTGTGCGCTGGATATCGCGCAGTACTTGTCGGCGCTGAAATGTCTCCACGTTTCTTCCCACTCTTGATGACTGCAGCCGGAACTGTTACACCGGCACAAGTCTTGGTACTTGGCGCAGGTGTTGCTGGTTTACAAGCAATTGCTACCGCTCGTCGTTTAGGAGCAGTTGTATCTGCATACGATGTTCGCCCATCTTCTGCCGATGAAGTTAAATCAATGGGTGCAACTTTTATTCAACTAGAATTGGAATCACTAGAAGGCGCCGGCGGTTATGCCCGCGAGATGACTGAAGAACGCGCTGCAAAACAACGCGAACTTCTAACACCTTACATCGCAAAATCACATGTCGTAATTACAACTGCGGCAGTTCCAGGTCGCACCGCTCCGCGTTTGATGACCCAAGCAATGATCGATGCAATGGAACCTGGCACTGTGATTGTTGACTTGGCTGCCGAAACTGGCGGAAACGTAGAAGGTTCAAAGCCTGGTGAAGTAGTTGTTACAGCTGGTGGAGTTCGTATTTGGGGTGGTAAAGATGTTCCGAGCCAACTGCCATTCCACGCATCAAGTTTGTATTCGCGAAATGTCGTTAACTTATTAACTTTGATGACAACTGGAACAAAAGATGGCGCACCAGTTGCGCTAAACCTTGATTTTGCAGATGAAATCATCAACGCATCGGCGGTTACTCATGGTGGCCAACGACGCGACCCAAGTGCAGGAGGAGCCAAATAATGGATGCAATGGCGATCGTGTCGATCTTCGTACTTGCAGTATTTGTGGGTTTTGAAGTTGTCTCTAAGGTTTCCTCAACTCTGCACACACCACTTATGTCAGGTGCCAACGCGATTCACGGCGTTATCTTGGTCGGTGCGATTATCGTCGCCGATCACAGCAAAACAAATCTTGAACTATCCCTTTCAGTACTCGCAATTATTCTGGCAACGATAAATATGATCGGCGGCTTTGTAGTTACCGATCGCATGCTGGAAATGTTCAAGGGTAATAAGAAAGGAGCAGATAAATGAACCGCACTACGTACGATCTAATCGGCCTAGTCGCTGGCGTCTGCTTCATCCTTGCACTTAAAGGCTTGTCTCACCCAAAGACGGCACGTCGTGGAAATTTAATCGGTGCATTTGGTGCAACTGTCGCAACTCTGGTTGTCTTTGCCTACAACGCCCCGCTTAATAACCTTGGTTGGATCGTGGGCGCAATCGCAGTTGGTTCGGTGATTGGGGTGCCGGCAGCGCGCAGAGTTCAGATGACTCAGATGCCACAACTTGTTGCGCTCTTTAACGGTGTAGGTGGCGGTGCCGCAGCGCTGGTTGCAATTGTCGAATATCTCGCCCTTGGTAGTGACGCTTCAGCTGCGGTCGTAATCTTTACAGTATTTACCGTAGTTGTTGGTTGCGTTTCCTTTAGCGGATCAATCATTACTTTCTTGAAACTTCAAGAGTTGATGACAACTCGTCCAGTTGTTTTCCCTGGTGGACGCTTTGTAATTGCCGCAACTTTGGCTGCAGTTCTAGGCGTTTCTGGTTGGGTTGTTGTTGCCCTTGGCACTACCCCGCTATTGATTCTTGCAGTGCTTTCGCTGCTATTCGGTGTTCTCTTCGTACTCCCAGTTGGTGGCGCAGATGTGCCGATCGTTATCTCATTGCTTAACGCATTTACTGGTCTAACAGTTGCGGCAAGCGGATACGTTCTTGATTCCACTCTTCTAATCATCGCCGGAACTTTGGTTGGTGCATCCGGAACAATTCTCACACGCTTGATGGCAGAAGCCATGGGTCGCTCATTGTTTGGAACTTTGTTCGGTGCATTCACTGCAAAGCCACAAGATGCGTCAGCTGCTGGAGAAGAACGTCCGGTGCGCTCTGGTTCTCCCGATGACGTTGCTATTCTTCTTAACTACGCACGTCGCGTTGTGATTGTTCCTGGTTTCGGGCTTGCCGTTGCGCAAGCACAGCACACAGTGCGCGAACTCGCTGACTTGATGATCTCTAAGGGCATCGATGTTGCCTACGGAATTCACCCAGTTGCAGGTCGCATGCCAGGACATATGAACGTACTTCTCGCTGAAGCCAATGTTCCTTACGATCAATTAGCTGAAATGGATGAAGTTAACCCAACATTTGGTCAGACCGATGTGGCAATCGTTATCGGTGCAAATGACGTGGTTAATCCAGCCGCGCAGACAACACCTGGCTGCCCGATTTACGGAATGCCAATTTTGGAAGTTTCTAACTCTGCAAATGTTATTTTCCTAAAGCGCTCGATGCGTCCGGGCTTTGCTGGTATCGAAAATGAACTTCTCTATGATCCAAAGACGATGTTGCTCTTTGGTGATGCCAAGGCTTCGCTAACTAAGGTTGTTAGCGCGCTCAAGGCGCTTTAAAAAATTAACTAGCCGACCATCTCGGAGTCGCGCACTTTAGATTGATCGTGCGTGCACTTCGAGTTTGCTGGTAGATCGTTGCAAGAATCGCAGAGCAAGATTAATTCGTGGCAAGTCTTGGTGCGGCAATTGCGGAAGATCTTGCTTGGCGCTTTACAAATCTCGCACTCACCAATGACCTTTGTTTTAGTTGAGAAATCAATCGCCATACGTGAATCAAATGTATATAGCGAGCCTTCCCATAGCCCATCATCGGCAAATTTCTCACCATATTTAACGATGCCACCATCGATTTGGTAGACCTCTTTAAATCCACGGTTCTTCATTACTACAGACAAGATTTCGCAGCGGATTCCGCCGGTGCAATATGTAACGACCGGCTTTTCCTTTAAGTGATCGTACTTTCCGCTTTCAATTTCGCGGACGAAATCACGCGAGGTATCTACATCAGGAACAATCGCGTTCTTAAACTTACCGATCTTGGCTTCAAATTGATTGCGACCATCGAAGAAGACAACGTCATCGCCACGCTCTTTAACTAGCTCGTGAACCTGTTCTGGGCGAAGATGCTTGCCACCACCGATGACGCCTTTTTCATCAACTTTAATTTCATCAGGGTTATCGAAGGCAACGAGTTCTTTCTTAACTGCTACATAAAGTTTTGGGAATTCATTTCCGGTGCCTTGCGACCATTTAAATGCGATCTTCTTAAAGCCTGGATATTTCTTTGTGTACTTCACATATTTGCGAAGATCATCGATATCGCCACCTACTGTGCCGTTGATTCCTGTTGGGGAAATCAAAATACGGCCCTTCAAATTAAATGATTCTCCAAGGCTTTTCTGCCAGAGTTGAATCGCGACAGGGTCAGCTATGGGTGTGAAGCCATAGTACAAAAGGACTTTCTGCGGATTCATAGCGTTAT
>JACCEC011890825.1_pt1 | contig 12812 bp, 11 predicted proteins | sample 7450121 | NCBI WGS metagenome assembly JACCEC01 (sample SAMN15323455, study PRJNA562643) | freshwater metagenome | isolation source: river surface water | place: USA:Blue River Watershed | collected 2017-08-18 | reverse complement strand
GGGAGTAAATACTTTGCGCCCAGAAGTGAAATTAAGTGGCGATACTTATGAATCAATTGCTATCAAGCAAGAGCCACCGCTAATTCCGGCTGGTTCGACCGAAAAACGACCTCATCGTATGGCGGTCGGACTTTACGATTTAAAGGGAGATGTCTTATCTCGAAGGACTTCTGTTGAACTTGATGTAGCTGGAGAGTTAACTTCAGTTGATAAGTTGAAAGGTGAAAAAGTTGCCGACCTCCTACTTATTAACGATAAAGATCTCTCTTACGCAAAAATAAGATTTGACCAGCGCTCCATCGAGACTCTGAAGTCGCACCTTGGAAAACTCAATGACAACTTATCCCGAGCGCTCTGTTGGTCGGCGGCCTGGGACATGCTCCGTGATGCGGAAATCTCTTCATCTGATTTCATTGATATTGCGATTGCTGGCCTACCCGGTGAAGATGACATCACCACAGTTACGGCGCTTGGTAATCAACTTTCATCAGCTATTGAGGTTTATGCCGCTCCAAATAATCGAGATTCGCTACGCGAGAAGATTGCTACGGTGATGGGTGATTTATTGGAGAGAGCAAAGCCTGGAAGTGACTTCCAACTTCAGTTTGCTCGATTCTTTGCCTCGCTTGCGCATACCCAAGCTCAAGGTGCCAAAATTCGCGAACTTCTCGATGGAAAGTTAAATGGGCTAACGATTGATGCAGACCTACGTTGGCACCTACTAATTTGCTTAGTTGAGCGGGGCCTGGCCGGAGTAAGTGAGATTGATGCTGAGTTACAGCGCGACAACACCTTAACCGGACAACTTGCTCGTGAACGTTGTCTTGCCGCACAGCCAAATCTCGAGGCAAAAGAGCAAGCTTTTAAGACAGCTACTGAGAACTTTGAAATCTCAAATTGGATGCGGTTATCAGCAATACAAGGCTTTGCTCGCCCTCTACACCGCGACTTCCATGCGAAATTCATCGATCGGTACTTCGGCTTGATCCTCGATATTTATAACACCAAGTCATATGAGGATTCTTCGAACATCATTGACTTACTCTTCCCAAGTTATGTCGTATCGAATGAGACCTTGGCAAAGACTGATGCTTGGCTAACTTCGACCGGCAAGGATGCGCATCCGACTCTCCGTCGGCATGTATTGGAAGCTAAGGATTCGTTAGTGCGAGCGTTAAAGGTTCAAGCGGTAGATCGCTAATTACTCATTAATACGAGTGATTACATCTTGCTTGTAGCGATTGCGCTTTGACTTCTTTAAGTTCTCAGAAGCAACTACGAGCACCCAGACTGCAAGAAAAATAGCGGTGGGCGCTACAAAGAACCAGAGAAATCCTTCAAGGAAAGGCAGTGGATCTCCGGGCAGCGAGCCATCTTCATTTAGCGCAAGAATCATGATCGAAGTCTAAGCAGTTGCGGCTACGACGCCAAATGGTTCGAGATATGGAACCCAACGCTTCTCAGCTCTACCAGTTCCAAGAATTCTCCAAGCAGCTCCAACCGGTTCACGTGGTAGAGAACGTAATCTCCAACCAAGTTCTTTAAGAGTTTTATCAGCTTTCAAATGGTTACAACGATGGCAAGCGCTCACAACGTTATCCCATGAGTGATCACCGCCACGACTTCTTGGAACAACGTGATCGATTGATGTTGCGGTAGCGGCGCAATAAACGCATCTGCCACCATCACGAGCAAAGATTGCTCTTCTGGATAACGGAACTGTGTGTCGATATGGAATCTTCACAAACTTATGTAAACGAATAACAGCAGGAAGAATGACTGAACCGGATGTGTAACGAAATTCAATTCCAGATGCTTCAACCATTGTCGCGCGATTATTCAAAACTAAAATGAGCGCGCGTCTATCAGAAACGACACCTAGTGGCTCGTAGGTGGCGTTTAGAACCAAAGTCCTTCTCGTCGTCACCGACACTTTGCTAAACCCCTTTATGCAACGCGTGGCTCGCGTCGTGGGGGAAATCCTGCCTGAACTCCCTCGGAATTGTGCGGAATTTGGGTTAAATTCTTATAAAGTCCCGCTCAAATGGAGCTCAATCTCAGCGCGAAGGAAGCCCTCGATTGGTTTCTAGGGGCCCCGGTCCGCATATTGGTCATACTTCTAATCGCCATAGTTCTCCAGCGGGTCGCATCGCGAGCAATCATGAAGGCGCTCTCAAAAGTTGCCGATGCAGATTTCATCCCCGGGGAGCGGACCCAAGCAAATCGGCAACGCGAGAGAGCGCGCACTGCTGCTTCTGTATTAAAGAGTTCTTCAAAAGCTTTGATTGGCCTAATTGCTGGCGCAATGATCCTAGGTGAATTAGGCGTTGATCTTGGCCCGCTTGTAGCTTCCGCGGGCGTTGTTGGTTTCGCTGTTGGCCTTGGCGCACAAACAATCGTTCGAGATGTCTTCTCTGGAATTATCATGTTGGTAGAAGACCAATATGGCGTCGGTGATCAAGTTGAAGTCCTTGATGTAAAGGGAAGAGTTGAAACCGTGGGGCTTAGAATTACAACTATTCGCGATCGCCAAGGAACCTTATGGTATTTGCGAAATGGCGAAATCCTAAAAGTTGGAAATAAATCTCAAAAAGCTCGTGGCTGATTAACCATAGAGTTCGCAGCCATTACCAAGTAACTCCAAAGCTCATCTCTTAAGTCATCGCGCATCTCTAATTCATCGACCGCTGATTTCATATGCTGCAGCCAGACATCGCGCTCCGTCTCGCCGATTTTAAATTGTGCGTGACGCATCCGTAGCCGGGGATGTCCGCGTTGTTCGCTGTATGTTGTTGGGCCACCCCAATATTGTTCTAAGAACATTAATAACCGTTCAGCAGCGCCTTTGAGGTCATCTTCTGGATACATAGGCCGTAGGACGGGATCAACTGCAACGAGTGCGTAGAAATGCGAGACTAACTTTTCAAAGGTAGCTCGTCCGCCCATCTCTTCATAGAGGCTCATTTGTTATTAATTTTAAGCGACCAAATGCCCAGTAACGTCACCGGTATCGCAGCAAAGAGACAGAGCCATCCATAAGAGAGCGTGCCGATAATTACGCCCGCGAGCGCTCCACCTCCGGCACCGGATAGATTCATAACTAAGTCACTCGCCCCTTGAGCTGAAGTCTTAACTTCCGGAGTCACCGATTCAGTTAGAAATGCTGAGCCAGCAATCAAGGTAAAAGACCAACCAAGTCCAAGTAAGAAGAGTCCGATTCCTAGTGTTATCGCGTCATCAGCAGCAGCAAAACCGGAGATGAGTGATGAGAGCAGCAAGGTAAGAACGCCAATCTTTATAGTGTTGATTCGCCCAATTCGATCACTAACTGATCCGACAATCGGTGAAAAGGCATACATACCTACGACATGAATGCTTATCACAAGACCGATGATTGTGAGAGTTACATCAACATGAGCCATATGAACGGGCGTCATGACCATTATTGAGACCATCGCAACATGTCCAATTGCAATTGAGAGAATCGCAAAGAGCGCCTTCTCATTTCCTCGAATATGGGCAAGTGCCTGCTTGGTAGATCGCTTTGCAGTTACTTTTAGAGCTGATTGCTTTTCGGCTAAAAGATAAGGATCCGGTCGTAAAAATATTTGAATTACCAATGTGGCGAGAAATAAGGCGACTGCTGAAATCAGATATGGGCCAACTAGTCGAGGTAAACCTAAACTTTCTGCAATATTCCCGGAAGGTTCCATCAAATTCGGCCCGGCGACTGCGCCGATTGTTAATCCCCAGACGACAAAAGATAGTTGTTTAGCACGCGTCTCATTTGTCGCAAGATCAATCGCAGCAAAACGCGCTTGATAGCCAGCCGCTGATGCAGCTCCCACAAAGAAAGTTCCGAGCAACATAAGAACTAAGTTCTCTTCGGCGCCGCCCAGGATTGCAAGGAGTGAACCAACGACGCCTGCGACATAACCAACTGAAAGCGCCAGCCTTCTTCCACCACGAGCGGTCAACCTTGCTAAGGGAAGCGCTAAAGCTGCAGCACCTAATACTGAGGAAGTTTGGGCAAGCCCAGCAAGAGTTTCTGAGTCAGTAATTGAAGCAACGAGCAAAGAGCCAGCAGCAACAGTTCCCGCAACTCCAAGGCCATTTAGAACTTGAGCAGATGCCAGGACCTTTACAGTCTTTGCTTGCTGGGTTGCAATCACTTAGTCCGCATCCAGACCGCAGTATCTGGAGAAAGGGTGAAGTTCCTTATCGGTGAGCTTGAAACTAGTAACTCCCCTTCCGGAAGTTTTATCTCGCCACCAAAATTAACCAGGCATAGGAAGTTTCCAGCTCTCCGGAAGGCTAGAACATCGGGACCAAAATCCACCCATTCCATCGCACCATCACCAAGACCAGCTTCTTTGTGGCGAATCTCTAGCGCAGTCCGGTACATATTTAGAGTGGATGCTGGATCTTTATCTTGAGACTCTACGGAGTAATCGCCCCACCAATTTGGTTGTGGGAGCCAGGCTTCTTCGGGAGTAACTGATGCAGTTCCAGAGAATCCAAAAGCTGAATTAGAAGAGCTGCGCCAAGGAAGCGGCACGCGACAACCATCTCGACCTTTATCAAGATTATTCGACATGTTCCACCGCGGATCCTCTAATCGATGTTCTGGAATATCGCGGACTTCAGGTAATGCCAACTCTTCGCCTTGGTAAATATAAGCGCCACCAGGTAGCGCCAACATCAATAGCGCACCAGCTCGGGCACGCTTTTTACCTAACTCGAGATCCAATTTACTTACATCGCCATGGCGATCAAGAGTTGTCTCACCGGTTCCAGGTTGTAGGCCAAGTGCAAAGCGATCTACTGAGCGCACTACATCATGATTATTGAAAACCCATGATGCGGGAGCGCCTACATCTTGGATTGCTTGAAGAGAGGAATCAATATTCTTCTTCAAATCCTTGATATCCCACTTTGAGGTAAGAAAATCAAAGTTAAAGGAGTTCGCTAATTCATCTTTACGAAGATAGAGCGCAATTCGGGAGGCTGGTGAAACCCAAGCTTCCGCAACAGCCATTCGATCGCCTTCATAAGAATCAAATATTTTCCGCCACTTTCGGTAGATTTCATGGACCCCTTCTTGATCCCAGAATGGCATCCGCTGTGCCGCCAACATTTCCGGCGTTGCGTCATCCTTATCTAAGACATCTGGAAGCCCGGGCGCTTTAACCATTCCGTGTGCAACGTCGATTCGAAATCCATCAACGCCTCGATCTAACCAGAAGCGAAGCGTCTTCTCGAAGTACTCATGAACTTCTGGATTCTCCCAATTGAAATCAGGTTGTTCGACTGCAAATAGATGTAAGTACCACTGTCCTGGTTTTCCATCGGCTTCAGTTACGCGTTGCCAAGCAGGGCCGCCGAAAACTGCCTGCCAATTATTGGGAGGAATTTCGCCGTTAGCGCCCTTTCCGTCACGGAACATATAGCGATCTCGCTCTTTAGATCCGGGCTTAGCACGGAGCGCTTCTTGGAACCATACGTGTTGATCTGAAGAGTGATTTGGGACGATATCTACGATGACGCGAATTCCCATCGCATGTGCTTCCTTAATAAGCACTTCTGCATCTTTCAAGGTTCCATAATCTGGTTCTATATCCATGTAATCAGAGACGTCATATCCGTGATCTTTTTGGGGAGATGGATACCAAGGAGTTATCCAAATTGCATCAATACCAAGTCGCTTCAAATAAGGAAGTCTTGAACGAATGCCTTCCACATCGCCTTTGCCATCGCCATTTGAATCTGCGAAAGAGCGGATATAGATCTGGTAAGTAACGGCATCGCGCCACCAAGGACGCATGCTTCGTGGAATTGAGCTTGCCACTTAACCCTCCTGGATTAGGTATTGCTCGAGGAATTTACGTTCATCCTCATTAAGTGGTCTCGACTTTGAGACTGATTCATCAACACCTACTTGAACGGTACGAATCCTTGCGCATAAATCCTCGCCATTTCGGATTTCATAGACCATATTGAAAGAGGAATTTCCAATCTTCTCGACCCAAAGGTCTACGTCTACAAATATCCCTCCGAGCATGATCCCTTTGAAGAAATCCACCTCAGCTCTAGCTACTACCATCGCCATTAACCCAGGCATCTCACCCTTGGAATGATGCTGCATAAATGACCATTCAAAGCGCGCTTCCTGGGCGAAGGTTAGGTATTTCGCGTTATTCACATGGCCCATTGCATCTAAGTCATCCCAGCGGACAAATGCTTTATGCGAATATTTCATCGGGTTAACTTTCTATAAGTCACACGATGTGGTCGGGCAGCTTCCGGTCCCAATCTCTCAATCTTGTTCTTCTCATAAGACTCGAAGTTTCCTTCAAACCAGAACCATTGTGAGTCACCTTCATAAGCCAAGATGTGGGTGGCCACGCGATCTAAGAACCAGCGATCGTGCGAAATAACAACGGCGCAACCTGGAAAATCGAGAAGTGCATTCTCTAGAGATCCCAAAGTTTCAACATCAAGATCGTTTGTAGGCTCATCAAGCAAGAGAAGATTTCCACCCATCTTTAAAGTCAACGCTAAATTCAGTCGATTCCGCTCACCACCGGAAAGCACTCCAGCAGCTTTCTGTTGGTCTGGGCCTTTAAATCCAAAAGCTGAAACATAAGCTCGGCTGGGCATCTCAACTTGACCGACCTTCATGAAATCCAATCCATCTGAGACAACTTCCCAGAGCGATTTCTTAGGATCTATACCAGCGCGAGACTGGTCAACATAAGAAATCTTTACCGTCTCACCGACTTTGATACTTCCAGAATCAGGCGTCTCTAAACCAAGAATCATCTTAAATAGCGTGGTTTTTCCAGCACCATTCGGACCAATAACACCAACGATTCCATTTCGTGGCAGCGAAAACGAGAGATTGTCGATTAATAATCTCTCTCCAAAGCCCTTACTTAAGTTTTCAACATCTACAACGATATTTCCAAGGCGAGGTCCCATTGGAATTTGGATCTCCTCGAAATCAAGCTTGCGCGCCTTCTCAGCTTCAGCTGCCATCTCCTCGTATCTAGCAAGACGAGCCTTTGATTTAGCTTGGCGACCTTTGGCGTTCTGGCGAACCCAGTCAAGTTCCTCGGCCAATCGTTTGGCCCGCTTCGCATCTTTCTGGCCTTCAATTTTCAGACGCTGTGCTTTTGTATCCAAATAGGTGGAGTAATTGCCTTCATATGGATATGCGCGGCCCCGGTCTAACTCGAGAATCCATTCTGCGACATTGTCCAAGAAGTAGCGATCGTGAGTAATAGCAACAACTGTTCCTTCATACTTTGAAAGGAATTGCTCTAACCAGAGCACAGATTCTGCATCTAAATGGTTAGTGGGCTCATCCAAAAGCAATAGGTCAGGTTTTTGTAAGAGTAACTTGCAGAGCGCAACACGGCGGCGCTCGCCACCAGAGAGAACCTTTACATCAGCATCTGGGGCCGGACAACGGAGCGCATCCATAGCTTGCTCAAGTTGAGAATCTAGATCCCAGGCATTTAAGTGGTCTAACTTTTCTTGCAGGCTTCCCATCTCGGCCAAGAGTTTGTCGTAGTCAGCATCAGGACTAGCCATCTCTTCGGAAACTTGATTAAAGCGAGCGAGCAAGGCAATTGTTTCTGCGACGCCTTCTTGAACATTCTCAAGAACGCTCTTTTCCTCATTAAGAGGCGGTTCTTGAAGAAGAATTCCAACGCTGTATCCAGGAGTTAGATAAGCCTCACCATTTGATGGCTGTTGTAAACCCGCCATCATCTGGAGAACGGTTGATTTACCGGCGCCGTTTGGGCCAACAACACCAATCTTGGCTCCGGGAAGGAACATAAGCGTTACGTCATCGAGAATGACTTTGTCGCCGTGCGCTTTGCGCACCTTCTTCATCGTATAAATGAACTCTGCCACGAGGCGAAACCCTATCGCTTCAGTGCTCGGTAGACTTCGACCATCAATTGCGCCCGTAGCTCAGTCGGATAGAGCACCCGCCTTCTAAGCGGGTTGTCGCAGGTTCGATTCCTGCCGGGCGCGCAAAGAACGTGCGTTCGGTCGATTGATTCTGATTGCTATGGGGTTATCTGGTGAATAGTAAGTGAGCCACTCAATTCATAACTTGTTATAAATAGCGGCTTACCATTTGGTGATTTTTCAGCTGGAACAAAAATCACTCCCTCAGGTGACCATGCCGTTGCCTGAGAAGCTGGTGTAGGCGTCGTTGGAAGCATTTGGATCCACTTCACCAACTTCGGCTCTCTTGGAATTGAAATATCAAATACGACTAGAGCGCTCATTCGCTCGAGTCCTAGGACTGCAATTCTGGAGCTCCCTACCATTCCAACTGCGACACCTTCTGGCTCGCCACCTTTATCATCCGAACGGTCTTGGGCGGTGTAGTTAACAGTGCTCTTGTCTGCGGAGAGAGAGTGGCCACCATTGATATTTGCTACGCCAAATGCTGCAATCTGTGTCTCTTCGAGAAGTTTGCCGCTATCCCAAATTACTTGTCCATTTCGGTAAATGGTCATGGAGCGTGAGCCTCTCAAATGAATCGTGTCTATATCGCCATCTCCATCACGATCTCCGGCATTTGGATTTACTTTGGCACGGCCCAACTCGGCATTTCCGCTCCACGTTTTCCAATCAGGAAATCGTCGTGAATCTACTTTCAAGGAGGAGCCGCGAAGATCATCGTTGAGGCACGAGTACTCTCGAGCATCTCCCTCGTTAGCGGTTACTAAGTAATGTCCGGATCCAATTTTAAATCCGGCAATCGCATCTGGCTGACTTGGACCAACCACATTCTTGTAAGACCGAGGTCCTTTACCTGTATCTCTATCGCTAGTGTCGATTGGAGTAGTTGATAACTTGGATTCGAATGCTCGTCGTACCTCTATCCAGGAACCGCTTTCGATATCGAGAACGCCGAGTCCATTTGCTTCCTGGATGGTTACATATGCCTTCAGCTCATCTAATGCAACGATGTATTCTGGTTCCAAATCTTTTGCGGCATCATTTACAACACTTGAAAGGGCAAGGCCTTTTGCACGCAAATCACCGACGGTTAGACCTTTAAAGCTCACAAAACGAACTACCGGAGTTGCAGGGTTGCTCAAGTCAACGATGGAAACTCCACCCAGTGGGTCTTGAGCTTTGGTGTAATCTGTTGATTCATTTGCGGTGGTAGCTGGATCATCTTTAGCACAAACTGGTTGACCTTCAATCGCAACAAGAGCCGTGGTACCTGATGGTGTAAAGGTGACTGCGTCTGGCAACACTCCTCCAAGATCTGGAGCCGCGAGAACTTTCCCATTTACATCCATTACAACGAGAACGCCGGTAGGAGTACTTGGAGTTCCGTTGGCTGCAAAGGTTTCTGCTCGATGGACCGCAGCGACAATCACATCTCTGCCCGCCGCAACGCTCGTGACATCAGAACCATAACTCTTTAACTCGAGTCGATTAATTCGAACTGGCTTTGCTGGGTCACTTAGATCGTAAACGTCTACGGTATTGCGGACGCCATTTGTCGAGAAGAGCCGCTTGCTACCCGCGTGGTAAGCGGGAATCTCAGCTCCGCCTTCGCCATCACCGCTAATAATTCGACCCAGCTCGGTAATAGCAAAAGGCTCCGTGTTGCTCTTGGCTGGAACCGTAATTCCAACCAACATCAGAACGGAAAAAGCTAAGGCAAGAATCGTGGTATCAAGGCGAAGTTTTCTCATGGGCGCATCATCGGAGATAGTTGGTTAATCCTCGGTTAAATTTCTAAGTCTGTTAAACAAATTAGAGCCGAAGAAATGGAAGTCCCAGGTTAGGTATGTAAACTCGAAGGCATGCCTGAAATCGGTACCAATTTCTCCGACGTAATCCTCTCGGGCGGTACCGGACGGAGTGGTACAACTATCATCGGAAAGCTGTTATCCCGTCATTCACAAATAGGACTTTCTAGGCCCTCAGAGATAAAAATGCTCACCTCCGGAAACGGGTTATTGGATTTACACCTCGGGCGAAAAGTCGGCAGGTATAGGAAGTTAATGGTCAACGATCGATTACATCTAGAGAGATTCCGACAGCGACTATTTCACGATTGGTGGGAACGAGAACCCAAGGTCGGTGAGCTGGCCGGCTTAATTCAAGGTATCGAGCGCGAAGAACTCGAGGATCTCTACATCTCACTTAAGCGAGATTGGAAGCAAGAAAAAAGTACTGCTCCAGGTAAATTTCTCAGAGCCTTCATAGACTCCCAAAAACTGCGTAGTGGAAAGCTCTTCTGGATTGATACGACACCCGTTAACTTGTTTCGTGCACTCGATTTGGCTGATTTTCTTCCCGGTGCTCACTTCATACATATGGTGCGAGATGGTCGCGACGTGATTGCCTCAGTCATCCGTGAACCGTGGGGCCCAAGCACCTATGAAGATGGTCTTGACTGGTATCGGAATAGAATGACTCGCATTTTGACTAACACCGCGTTGCTTAAAGATAGAGTCCTAACGATTTCTTTGGAAGAACTCGCTCTTAACAATAGAGATGAAACTCTGGCGCGAGTCTTAGCTTTTCTCAATCTACCTAGGGAGCCAAAACTTCAGCTCTATTTTGATTCAGAGGTAAGCCCAGAAAAGGTCAGGCAAGGCAGATGGAAGAATGAAGTTGCCGATATGGCAAAGTTCAACGAGAGTTATTTCCGAATAGTCGCAGAGCTAAGAGAGATTGATCCCTCGGTTCCACTGGCTTCTTCATAGACGATTGCCGTTCGATCAATTTGATAAGCCTTTAAAGCTATCTTCTCTCTAGATTGACGATATAAGTCACTAGAGCCGAAAAGCATATGTTCAAATCTTCGGCTGCCCTTGATTAGCGGGCCGCAGAAATCAATACTCTGAGATTGCGAGAAAACTACCTCAGTTTCTGGGCTTATTTCTCGCTTATGAGGAAAGATGGTCCGATAAACAATTGCCGCAAATCTAAGAAGTGAATTTGCAAATCTCCTAATCGCATATCCGATTCCCCTTTCAATCGCAGATTGAGCCAAGAAGCGCTGGTAGCGCATTCTTTTAAATATTAGAGATGAGACATTCTCATTTGAGAGCATCTTGATCATGGATGCAATCTCCCTATCGCCCTCAAATTTAGGGATTCTTTGACACATTTGAGTCAATTTCAATCTCGTCTCATGGTTCATTAAATCGCGCGCCTTTACCTCGATTTCAGAGAGCGATTCATTATCGGCGTAAAGGGTCAGCTCATAATCTTCGCACCACTTCGCGCGAGCGACCTGATCATCAGTACCACGATTATTAGCTATCAGCAGAGTCGGTATCTTGGCTGGAATTACTTCATGTACTGAGTTGTACCCAGCGGCACAGACAATTGCATCGAAGGCGTGAATGACATCTGCCAACGGGAAGTGACGAATTACCTTCACTTCAACACCCCGCGGAACTAGCGGTTCGCCCTTATGACTTCTCGGTTCTTTGGCCATCACAATTTCCACATTTGGCCATTTGGACAATCCCCTCAAAACTGCACTCACTCGATCATCAAGATCTCGCTCTCCTACACCTAATTGCACGAGTACCGTTGATTTCTCCTGGCTAAGCCCGAGTTTCTTACGAGCCGCCTTCTTTGAGAGGGATTTCTCTGGGTCATAAAGTGAAACGGGAGAAGTCAATACTGCTTCGACGCGATCTTTGGTTGGCCCTTTGTCATACTCCCTCGCGACATCACCAGGTTCAATTACGTAATCCATCAGTTTTGATTGTAGAGATAACGCAATCCCTTGTGGTTTCTTCTGCCACATTCCTCTTCTTATCCAGATAAAACTAACTCCCGGTCGACGAAACTTGGCGGCCAGGATTCCCGGATAGGGAACTACGCCATCAAAAGTAACTACCTTTGCATCAGTCTCGTCAATCAATGCACAGATTCGATCACGTAGATACTCATCCCATTTACGGCGCCCCATTAATCCCTTATCGCGCCCAGGTACAAACTCAGATTCGATGCCAAGAGCGGTAGAAACCTCAACTACGGAATAAGCCATCGAAAGAATGATGGGACGAGCCTCTTCTTTTAGACGACGTGCAATCGCGCTTGCCCTAATCAAATGTCCAGCGCCAACACCGTTGCTAGTAATCATGATTACAGCAGGTCTCTTCACTCGGCGAAGGTAGGAAGGGTAAGTTAACTTCTCTTAGAGCCTTAGTAAACGAATGGCAAACAGGCATAGAGCAATCAACTTTGAGTGGCTACGGCCCATTCATAGTGAGCCAACTTCTAGTTAACTCCACGTTCATCTAGCGAGACGAGTATTACGCCTGTATGCGCCCTCTGGTTCACGTAAATCCAACCTCCTATATTGATCGTGAATTGAGTTGGCTGGACTTCAACAATCGAGTCTTGGAACTAGCCGAAGATAACTCGCTACCCCTTTTGGAACGGGTCCGATTTATGGCAATAGTCTCATCCAATCTCGATGATTTCTTCATGATCAGAGCGGCCTCGGCAAAGTTGAAGGTTGAGTCGGGTTTAAATTCAGTAAATTTTTCAGGTTATACCGCCACACAACTATTTGAAGCAATATTGGAAAAGTCAAAGGTACTGGTAAAGCGCCAAAATGAACTCTGGCACTCCACCCTGTTACACGAGTTGGCGCAACGAGACATTCATATAATTCGATGGCACGATCTCACCGTTTCAGAGCGCGACTACATAAAACAGCTCTTCGATACCTCAATTTTTCCGGTTCTTACCCCACTTGCCGTCGATCCATCAAGACCTTTTCCATATATCTCAGG
>JACCEC013297091.1_pt1 | contig 12814 bp, 2 predicted proteins | sample 7450121 | NCBI WGS metagenome assembly JACCEC01 (sample SAMN15323455, study PRJNA562643) | freshwater metagenome | isolation source: river surface water | place: USA:Blue River Watershed | collected 2017-08-18 | reverse complement strand
CATAAAAAATCCTCTTGGTTATTGGGGACTTTTTCAGTTTGGAAAAACTGCTTTAGACTGGATTGGAACAAATAAAAGAGAAATAAAAGAGATTCCAGATCAGATTCATGCTATGATGAAATTAACTTATTTAAATGATAGTATTCTTAATGATATAAAAAATCAGTATGAAGGAAAGCAGTTTAAAGGAGTTAAAATTACTAAGAATGGATTAAGAGCTGCTGCACATTTATTAGGAGCTTCTACTGTAAAAGATTGGTTTCAGGGAACTAGAAAAACAAAACTTGCTAGAAAAGGTTTTAAAGACGCTAACGGAACTCATATAACTGATTATCTTAAATTATTTGAATAAAACACAAATGCCCACACTGCTTAATTGCGGTGTGGGCATTTTTTTTGATTATTTTGTTTCAGTAACTTCTGGAAGAACATCCCCTAATGCTTTTATATTTTTTCTAAACATATCTTCTAAAGTACTATTTCCACTGAATATCCCAGTAAAACTTTGTAATACTTTTGTAGACATTCCAACAAAAGCAGGTTCTCATTTAAATGCTGTAAATACAGATGCAAATGGGTCAAATTCTTTAGTAGCTTTATAAAAAGCTCTAGTGGTTCCTTGCATTGCTTGATCTACATAAGATTTATCTTCCTCTGCTTCAAAATCTTCTAACAATACTCTTACTAAAGCAGCTAATAGTAATCCTATTAATAAATCATGCATTGCTAACATAGCCCTTCTTTTTCTTTCTGTAGGAGTTTTATCTAAATTTCCATGAGCAAGATCTCTAGCACATTTAGCTAAAGAATAGAATAATCCCTCATGAGTTCCCTTCATAAAATGCATAGCTTTTATTCCAGTATTTTCAAGAGTTTCTTCTGTACCAATTAAATCTCCGTCTTCATCATACACATCTTTTAATCAGATATATTGTTTATTTCCATCAGGATCTAATTGGAATTTTTGTTGCCTGCTTCCAGTCTTAGATTCAATCTCTTTTCCAAAATAATATTTTACCTTAGAAGGCCAATAAGTTAAGAACTGTCCAAATATACTTCCCATTACGGTGTGTTTCCATAAAGAGGATCTTTCATGATCATAGAAACCATAAGCCATATCAGCAAATACTTTTATAGATTCTCTATCTTCATGGCTATAAGCTCTAGGAATTAAATCCTTCTTTTCATCAAGAATTTGTCCTCCAAATATTTTATTTTCATTATTAAATGATTCTAGTAATGAAAGATATAAACTCCTCTGATTATTATATTCTGTATCATTTTCTGCAAATTTATATCCGTATTTTTCTCTCTTTTCAAAATAAACATTAAATCGTTTATCTTTTTTAGGATCATATATAAATTTTCCATTTACTACTGAGTGAGCATCATAACAACCATCATGGATCATTTTAGCTACAAATAACGTTAGTCTATTTACATAATCAGGAGCGGTATTCATCCAATATAGATGTTCACTAAAGAATTTAAACATACCAGACCTATCTGTTTTAGTCTTCTTTACCATATTGTTAATATCCATATTAGCAATACCATACTCTTTATTTAATTCATCCACAAGAGTAAAATCTTGAAAAGTTTGAGCTTTACTAAATATAACTTTATCATATGCAGATTTTAAATCAGATATATTAAAAGAATCATCGCCATATACTTTAGTTCAAGCATAAGATACATTTTTAATTGTACCAGTAATTAACTCTTTCATCATTAGTATTGGCCTAAGACTAATAAAAGCAATTGATGCTGCTTTTTGAACTTGTTTAACTACTGCTAATGGCTCTTCAATCTCTCCTTTAAAAGGCTCTACTCCAAAGATAGAAATTCTAAATTGTTTATACATATCGTCTAATGCATCATTTAATTCTTTAGAATTACCTGACTGATATCCATGATATTTTAAAGCCATCATAGCTGAATTAACAACTGTTAATACATCATCCATAACATTTTCCCTAATAGATGCAAATGCAAATTTTAAAAGTATGGTGTCAAGATTTACTTCAAAATGATTTACTCCATATTCACTAATCATTTTTTCCCTAACACCTTCTCCCATATTAAATTCATTATACATCTTATCACAAGCTAAGACATGGTGTTCGGCATCTTGTCTTTGAATTTCAGTTATGTTTCTAGGATCAATAGAGTCTTTTATATCTTCCCATCTTTTACCAACTGACTTCCAAAAACCTTCTGTTGTAAGGCTCCCTCACTTATTAATATCCAATTTTTTCATTAAAGGAATCTTAAAATAAACAGGGTCTTTAGTATATTCTTTAAAGTTTTCTGACTTCTCAAAAGTTTTATAATCCATTTCTTTATATTCTTCATCGACATGCTTTTTAAACTTATACATTTCCCAAAGAATATATTTTAAATAATCCCTTTCGTAGTCTTTTAAATTTTCATTTAAATCATATGGATTTTTTGCACTAAAATCATCAGAGATTTTTCCATCAATAGTTTTCATAAAAACTTCATGATATTTAGTAGCATTACCTATAAGAATTTTTTCAAGACCAGATCTATTACAATTCTCATAATATTTGGTGGTCATAGTCACAGTTGGTCTTTGAATCTTTCCATAAGCCTCTCTAATTTTAGTATGTCCTAAAGAAATATAATCGAATACTTGATTTCTGTCCTTTGATACAGAACTATCAGTAGTACTGAAATAAGATCCTTGTAAGAATCCAACTACTCTATTACCATTCTTATCATATTCCCTTCCTTCACCAAAAGCAATTGTTTGTGGTAAATGTCCTAAATCTGAAAATCTTATACCAAATCTAGAGACATTAGCATCAAATGAGAAAGTCATTCCTGAATAGTAAGCAATTCCCTCACTTATCATTCTATACAAATTCATCCATTCATTTTTAAAATCTGGAATTTGTTCAGGATTACTAGCTAATTCTGGATGAGCTAATAGTAATTTTTCTCTAGCTTCTTTAAATCATGATAATTTTGCCTCTGTAAAATCTGGCCTAGTTCCTTTAGCTAGACTTTTGAGTTTAGTATTATCAGAGTCTGCTAATTGATACCATACTTCTCTATATAGTTCTTCAACAGGATTTGTTATTTTAATTTCTTTCTCGAATCTATTAGAAGATTCTAATTTTGTTCCAGCATTTGCTGCATTGTATAACTTATTAAAATTCTTAATGACTAATGCAAGATTTTCTGTATCTCACTTTTTATCATTATAGTAATTTAAAACTTTAATATTACCTAATTTAAAATTATTAAATAATTCTGGTGAATTATTTAGAATTGCTAATACTCTAATCATCTCTATATTAGTTGTAGTAGCTGGTAATATTTCTTTATCCTTTGCTGCTTTTTCATTAGTAAAGAATTTACCTAAAAGAGAATTTCCTAAAGGCATTTGATGGATTGTATGTAAGTCATTAGCTGTAACACTAACTACTTCAATAGTATTATAAATATTATTTTTAAATACTAGAATTCCTTGATTTGTAAATATATCATTATTTACTAATTCCCATCCATCACTAATGTATCTCTCAAAAGTAGAATTTACAATAACCTCTCCAGATCCTTTTCCAAAACTTAAAGAAGATTTACTTTTAGTATTCATAGCATCTAATATAGTCCTTTTTAACTTTTCTAGTTCACTATGTTTATTAGCATTATATTTAATAAGATATTCATCAACAATTTTTTCAATATCCTCTTCTTTATAGATTTTAATAGTTTCATTTTTAATATAATCCCTAAGAATATAATAACTTTGCTCAGGTTTCTTAGATTCTTTTACCTTTCTAATTAACTTATCTTTATTAGTTAAAATAAATTTAGATTTAGCCTGATAACTCTGAGGAAGTAATGCTCCAATTAAATTATCATTTAATTCATCAATATTATCTTCTTGATGTAATTCTGTATAATTTCCAGGTAATAGTTTTATTAAAGCATTTGTTATACTGCCTCCAATTGGATCTAGCTGTTTATTAGCTATAATTCTATCTTCTATATTTCCTAACATAAAATTATCGAAAGAGAAATCTTGAAAAGAAAATGGAGCTACATATAAACCAGATTTTTTAGTAGAACATACTAATTCTAACATTTGGCGTTCTATAGCTAATTTATAGTCTTGTGTTAAAACTTTTGCAGAATGTCAGTCTACAAAGGGTTTACGAGAAAGGCTTAGATCTAATATATGCGGATTACCATTAGCATCAACAATAACTAAATCAGGACTAGCCTTAACTCCTTTATCATAGTGAACAAGTCTAGGTTTTACGATAACTTCCCCCTTACCTCCAATAAAATTAAATAATTTAAGAATTTCTCCTTTAATAGTTTTATTGTAAGTTGCTAGTTGTTCCTTACTATAAGTTTCATTTTTATAGGATTCCACATATTTTATAAAAGCCATTATAGCTTCATTTACTTCTGGAGAAGATATCCCTTTTTCTACAGCAGATAACACTATTCCGTGTATATTCTTACCTAGATTTCTGGCAAAATCATTTTCTAATAATTCTTCTTCTAAATCTTTCTTTAATTGTTCAGACTTAGCATCTACCTCATCATCAGTAATATCTCCGTTTTTTAACATATCTTTAATAGTCTTTGATACTTCATTCTTAATGTAGTTATCAGTATCAAAGAAAGGAGCCAGTAATTCTGGCCCTTTTCCTATATCTTGAGGAGTCTTTAAAAATTCTAATGGCTCCTGTCCTTTATTATTTTTGTATTTGTTTTCTGAAAAAGTACTTCTTATACTTGATATAACAAGAGATTGTTTTTGTGATAAATCCATAGAAAATTTAATACCAGTAGCAGACTTAATATTATTTATTTCTATAAATTTTGCTAACTCTGCTTCTGTATTAAATTTAAATAGATTTCCATCTACATTTAATTGATATTTACAATTATCCATTACAATTTTCTTTTAAATTTCCACTCTTCAATAAATTTCTCATAACAGAAGAAACTCTAATTACTTGTTGAGCTTTTTCTTTGTCATACATAGATTCTCTAAAATCTATAAGACTACTTCCGAAATTATTAAGGACTTCTCCTAATTTCATTCCCATAAGATCTAGTGAGTACTCATCTGATAAATCTTTATTTAAGTTAAACATATTCTTAATACTTTCCTTTACAGCAAAATCAAAAGCATCTTCTGTAAATACTCCTTGATGAAGGATTTTATGTCTAACAGTATCAGTTAGAAGTCTTATAAAAGTCTCTTCTAATTTATCCGAATTAACCTCTGTATATGTTTTAGACACCTCTTCAAATAGAGGATGTTCTTTAACTGATTCAATTAATGTAGTATATACATCAGGATCAGACGCTTTCATAGATGCCAATATAACATGTAAAAATTCATGTAATGGATCCGATATAGAAGATTTATCAATATTTACATAATACTCTCCATTTAATACAAATGCTCTAGCACTATATAATTCAGGACTAACTCCTAAATCTTCTAATTCACTAGAATTTATTAATTTAATATTAATATTGAATTTCTTATTTAATAATTCTGACATTTGAGCTAAAACTTCTGGAGAATCATATTCATTTAATTGATTTTCATTTATATTAAATGATGCTTTAGTTCCATTCATTTTCTCTGCTACCTTAGTTGCATATACTGGAACTCTAACCTCAGCAATTTTATCATTAGCTTTTAATAATCTTTTTACTGTTAAAAGTTCATTATCTCTATAAAAGGAGTGAGAAATTACATAAGTGTCTTTAATTTTCTTTTCAACATTCCAATACTTTAAATCATCATAGTATCTTACAAATGTTCCTGGAATAATATCTTGAAATATTTGTCCAAAATTCTGATCAGCATTAATAATCGGTATAGATTTTTCTGAATTTTTTACAGCAATACCATTCTTATCAGTAAAGGCATATATTGGATCATTTTCATTAAATCCTCTTGCTAATTTTATTTCTTTAGATATGTCTACATGATGTGCTTTTAGAGGAGTATCAAAAGGAACTACTTTAGTTCCTCCAGTATTGGTATTTTTTATAACTTTTACTCTGTAATTATTTGGATATATATCAGATTTATTTGATATAAAGTAAGCATTTTTATTTAAAGAAATCTTTCCTAATTGCTCATCTTGAGATCTTTTAGTTGCAATTATTGCATTAGTTAAATTACTAGGATTTAAGAAGATGTAATGCTTTCCATCATACACTCTAAATAAATTATTATTTGAGTCGATAACAGAATATATCTTAGAACCATTTATAATATAATCTCCCCTTTCAATTTGAAAGTCTTGATAATATTCTATATAATTGAAGTTACTTTCTAACCAATCCCCATAAACAAATGGATCAATACTTCTTAGTTCTTTTGAAACTTCTTCAAAATTACTTAATAGTGATTTATTACCTGTATAATTAACATAATGTGAACTTATACTAACGTCAAGAATACTTTCTAATTTTCCAGTATCTAAATTCTTTAGAAATACTACATTCTTTACCTTATACAATACTAATCCTGTTTTTGTATCCTTATCATACTTTACAATATCTAACTCCTGAATAAATGTTTTATCATTTGCAGAATTTACAGCTATTTGTTTGTAATTATCAGTAATTCTTTCTAATCCTAATTCAGGATGAGCTTCTTGACTAAGTTTTACTCCAACAATTTGATTACTTGGCTTTATAGTAGTTTCTTCACCCTTACTATTTATAACATTAAATCAGGACCCTTTTAAATTTAAAATAGTATAATCAGTAGCTCCTATTGTAATTTTATCACCAGGTTTTAAGAAATAATATATAAACTTATTACTAAAATATAAATCCTTAGGAATTTTTAAAGTAAACATTGCTGCCTTAGGATTTATCTCTACTTTTTCATATTTATTTTCAACAGAATTCCTTCTAACCATTACTTCTGGAGTATCTAGGATAGTGGTTTCTGGATAAGTAGAGTTTGGAGATATTGTTTTAATTACATATTTTCCATCAGAATTTATATAATAATCTACAAATAGAGAATAATAACTAGAAGAAGAGGTCTTATTTTTATTAAGCTCCTTATCGACTAGTATATTTACTAAATCTCCTTGCTTTAAATTGTAAACAAGTTCAGCGTTTACTGGTTCATAATTTGTATCCCTGTTATTAGAGTCAGATAATGTTCCAAATTTTTCCCTAATTATAATATAGGAATCTTTTTTAAAACCAATAAAATCCTCTATAGGTATTCTTTTTACATCCGAATCATTAAAATATAAGGAATTTAAATAACTTGGAGTTATAGGAGAGGTATTAGTTATACCCAAGGCATTCAATATTTCAGTATCTCCTGATTTTAACTTATTTTTTATATTTCCAGTAAATCCAAATAAATGTGCTGCTCTTTCTAAAGAGGCTTTTAAAATATCGTCTTTATTAATACCATTAACGATATTAATATATACAATATCATTTTTTGAATCATATTGATAATCTAATCCTTCATCAAATGCGCAAAATACAATATTTTGAATTGTTACAGGATTTCTTCATTTATCATCTTTCTTAGTTCTCCATAACTCTGTTAATACTTTAGATAAATACCTAAATTTTATTTTTAGATCAGTATTTTTAAAATTTTCAAAGACAGAGTTTAAGGAATCTTGTCCTAAAACAATTCCGTTTACCTGTTCTGGAATTACTAGTTTTTTATCTATTTCTTTTAAAGAGCTTAAAAAATCTTTTATTTCTACACTAGATAAATAGTTATAGAACGATGTTTTAAAATCCTTAACATTTTGTAAAGAAGAGATAGTGGGAATCTCTATTACAAAATTCCCACTTCCATCTTCTATTAAATATTTACAATTACTCACAATTAAATCGTATTAAAAGATTATTATTGTTAATATATTTCATTAGTGCTTTAAAAGCATTGTCTTTTTGATATTCAGGAGCAGATTGTTCTAAAGCTGTAGCTAAAGTAAAGTTAGGATTTGGAACTCTAAGTACAACATCTTGTCCAGTTGTATCTGAGTCTCTATCATACTTACCTCTTGTAATAACCAATTTACCTTTATTGTTTAAAACTCCATATTCAATAATTTTTTTCATCTTATCATCTAAAGGAAAATCTTCATCGAATAGTTTCTCTTTTCCAGAATCAATTTTAGTATAAAATTCATAAAAGTCTCTAGAAATAGAGTTTATATCAGTGACATAGTTTCTGAATAGCTTAGTTAATCTATCACTTCCAAACCTATCTTTATTCACTATAAGATTATATAAAAAGAATAAATCAGAAATATTTACTTCCTTGTCCCCTATTCTAATCTTTTTATTAGATTCAAATAATTCATCGAATCCTTTTTGATAATGATGTAAGAGATCTAGATTTTTTGGATCTATTAATCTATTCATTCTAACTCTAGTACTTAATCAAGTTCTTTCTTTCTCATTCTGCATCCTTTTTCTTTCTATAAGCCCAGATAAGAATCTATTTTCTGGATATTTTATTTTTAAATAAGGTAGAATATTTCTTTCCATAGCTAATTTAAAATTAAATAAGTCCAAATCATTAGTAAAGTCTAAGGTAATATCCTCATCCTTTAACATATTAAGAACTCCATTTTCAGAATAGAAGAATACATCTCTATCATCTAGAGATTTTAAATTCTTAAGATTTATTTCAAAAGGAGGATTCTTTTTAAACTCATTTTTGAATCATTTAGATATTATTAAATCATCAAATAGATCGAATGAATTATTAATATGATTTTCCCCAAGAGATACTTTATTAGTTCCAAATACCTTAAATCTCACTGTATCCAGCTTAGAATTTGCTAAAACATCAATAACATCATTTACTACAAATTTAAACTTTTTACTTGAATTTTTTAAGTTATTATAAGAAATTCATGCAGCATCGACCATTCCTTTAAAGTGGGGTAATTTCTCTATGACATCTAATACATTATAAGTTCCTTTTATAAGATTATAATAATCAATAGCAGCTTTCTTATAATTTGCATCTGAAAAATATTTTTCATAACTGAAATTTCCATTTACAATATTATTTCTAATAGCTTTATTCAAAACAGTTCTAACATAGCCTTTACTACCTTTTAGGTATTGTTTATCGGCTAAAACTATTTTATTTAAATAACTTTCTACAGGAGCATCTTTTTCAACTACTTTTGTAGCAATTAAAGATTGTTTATAAGAGTTAATCAACTCTCTTTCTCTTGTAACAAATTCTGATTGAATTTTGTTAAAATATCCATAAAGTACTTCAGGAGAAGCTTTTAGACCTTGATTAATTTTTAATATGCCAGCCAAGAACGATAATTCCTTTGCTAAACTAAAGATTTTTTTAAATTCTCTCTTTTCAGGAGTAGTATTATTTTCATCTATCTTTGAAACAACGGTGTCCGATGATTTTTTCTCTTGACCTTTAACAAAAATGTTAGATTTAAAATCATTTAATAATGACAATATTTCTGGAGAAGTCATGAATTTAGCAACTTCCCCCTCATTAAAGCCGAGAATAATCAAGTAAATATGCATAGATGCAAATTCTTTTCCAGCATTGATAGCTTTCAAGATTAACTCTTTAGCGTTGTCTGTACTTGCAGACAATAAAGAACTTAAAATAAGTGCAGGATCTCCATAAGGATTTAATTCCTTACCTAATTGATTTCCTACATAAGTATTTAATATTTCAATAGCTTTCTTTTCTAAATTGAGTCCAGCTATTCTATTTGTTTTTACATTACCTAAACCTGTAATATTGAATTCCCTTTCAAAATATTCATTATCAGTAGCTTTTATATCTCCTTTATAATAATTTGAAAAGTATTCCACTAATGAGAAATAATCTTTAATACCATTAGCAGCAATACCAATTACATCCTTACCAACAGCATTAGTTTCCTGTTGCTGATCCATTGATATACCATCCATTAAAGTAAGCACAAAATTATTTTCTCTAGACTTCTTAATATCTTCATATTCTCCGAAGTCAATTGGTGAGTAAGAAGCAATTTGATTTCTAGGATGGTTACTAGTTGCCCATATATTTCTTACAACAAAGTTTTTAAGTGCAGTGGTTGAATATTCATAATTATTATGAGTATTTATAATTTCCATAATTTTATTAAAATCAGGATCATCAATTGGTTTTACAACCTCAAATGATTTAACTTTATTTAATAAATTAATCATGAATTCTAAATTAGGTTCTCCAAGGGCTTTTAGAACTACTAAATCTCCAGAAACATCTGCAGCGAGTTTATTTTCTGCAAGAGTTTCCTCTGATTCTATTCTATAAGTCTTTTTATTTGGAACAGGTAATTCTTCTGATTTTATTAGGTTTTCATAAGAACTATAATCAAAGTATGGACTCCACCCTTGATACATACCACTTTTAAAACCATGCATCATAATATATGCTTTATCAATATCAAAGTCAGATCCTTGTAATCAAATCTGCCAGTGAGATACAAATACATTATTACCTGGATCTTCATTATATCCTATAGTTTTCATAGACATGAAAGACTGCATAGCCTGTGAAGGAATACGAGCAGCTATAAGATCATTAGATTTCTGCCAAGAAATATATAATCCATTTGCAGTTTGATCTACAATTGCTTGTTTTATAGACTCAAAATACATTTCAGGATTACCATCTAATTGAAGTCCTCTTAGTAATGTAGTTACATTTGGAGAAGATAATTTTCTAGACATTTCAAGGAATCTTCCATAAAGATCAGGACTTAATTTACTGAAAGGATATACAAGTAATGATTTATTAGAGGATACAAACTTTTCAACATTACTTAAAACTTTATTTATATCTTCTTTTTTATTAAAGACCATTATTTCATTTCCGGCAATATCAGTAACAATAGATGTTCCATATGGAAATTTATACATTTTTTTACCCTTAATATCTACCCTCCATCTTATTCCATCAATTTCTTTAGTGTATACTTGTTCTTTTTCATATTCTCCAGAAGATAACCTCATTTTAAGGTCTTCTTTAGATAAAACGTTTATATACAATTGATTTCCTTTACTATCTGTAACAAATAAATCACAATGAGTAGTCGATGGTTCTAAAATTTGATTAAGTTTAGCTTTAAAATATTCTTCTTTTTGAGAAGCTATTTTACTAAAAGAATCATTTCCAATTTCAAATTCTGATCTATATACCTTAGGCATAATAATTTCTGCTGGTTTATGCACATAATCAGTAATTGGTTGTAAATTTGTAAATCTAGAAGTATCTAATTTACTTACAAAATCGTCCGTTCCAAAGAGTATATTAAAGTCTGTTAATGAAGTTACTGGTTCATAATTAAGTTTATTAGACAATAATTCAAATGATCTTTTACTCCATAATTTAAGTCTACTTTTTACATAGTTTTGAACATCCTCATTAAGAATATCAGTAGGAATTACTAATCCTTCTTTAACTGCAAAAAATCTAACAAAATTATTTAAAATTGCTGCATCTTCAGGATTAGTAAATTGTTTTTTATTTATGGCATTTTCATAAGCTCACGTTAGTCTAATAGGATCATTATCAAATATGTTTCTTGATACACCATTTTGAGTAAATGTAATTTCTACTGGTTTAAGATCTCTTGGCTTATTGTTTACTTTATATATTTCTAAATTAGGAGTATTTTTTAATAATTCTTTTACTTCATAATATTTAGAAATATCTTTTAGTTCATAAACCATGTCATTTACTAATATGGTATCCAAAGGTTTAATTTGATCAACTGTAATCGGTGTATTAGTAAACATTCTGTCAACAACTTTTTGAATTACTTGTTGATTTATTTTATTAATACTTATTCCAAAATCTTCGGCCTTTTCTTCTGGAAGGGCTAAATCTAATAAATCTTCTGCAAAATATGTTGTTCCGTCCTCAGTTTCATATAATTGTATTGCTCCATAAGAAGGATTCAATACTGCTGCAAGTCCAGGATATTTACGTTTAATAAAGTCTGTACTTAATTTAGATATTACATTAATAGCAAATCCTTTAAAGAAATTATTATTACTAATAGGAATCTTAGTTATTCCTTTTCTCTTTATTCCATTTTCAACAACCTCTTCTGTTATTTTATCTAATAACTGAAGTATTTCATTTGCATTGCCTATTTGTTCACTTTTCTTTAAAGTATCAATGTATGATTTTATAACAAGATCAAGATTAAATGTTCCAGTTTTTTTATCAGTATTAGTTTTCTTATAACGTTCTAATTCTGAATTAATAATTTGACCAATAGCTCTATATAATTCTGAATATAATTCAGGAGTTGATTGATTTTCTGCTAATGCTGAAATTACCTGAGAAATTTCATTTACAACAGATTCATCAGAAATGTGATTAGCATCTAACTGTATTCCAATAAAATTACTATTTATAGTAGAATACATTAATTCTGGGTTTTCAGAAGTTAATTGTGATGTAGCATTTATGTTAGTTGCTCCATTTTTAACTGATGATTTTTGAGCTAAAATACCAATCATCTTATCCTTCAATTTACCTTCTCCTGTAATAGACATAATAGTTCCTACAGCTTCAATAGATGCATCAGAATAAACTAATTCACCATGTTTCATTGTTTTGCTATAAGCTCCACCAAATACTTGCCATAAATCATAAAGATTATTTATTGTTTTAGAATATTCTTTTGATTCAAAGGTATCAATATTAGTTAATTGAACAATGTATTTTTTACCTTCTTCTTTTAATAATTTATTTACTTTATAAGTATTTCCACCT
>JACCEC013255868.1_pt1 | contig 12814 bp, 9 predicted proteins | sample 7450121 | NCBI WGS metagenome assembly JACCEC01 (sample SAMN15323455, study PRJNA562643) | freshwater metagenome | isolation source: river surface water | place: USA:Blue River Watershed | collected 2017-08-18 | reverse complement strand
GTTCGATGTTGATCAATGCTGAGGTAATGGTTCGAGTACGTTTGCAAACCAGCAACGGTATTTTCAGCAATGCACCAGCCCATGTTGTGAACAACGTTCGTTCGAACAACGAATTGATGATTCAAGTATATCCTAACCCAGCGAACGATGTTATTACACTTCAGTCGTCTTCCTCTATGAACGGTGTGTTTGTAGAAGTGACTTCGGTAGATGGCAAAGTTGTTCGTCGTGTAGAATTCAATTCATTGGCGAATGCGGTTGACTTGAACGTTTCAGAATTGTCGAATGGTGTTTATTTGTTGAACATTCACACAAATAATGCCGTTACCACGAAGAAGATTACGGTTAAGCACTAATCACAAACTGATCTAAAAAAAGGGGGCTCAGAATTGAGCCCCTTTTTTATTTTTGTGCATGCGCATATTTTCAAAAAATGAACTTGCCCTTTACAATGGCCAAGACAAAGAATTTATCTATGTTGCGTTTAATGGAGATGTTTTTGATGTAACCCACTCTCGTTTATGGAAGAATGGGAAACATTACGAACATTGGGCGGGCCAAGATTTAACCCAAGAATTGGCCGAAGCTCCGCATTCAGAAAAGGTATTTGAAAAGTTTCAAAAGGTAGGTCGATTGGTTTAGTGTACATTTTTGAAAACAATTTTGTGAAACTTTAAACATCCAATCTTTCCTTCCTTTTTTCGTTATAGCTTTGTTTAAAACTAATATTATGCTTCAAATAGCCGCCACTCAGGAGTTATCGTTCTTTCAATTGGTTTCCAAAGGAGGTCCCATCATGGTTCCTATCGTTATTTTATTGGTCATCGGTCTTTATATTTTCATTGAACGGTGGATTTACATTTCTCAGAATAGCAAAGTAAATCCTAATTTAATCGGCAGCATTAAAACAGGACTTCAAGACGGAAATGTGAATAGTGCTTTGGCCTTGTGTGAAAATGAACGTAGTTCCATGGGCCGTATCTATGGTCAAGGATTAAAAGTGATTTCCCGGCCCATGTCGGAAATGGATCGCCATATGGAAGACGCCGCGTCCATTGAACTTTCGGCCATGGAATCTAAACTCGGAATCTTGGGAATCATTGCCGGTGTTGCTCCAATGTTGGGCTTCATTGGAACCATCTCTGGGGTCATCAAAATCTTTTATAAAATCTCGTTGGAGGACAATATTTCGATTGGAATTATCTCAGGGGGCCTTTATGAAAAAATGATTACCTCGGGTGCTGGATTGATCGTTGGAGTACTTGCTTATACTTTTCTACACTTGCTTCAAGGAAAAATTGATGGTTTCTTGTTGAAGATGCAACGTCAAGTGCTTGAATTTAAAAATTTGTTGTTGTAATCATGAAGATTCGCCGTAAAAATCGGTTTGCCGCCGAAGTCTCAACGTCGTCATTGAACGACATCATGTTTTTTCTACTTCTTTTCTTTTTGATTATTTCTACTGTTGCTAATCCCAATGTAATTAAATTGTTTCTCCCCAAAGCTTCAGCGTCTCAGAAAATTAACAAGAAGCAAATTTCCCTTTCCGTTACAGCTGATAAGCGCATTTTCATCGATAAGGTGGAAATCCCAACGGCAGAATTGGAAAATGCTTTGGCCAATGCCATCGTAGGTATTGATGAACCTACCATTGTTCTTCGAATTGAAAAGTCGCTTTCGGTACAAGATTTGGTCGATGTCCTTCAAATTACCACCAAATTAAAAATTAAGGTGGTGATGGCCACCGACAAAGGATAATGGCCTTTTCTCATCATTTTGAAAAAACACTTCCTCTGATTGAGGAACGATTAAGTCGGGTATTTAACACCCCACCACTTTCCCCTGATGGATTATATGATCCAGCGCGTTACCTTCTCGCTCTCGGAGGAAAACGATTGCGTCCAGCCCTCACCATTTGGGTAGCCGAACACTACGGAAAAACTTTTGAAGATGCTATTCACGCCGCTTTGGCCGTTGAGGTCTTTCATAATTTTTCTTTAATGCACGATGATATCATGGATGAGGCTCCTGTTCGGCGAGGAAAACCGACTGTTCATGTTCGAAACAATGTTTCCACCGCTATTTTAAGTGGCGATGCCATGTTGGTTGTTGCTTATCAGCAATTGATGAACTACCCAAATCCGCTCTGCGGAGTGTTAATGTCGCATTTTCTTCAAACCTCTTTGGAGGTGTGTGAAGGTCAACAGTGGGACATGGAATTTCAAGATCGCGACATGGTTTCTTCGGAAGAATATGTAAATATGATTCGGCTAAAAACCAGCGTTTTATTGGGGGAAGCCGCTCGATTGGGTTCGCTTGTCGCAGGTACTTCGGATGAAGTGGCGAGTCGTTGGTACAAGTTTGCTGTAAGTGCCGGATTGGCTTTTCAAATTCAAGATGATTTGTTGGATTGCTTCGGAGATTCTTCCAAAACAGGAAAACAATCAGGTGGGGATATCTTGGCGAATAAAAAAACCCTTTTGGCTATTTTGGCCTGGGAAAACTCCAATGAACAACAAAAATCTGACGCAAAATTTATTTGGAGTTTACCGCCATCGGTAGAGAAAATCGAGCGCTCACTTTCTTGGTACAATGAAACTCAAGCAAAGGAAAAGACAGAAAAAATTCGGGATCAATTTCTACAAGATGCTTTGATGGAGTTGTCGTTCATTGATGGGGATACCTCTTTGTTTGAGGAAATGGCGCTTCTCTTTGCACATCGTGATCATTGATGAATTTCTCGGCATTACTTTGGCGATTGGGCCAACTTAACCAATACTGGAAGTGTGAATTCTCCGAAGGTTGGTCTGTTTCTGAAATAGAACATCTTCGGGCTGCGCGAATTTTTGCCCGTCACGGTTCATCCATCGAATCCGTTAAAGAGCATCTTCAAATTCTTCGTTCCGCTTCCATGTCTGAAATTGAAATCATTGATTTTGGTGCGGTTTCTGGTGTAGCACCTCAGGCGGGTACATCCACGGGGATTCACCGAAAGGTAGATTTAAACACCATGATCTCCACCACGGCCAGTTCAGAAAAATGGGGTAGAATGTTGCTCCGTATTGCCCAATTGAAATCGGGCAAATTCAATTTGGAGCTAGGAACGAATCTTGGTGTAGGGTTGCGGTATTTGGTTACGGGTTCCCACTTCCAGCACGCTTGGATTTCCATTGAAGGCGATCCCAACACGGCAAATATTGCGAAAACGGCCTTTCAAGGGTCCAATCAAGTTAGTATTGTGACGGGACGTTTTTCGGAAGTTTTACCAACCATACTCCATCAAAATCAGCCATTCCATTTAGCTTTTATCGATGGCCACCACGATGGTACTGCAACACAAATGTATGCCGAACAGATTTCATTACACATGAATTCGGAAGGTTGGATGATTTTGGATGATATTCGATGGAGCCGTTCCATGAAATGGGCTTGGGACGAATTGAAAGGTCGATCCTGGGTAGACCGATGGGTAGATTTGGGGAAAATGGGAATTTTGGTGATAAAATAATTCCAATTCTACCTCTTTTTCAGAATTATCTTTGCAATATGTCTGATCGTTACGCACAAAGGGGAGTTTCTTCCGATAAACAAGAGGTTCATGCTGCAATTGCTTCTTTGGATCAGGGGCTTTTTCCCCAATCGTTTTGTAAGGTTTTACCTGATGTATTGGCCGGTGATCCTGAGTTCTGCAATTTAATTCATGCCGATGGAGCTGGAACCAAGTCTTCTTTAGCGTATTTGTATTGGAAAACAACCGGAGATTTGTCGGTGTGGAAGGGCATCGCCCAAGATGCAGTGGTCATGAATCTGGATGATTTATTGTGTTCTGGGGCCGAAAAAAACTTTTTGATTTCATCGACCATCGGAAGAAACAAAAATTTAATTCCCGGAGATGTTATTTCTGCAGTGATCTCTGGAACGCAGGAATTTATTGACCAGATGAACACGTTCGGATTGGACATACATTTTGGAGGCGGAGAAACCGCTGATGTAGGTGATTTGGTTCGGACCATCATCGTTGATTCTACGATGGCCGTGCGCATGCGCCGCTTGGAAGTGATTGATAATGCCCGTATTCGTCCGGGGTTGGTGGTGGTAGGATTCAGTAGTTTTGGTCAAGCGAATTACGAAAGCGAATACAATGGGGGCATGGGCTCCAATGGGTTAACCAGTGCTCGGCATGATGTGTTAGAAAACAAACTAGCCGCCCTTTATCCAGAGAGTTATGATCCATTAACTCCTTCGGATTTGGTTTATTCTGGTTCGAAATCACTCACCGATTCCGTAGCAGGAACGACTTTGGACGTTGGAAAACTTATACTTTCTCCAACCCGTACGTATGCGCCCGTGGTGAAGGCCATGTTCGAAACCATGCGTTCTCACATTTATGGAATGATCCACTGTTCAGGTGGTGCCCAAACCAAAGTATTAAAGTTTGTAAACAATGTTCACGTGGTGAAGAATAACCTCTTTCCAACGCCACCGTTATTCTCCTTGATTCAGCAAGAATCGGGAACCAGTTGGAAGGAAATGTATCAGGTTTTCAACATGGGCCACCGTTTGGAAGTTTATGTGGAAGAATCGATGGCCCATGAACTCATTGATCTAGCAACTTCATTTGGAGTAGATGCCCAAGTGATCGGACACTGCGAGAGTACGCAGGGGAGTCGGGTGACCGTTTTGGGTCCTCATGGCACATTTGAATATCGGGGTTCTTGAAACAGGGAATCCTTCAGCCAGGGCACATTGCGGTTTTGTTCATCAGCACAAGACCGGAAACCTCTGAAACGTATTCATTTTTCGACGAAGCTACCTTACAATCGGCCGGTGAAATCGAAGGTTTCTTGGGCTGGGATTCGGTAAGAAATGGCATACATGGAATCTTCATCAGTTATTGGAAAGATGAGAATTCCGTAGAAATATGGAAGAATCATACCCTGCACCAGCGTGCCAAAGAATTAGGGAAATCCGAGTTTTATTCTTTTTACCGAAGTGTGGTATCCGTGGTTTCCACCATTTCGGAGTTTCCTGGGTCTGCTACATTGTAGAAAAAGATTGGGGCAATTTTTCATTAATTCAATATTAATTTTCCTTCACGTTTTATGGCCTCATTTCCTTGAATAAAAAGGGATAGATTTTTACTTTACATCATCAATGGTTTGATTTTCAACCGATTTTGAGGGTTCTTGTTTGTGGGTGTTATTTTAATTCAAAGCGAATTAACCATTAATTTTTTTGAATCAATCTTATATGTTTTTTGCTAGAAATACCTTTGTGGCATGAAAACTAAATTCTTATTTTCTTCTTGTTTGCTGTTGTTGTTTTTTGGAGCAAACGCGCAGTTGGTGGTTAAAAATTTGGGCACATCCCGAACAGGATATTCCAATGCCTATGGAACCCGTCAAGGATTGGCCTGCTACCCGGCCCAGAACTTAGTTGGTTGGGTTCACCGGTCTAGTCCTATCAATAATACCATCAAAATGGATGTATCCATGGATGGAGGAAATACGTGGGTGGTCGATAAAATCACATCATGGGGAGTTACTCCAGGAGGAAGATTACCAAAAATGACGTTTTTCAATCCATCTGGAAATACCAATCCTTCCAATGTTTGGGCCACCGGAATTATTCCGATCGTGAGCAATACGGCAAGGAACTCTTACGGTACTACGGTGGTATCGGTAGCAACCGCGGGTGGAACTATTTTAAACATTGATACGCCCCTTCGTTCACGTCAAGATACCTTGCGCCAAATTATTTCTTCTGTTGTTTCTTTATCTGATCGAATGCTATTGTTGGATAAAAATGGTTCGATTGGTGTTGGAAATTCCGACTTTACCGATACGCTTACGCTAACCAAGCTTACCCCTTCAGGTAATCGTTTCAATTATTCTACGCAATTTTTACCCATCCCTATGACTGCGGCTGCTACTTTGGATGAACCCGGTTTGCCGGACGTAGCCATGGCTTTCAATGAATCGGGCAGCAAAGGGTACATTGTAGGTTTGGGTCACCAATCGTACACCGGAGCCGATACAGGAGTTACGTATTTGCCCATTGTCATGAGCAGTACTGATGGTGGCGACACTTGGAGCTCACCTACTCAACTGAGTATTTCCGCATTGGTTCGTACCGCATTGGGTGTGACCTGGAATCCTACGTGTGGTTGGGAGTTGAGCACTACTGTTGATCAAAATGGAAATTTGCACATCCTTACTTCCGTTTCTCGAAGCCTGTATTCTTTTGATACGCTCGCCTCGGGTGCATTGAACATGGCATTGGTGGACATTGTTACTGATGGTTCGACGGTTTTATCCGTAAAAAAATTGGGGAATCCGAATTCCTATCGCGGTTTAATTGGACTTACAACTACAGGGCAATTGACTTCTGATTTGCGTCCTTGCGCTTCAAGAAACCTAAATGGTGATAAACTTTTCTTCAGCTGGTTTGAAACACAAAGTTCTTTGAGTTCTACGAACAATAAACCCGATTGGTGGATGGCTGCTTACGATGTGACTTCTGGGATTTATACCACCGCCCGTAACATGACGGCGGGAACAGCCATGGAAGGAAAAATCATTTTCGGATCAGCAGCCAACCACGTTCTTTCAACGACATTGCCCAATGGGACAACTGATTATGAGATACCCGTTACGTACACGGCTCTGGGTGCGTCCGGAAGTTTAGCCGATTCCGTGTTTCATAAATACCTCCAAGGTGGAAAAATTAACTCTTCTATTTTTGTAGCAGGTGTTTCCATTACTTCATCGGCGGGTACCAATTTGTGTTCAGGTGCTTCAACAACATTAACGTCTTCCTCCGCAACGGGAAATCAGTGGCATCGCAATGGAGTTGCTATTTCGGGTGCAACTTCTTCAACGTATTCGGCAACACAAGCTGGTTTGTACTACACGGTTGTTGGTCCCGACACCTCGAATCGGATCACCTTGGTGGCAGTTACATCTCCAACCGCACCAGCTGTTTCACCTGTGGGTCCATTAACATTGTGTGCAGGAACACCCATCGTTTTAAATACATCTTGGACTTCTGGAACAACGGTAAAGTGGTTTCGTAATGGGAACTTGGTTTCAACGGTGAACAACTCAGGAAACTATACCGCTGATTCAGCTGGCACTTTTACAGCAAAAATTGAAGTTGGAGGTTGTTCCTCTTCGGTGTCTAATGCGGTAATTATCAATGCCGGAGTTAAACCGGTTGTTAACTTCACCCTTTCCGATACCGTTAAATGTTTTATCGGAAATCAGTTTCAAATCAATAGCACATCTTCCGTTTCTTCGGGTACGTTAGCCTTGAGCTGGAATTTTGGTCAAGGTGGAACAAGCACATCTACCAATAATACTCGTACCTATACTTCTGCGGGAACGTTTGTTATTAAATTGGTTGCAACGTCATCTACCGGTTGTTCTGACAGTATTTCTAAATCATTGCGTGTGACAGCTCAAGATTCTGCACGGTTTTCAGTTACGGGAGCAACCACATTTTGTAATGGAGACAGCGTTCGCTTTTCATCTTCGGCCACTTCTGGAATTATTTGGTTGAGAAATAACATTGCAATTTCGGGTGCGACAAGTCCGATTTATTTTGCGAAACAATCGGGTTCTTTCCGTTTGGTTGTAACAACGAATGGTTGTACAGACTCTTCAACCGCTACATCAGTAACGGTAAATGCATTGCCAGCTACACCAACCATCACTCGAAATGGTGCACAACTAACATCTTCTGCAGCTTCGGGCAACCAATGGTTTTTGAATGGTTCAATCATTTCTGGTGCAACGGGTGCAACGTTTACCGCTACTCAAAACGGAAATTACAGTGTTACCGTTACCAATGCAAGCGGTTGTTCAGCGACTTCAACTTCCATTTTGGTTCAATTGAATACTGCCCCTGTCGTTACTACTTCAACAGCTTTAACCTTTTGTCAGGGCGGAAATGCGGTTTTAACCTCTTCTGCTGCTACAGGGAACGTTTGGCATCGCAATAACACACCGATTTCTGGAGCAACGGCTGCTACATATTCCGCTACCCAGTCTGGCACATATTTTACGGTGGTTGGAGCCGATACTTCCAATCGAATTGTGGTAACGGTGAATTCCATTCCTACCACTCCGGTAATTTCTCCATCGGGAACGGTAGCGTTGTGTACAGGTCAATCAACCACCTTATCAACCAGCATTCCTGTGGGTGGAAGTTTAGCTTGGAGTTTGAATGGTTCCGTTTTGGGAACAACAACAGCAACCTTACCGGTGAATGGAGCTGGTTCTTACACCGCGGTTCTTACCCAGAATGGTTGTTCATCTGCATCATCTGCTTCGGTGAATGTTACCATCAACCCGTATCCATCTGTAGGTTTTACAGTGAACGATTCCGATCAGTGTTTGAGAGGAAACCAATTTGCGTTCACGAATACCTCCACTATTGCTTCCGGAACGACGACCTCAACATGGACGGTTAATGGTTCGACGAATTCATCTACCAACGCAAATGCCACGTACACGACTTCTGGAACCAAATTGGTTAAATTGGTTGTTTCTAGTGCTTTTGGTTGCGCTGATAGCATAACAAAATCGGTTGTGGTTTACGATCAACCCATGGCTCGCTTTGGTTTGAATACCAATTCGGTTTGTTTCCGTGGACACGTGATTCGTGTTGCCGATTCTGCTTCCATTGCTTCGGGTTCGTTAAATCACTTTTATGACTTTGGCAATGGATTTACAACAACAACCATTGCGCCAACGTATGCTTATCCTGCTTCGGGTAATTATACCATTAAGCAACTTGTAACCAGCAATTTTGGTTGTACCGATTCTTCTTTGCGTCCTGTTTCCATCAAGCCGAATTTCAACATTACCATTTCTCCTGTTGGTTCAACTACGTTTTGCGATGGCGATAGTGTGGTTTTGAATGCAACGACCCAAGGATCAAATGTTTCGTGGTATCGTTCAACAACTTCGATTGGAAATGGCACTTCTTACGTGGCTTACCAATCGGGTTCTTACCAGGCGATTACCTCCAACAACGGTTGTTCCGATACCTCAACGTCTATTTCAGTCGTGAATAACCCACTTCCAGCTACTCCTAGCATTAGCCGAAATGGAAATATCTTGAGCACCAATGCTACTGGAACCATCCAATGGTATTTCAATGGTAATATCATCTCGGGCGCAACTTCAACAACGGTTAATATCAATCAAAACGGATTGTATTATGTGGTTGTAAGCAACGCTGCAGGTTGCTCTTCCACATCTTTAACTCTACAGGTAACTGGAGTTGGAGTTCGTGAAAACCTGGTTGGAAACTTATCGATGTATCCGAATCCTACTTCAGGAGCGGTTACCGTTCTTCTTCCAACGACGATAACTAAAGATGTACGAATTCAAGTGTTAGATCTTCAAGGAAAGGTTTGTTTAAGTGCGGTGGTTACTCCTGGAATGAAGCAAATTTCTTTGAATTTGGACGACATTAAGTCGGGAATGTACCTTATTTCTTTTCAAACATCAGAACAGGTGCATTTAGGAAAATTAATCAAGGAATAAAAAAGGTATAAATTCAATATTGAGAGGGCCCCTTGGGCCCCTCTTTTCATTTTAAGGTATTTTGAAATTAACGCTAGGGTTAGATTTCGAGAGGTTGGGTAATGAAAAAGTAAGGTGATTTTCGTTAAAGATTAAAGGGGAGTTAATACCAAAGTAATGGCATAAAAGGAATTTTGAGGCAGGAAAAACAAAACCCTTTTTATGAAAAAACTTACGTTTTTGTCGGCGCTTATGTTTGCTTTCGGGATGATGGCGAATGCGCAAAACTTCTTTACTCCGGTTGGATACCGAGGGGCGTTTGCTCCAGCTCCTGCTACGCCATGGACGGCAGGTTGGACCAACTGGGATCCTCAGAACACTGTATATGGAACTCCAACCGTAACGCTTTCTGGAAACATTACAACAAACACAACGTTGAATGCTTCAACCGTTTACTCTATTTCCGGAATCGTTTACGTTGATTCTAACGTTACTTTGACCATTCCTGCTGGAACGGTATTGCGCGGTAACTCTTCTGTTGCTAACTCTTCGATCTTGGTTCGCAAAGGTGGTAAGTTGGTAGCCAACGGTACTGCCCAAAATCCTATCGTTTTCACTTCTGATAAGGCGGTTGGATCTCGTGGTCTTGGTGACTGGGGTGGAATCATGATTTTGGGTCAAGCGGTTCAAAACCAAGGTTCTTCTAACATCGAAGGATTGGCCGATGATGCTAAGCATAAATTCGGTGGATCGAATGATGCCGATAACTCTGGTTCTTTGCGTTACGTTCGTATCGAGTTTGGTGGATACGTATTTGCTCAAAACCGTGAAATCAACGGTTTGACTTTAGGTGCCGTTGGAAGCGGAACGACCATCGAGTACGTTCAGTGTTCTTTCATCAATGACGATGCTTTTGAGTGGTTCGGAGGAACGGTAAATGCTAAGTATTTGGTAGCTTACCGTTGCTTGGATGATGATTTTGATACCGACTTCGGTTACCGTGGTAATGTTCAGTTTGCTCTTTCTGTAAAGGATCCTCAAATTGGTGATAACTCCTACTCTTTACCTTCTGGTTCATCAACTTCAGAAGGTTTCGAATCTGATAATGATGCAACAGGTTCTTATGCGTTTCCTCGTACTTCAGCAACGTTCTCTAACGTTACTTTGATTGGTCCATTCCGTGGAAACAATAGCAATACTGTTCACCCTGCATTCCGTCGCGGAGCTCGTATCCGTCGTAACTCTGGCTTGCGTATTTTAAACTCTGTTTGGTCTGATTGGGCTACTGGTGTGATGTTGGATGGTTCTGCTACAACAACAAACATTGCTGCTAATCGTGTTGACTCTTCTGCATTGGTTTCTGGAAGCGTTATTGCTAACTACAAAACCCGCGTTGGAGAAGTTGCTTCTGGTTCTACATTCAATTCATTAGCTTATTTGGGAGACCGTAACGATACCATCAAATCTAATTACAACTTGATGACTTCTCCTTATGACTTTACAAGTCCTGACTATCGTCCAGCAACGGGTTCTATCTTGAGCTATGGATCTACATTCTCTGTATCAGATGCTGGTTCAAGCAACTATATTTCTGGAAAAACCAATTGCATTACAGCTTCTGTAACTGGAGCTTCAATTTCTACTGCTACCACAAATTGGTGTCAAGCATTCGGTGGTACTGACACTGTTACTTTCACTATGCCTTTGATCAATAATATTTCTACCTACACTTGGAATATTCCTGGAGGAACCATCATTTCTGGACAAGGTTCTCCTTCTGTAAATGTTGTTTTCGCTCCTGGTGTTGCTAATCGTACCGTTACTTGTAATGCATCTAACTTCTGTTCTAACGCTACGCGTAGCTACAGCATTCGTGCCGTTGCTCCTACTACTATTCCAGTTTTCACAGCTTCTACCTTGGGTGTTTGTGGAATTCGTGGAACAGCTACCAATGCTACCTACACCATCAACGCTATTGCCGGTGCTAACTCTTACAACTGGACTGTACCTGCTGGTGCAACGATTATTTCTGGTCAGGGGTCAACTTCCATTGATGTAAATTTCGCTGCTGGTTTTACTGGTGGAACAATCTCTGTTGTTGGTGTATCTAACTGCGGTAATACTCCATCCAAAACCATCACCATTTCATTGTTGGAGAAGCCTGTTGTAACGGGTCCAGCAAGTATCTGTCCTGGTGATCAAGAAACCTACAGTGTACCTGTTGTTGCTGGTGCTACTCGTTACCGTTTCAACTTGCCAGCTGGTTTGACCTTGGTTAGCCAAACTTCAAACTCTGCTGTAATTACCAATAACGGTGCTTTCGTATCTGGTAAAATTGGTGTGAACGTATTCACCAACACTTGTGGTGTATCTCAGCCTGGAACAATCTCTGTTAATACCGCTGCTTGCCGTAACATGAGCGATTTGTCAGTTGCTATCTATCCTAACCCAAACAATGGTCAGTTCGAAGTTCGTTTCGCTACAGCTACTGAAGGTTCTTTGGAGATTTTGGATTTGACTGGAAAAGTTGTTTATGCTAAGAACTTCAACAGCAATGTTGAGTCGGTAAACGCTAACTTCTTGCAAAACGGAATGTACCTGGTGAAAGTTTCTGCTAACGGAACTACCCAGGTTTCTAAGATCAACGTTGCTAAGTAATTTTAGTTAACGCTTTTTGTTAAAGCCGCCTTCGGGCGGCTTTTTTGTTGATTAAATTTTCAGATTGCCGGTTCCCTTCTTGATGCTGAATTCCCCTCGTTTGCTTATGGTTTGAACCCCAATTAGCAATGGGATTTGCGTCTTTCTGTTCGAATAACACACTTTTTGGTGTGTTAAACAACTTGGTTTCCTTTGATGTTTCGTCCTGAAATAGGGTTAAAAAAATCATGGATTTTGATGGGGACCATACTTCGATTGGACTCAGGGGCTGCACTTTGAATAACGAAGGGACTATTTAAGAAACAATTATTACACTGAGCCGCGAAAAATTCGATGGGGTGTTTCGGGGGATAATTCCTCCTTCGATTGGACTCAGGGACCGCCCCTCGATTGGACTCAGGGACCGCCCTTCGATTGGACTCAGGGACCACCTCCTCCACCGAGAGCAAATTACGCTTTTTTTGGGGGAGTTAGTCGTAAGTGAAACGGTAATAAACGGGTAAGCTTAGAGATCGCAGACGTGTAAAAAAATGTTCAAGTTGGAACATGAATTTGAACGGGCATAAAAAATGGAAACGATTGAAACGGCTAATTACCTTAACTTTACTTCCGGGGAGGGGAGG
>JACCEC011478639.1_pt1 | contig 12814 bp, 11 predicted proteins | sample 7450121 | NCBI WGS metagenome assembly JACCEC01 (sample SAMN15323455, study PRJNA562643) | freshwater metagenome | isolation source: river surface water | place: USA:Blue River Watershed | collected 2017-08-18 | reverse complement strand
TGTCTCTGCATCGTATGTCATGCTGTTCGTGATCTTCGGTGCGTTCATGGAAAAAAGCGGCACAGGCCAGTTATTCATGGACTTCGCGATGTCCATCACAGGCAAATATGCCGGCGGCCCTGGTAAAGTAGCTGTGGTGAGTTCGTCCCTTTTTGGAACGGTATCTGGCAGTGCGGTCGCCAACGTAATGGTTGATGGCCCTATTACGATCCCACTCATGAAGCGAACAGGCTTTCGTCCATCGTTTGCCGCTGCAGTGGAGTCAGTCGCCTCGACTGGGGGACAGCTAATGCCCCCTGTTATGGGAGCAGCGGCCTTCGTCATGGCTGAATTTCTCGCTGTTCCGTATGCCCAGGTTGCCTTGTGGGCAGTCATACCAGCACTGCTTTATTACGCATCTGTTTTCTTCGCCGTGCATTTTGAAGCAAAAAGATACAAGCTTGCTGGTGTACCCGAAAGTGAATTGCCGCGATTCAAACGAGTCATGCTCGAACGTGGCCATTTGTTCATTCCAATTTTTATCATTCTATTTGGTTTATTTTTAGGTTTCTCAGCACCGCTGTGCGCTCTGATTGCAGCGATCTCTTGTCTGCCTGTCGCATTGATGCGCAAGCTGACGCGCGAAGGCATTACGTGGAAAACGGTGATTCAAGCGCTAGAAGAAGGTGCACGCAGTGCCCTGTCCGTAGCGATGGCCTGTGCCTGTGCGGGTATTGTGATTGGCTGTGTAACGATCACTGGTCTAGGGATCGTTTTCACCCAAGTCGTGATTGAACTTGCGAATAACTCCCTGTTTCTTGCGCTTCTGCTGACAGCCCTCGCCGGCATCGTACTTGGCATGGGTATGCCAACGACACCTGCATATATCGTGATGGTTTCGCTCTTAGTCCCTGCCATTATCAAACTCGGTGTTGATGCTCCCTCCGCGCATATGTTTGCTTTATATTTTGCAATCTTGTCAGCCATCACACCGCCGGTCGCTTTAGCGGTATTCGCGGCTGCCGCTCTGGCCAAAGCTAACATGTGGGAGTCCGGGTTCGCTGCGATGCGCGCTGCTGCGCCAGCCTATATTGTCCCGTTCATGTTTGTGTATGAGCCTACGCTACTTCTAATATTCAAAGACGACACATCCTGGATAACGGTGCTGTGGTCGGTGTTTACGGCGCTGATCGGCGTGATCGCTCTCGCAGGAGGATTTTTTGGATGGCTTGTGGGCTATGCGACGCTTACGCATCGCGTAATGCTGCTTATCGCGGCAGCTTGCCTCATTAAACCAGGTCTTATTACCGATGTGATTGGTTTTGGACTAATGGCAGCCGTAGCATTTTTGCAATTGAACAACACAAAACGTGGTGTGACTCAATAATTAACGTTGGAACTGAGGAAAATTATGCAATTACAAAAACGAAAGATCATTGCTGCACTTTTAACGACAGCCGCAGCATCTCTAGGCCTCGTTAGCACAGCGCACGCCCAAGGTGCATACCCAAACAAACCGATACGCTTGATCGTTCCCTTCACTCCAGGTGGAGTAACGGACACAAGCGCACGCCTCATCGCGGATCAAATGACAAAGCGCTTGGGGCAACAGATCATCGTTGAAAACAAACCTGGGGCATCCGGCAACATTGGCACAAGCCAGGTTGCACAATCTGATCCTGACGGCTACACCTTGTTGCTTGGGTTTGACGGCACAATGGTTATTAACCCACATGTCTTTGCCTCGGTGCCTTTCGATGCAGTTAAGGACTTTGCACCCGTTGGAAAGATCGGTGATGCAGACTTGGTGATCGTGGCGCACCCATCGGTTAAGGCTAATAACATCAAAGAACTCGTTGCATTGTCAAAGTCTGAGCCTAACGGGCTGAATTACGGCACATCTGGTCTGGGTAGCACACCGCACATTGCCGGTGAGACGCTCAATATTAAGGCCGGCTCTAAGCTTGTACACGTACCCTACAAGGGTGGTGGCCAGGCCATGATTGATCTACAAGGCGGAAACATCCCTCTCGTCTTCACAGCAGTCGCTGGCGCACTCCCGCATATCAAGGCAGGGCGAATCAAGGCGATTGGTGTGCCAAGCGCCCAACGGTCACCATCACTGCCCGATACACAAACATTTATCGAGGCGGGTTTGCCTAACTTCCTGCTTGCTTCATGGGTGGGCATTTTGGCTCCAGCCAAGACTCCAGCGGCCGTCATCACGAAGCTGAACAGTACGTTAAATGATGTGCTGACTGATCCAGACGTCAAGAAGCGTCTTGAGGTTCTAGGCATAACAGCCACACCCGGAACGCCGAAAGCCTACGGCGATCAAATCAAAAATGATTTGGCGAGCTACGCAGCAGTCGTTAAAGCGGCGAATATCAAGCCGCAATAATCTTGCGACAGCGAAAGGCGTGTCATCGTGACACGCCTTTTTTTATGACAGCACCGGAAGCAATATGAATAAAGCAATGATTCATCTTTCAGTTCCCATCAAAGATATCGCGTCGACAGTCAAGTTTTACGGCGAGATTCTGGAATGCAAGATTACGCGTCGCCAGGAAGATCGGCTTGATATCGATTTTTTCGGGCATCACCTCGTCGCACAATTGTCAGAGGTCGAGGCGTCACACACCTCCATTACGATCGGCCGTGGCAACTATCCTCTGAGACATTACGGAGTGATTGTGACGCCAGCTATCTACGACAGAATGTTATCGAGACTGCGAGATGCAAAGGTTCCGTTTGCAATGGAACCAGATAGAATTTTTATTGGTACGCCCCGCGAGCAATCCGTATTTTTAGTTTTTGATTACTCGGGCAACGCGGTCGAAGTAAAAGGCTTACCGGATCCATCTCAAGTTTTTACTTCCGCCTGAGGCTGTGACGAAATGATGTGTCGTGTACGTACACGACACATCTACGCACAAGTTGTTAATTGATTTTGATAGACCGGATTAAGGTCGTCCATTTCTCTTCGTCGCGCTTCAAATTCGCTGTGACGACCTCAGGGGTGGACGTCACGAGATCGATCCCCAACTGATTGAGGCGCTGCCGCAATTCATTGTCTGTTCCCAGTTCACGCATTGCACCCGAGATGCGATCTTGCAGTCCCTTGTCCATCCCGGCGGGCGCAACAAGCGCTAGCCAGAACGTTGCTTCAAAGTTTTTCACCCCCGCAGCCTCATTCATCGTTGGCAAGTTTGGCAGCGTTGAAATACGCTCAAGCGAAGTTACCGCCAAACCCTTCGTCTTGTCACTGGTTACAAAAGGGATAGCCTCGTTCGCTGCAGAAAACATCATCTGCACCTGTCCACCGAGCAAATCCTGCGCAGCAGGCATGCCGCCTTTGTAATGCGCAACCACCATCTTCAACCCAAACTCACGAATAAAGTACTCGGCAGCCAGGTGATTAATCGAACCGACTCCAGACGTACCAATTGCATACTTGTCAGGATTTTTCTTAATTAACTCGATGAGTTCTTTGACGTTATTAACCGGCAAACTCTTGTTGACCTGGAGTACAAAAGCCGAGCTCATCATCATGGAAAGCGGTGTGAAGCTCTCGTAGGGCTTGTAACTTACTGTGCCTTGCAGCGCTGGATTGATCACTATCGAAACCGGCGCAGCATAAAGCGTATAGCCATTCGGTTTTTGACTAGCGACGTAGGTGCTGGCTACGGTTGAGGCTGCACCGGCCTTGTTTTCGATCACCATATTTGCGCCAAGTTTTTTACCTAGCGCCGCAGCGATTGTCCGACTCGAGACATCGCTCACACCCCCGGCTGGATAAGGCACAACGAACTTAACCGGCTCCTGGGGATAGCTCGCAGCCGACTGTGCTTGGACCGCCATACTTGTGAGCATTAACCCCGAACTGACTACAGCACCCAGGATCGCCTTTAGGGATCTCTTTTTCATCATCATCTCCTTTTGGTTTTTTTATAACAGTGCGCCGCGTGCCGAGATTGGCCAAACGGCTTCTACCTTGTTGCCTCGAATACAGATCACTTCATCATATAAATTTACAGTTGGATCACAATGACCGGGAATCAACATAACTGCATCACCTAGCTTAATTGTCGAATCAGGAGTGAGCTCTAGCGCACCGTGCTCATCAGACGCCTTCAAATACTTTGCATCCTTACGCTGCCACACTGCAGGCATGCCGGAGTCCACACTTGATGCCTTGAGGCCCGCATCAACGACCGCACGATCCTTGGTTGGATGACTCAAGACTGCAGTCTTGATAAACAGCGCATGCTCAAAGGGCAAATCCTGACCATCACGCTGGTTGGCAGCATAGTCCCGATCCATAAAGATGTAGGAGCCGGCCTGCACTTCGTTAAAGACCTTCGAATCACGCTCGAGCATGACAGATCCCGTACCAGCGCCGGTGATGCGTTCAACCTTGATGCCCTGTTTCTCAATTGCCGCTTTGGTGGCAGTGGCTGTCGCGCAAGTTGCAGCAATTGCGTCCTTACGCTCTTGAGGCAAACGGTAGTGTTGAGCACTGCCGTGGTAGCACTGAAGCCCCATAAAGTTCAAATAAGGCGCCTGATCAATTTGACGCGCAAGAGCCACCGTTTGATCGATCGAGCCGACTCCACAACGACCCATGCCGACATCAACTTCGATGTAGACGTCAATTTTTACCTTACGTGCCTCACTTGCCTGTGCGAACGCACGAATTTGTTCCTCGTGATCAACCAACACTCCGATCCGGGCACGTTCGGCCAAATCAAGTGTATGGGAAACTTTTTTTGCACCAACTACCTGATTGGTGATGAGTACGTCCTGCACCCCTGCGTCGACGAAAACCGCAGCCTCACTGACCTTTTGACAACAAATCCCAACCGCCCCATTTTTAATCTGCCGTAACGCGATATCAGGACACTTATGACTTTTGGCGTGTGGGCGAACTCGGACATCCGTACCGGCAAAAGCGTCTTGCAGCCGCTTCATATTGCGTTCAAACGCATCTAAATCTAAAACGAGTGCCGGTGTATCAATTTGATCAAAGTGATCACCAACTTGGGCGGCTTTCCAGGGAGACATAGTAAATTTCCGGTGTTAGTCAATACGCATTGTTTTGGGCAAGACGATGGTTGAATTCTAGGATACTTCCTGAGAAAACTCTGCAATGCAATTTTCGTAGGAAGGATCACTGTCAATAAATCCCCCTTGCCGCATGCTCAGCTTTAGTCGCTCGAAACCGACTCGTGAAATCGTCTTCTTACAAAACCACAAGCCTGCCTTCTTATATCGATCCATCGATTGAATAAGTATGTCGGTGGCTACATGTGGATAGAACGGTGCGACAAGCGCTGCAAGCTCTTGTCCAGTGTGTGCATCAATCCAAGGGCCCATTTGTTCAACGGCGCGAATCATGGCTTCGAATAACGCCTTCTTTTGAGCAATGATTTTTCGGGTAGATATGAAGGTGGTATAGGCGGTGGGGCCACGACTATTGGCCGCATGTAACACCACACCCGCTCCGTTCGCGAGGGTCTGAGATACGAAGGGTTCGAAATACTGTGCGTAATCGATGGTACCGGCGGCTAACGCCTCTAAGTTTTGACCCATCGTCCGGTCACTATTCACCAAGAGCGAATCAACAGTCACTCCTGCATCCCGCAGATCCTGCTGCAAACATAGCCAGGGGGTCGGGACTTCTGTGACAACACCGATTTTTTTTCCAACCAAGTCAGATAACTGAAACTCTTTTTCACGTTGGGTTCCAACTAGAAAGAAAGGATCTTTTCCAACGACCTCACAGAAGGCAACCAGTGCATTGTCTGAGTCGGCCTCTTGATCACGTTGCTTAATTACCCTGAGCGGCCCACCCCAGACGACATCAATCTTCGCCGCAAGCATATCGGCGATGCCGCTGCCGGGCGACGGAGAGTCGATCAGTTCTATTTCGATGCCCTCCTGCTTGAATAGCCCCAATGCATGTGTGGCATAAAAAGGAGCATAAAAAACAGCTCGGAAGTTTTCAGCTAATTTTATTTTCATAGATTTTCCGCAAGGGTGAGGCTACCATCTATGCAATTACATCACTGTTTCGCTGCTTTTGGAGCATGACTTCTATGTTGAAATCGCATGATCGATATGACTATTCGGCCATTTCAAATCGACCAGATTACAGTTGGCCGAATGGTAAGCGGCTAGCCATCCACTTTAGCCTAAACGTTGAACACTTTGCTTTCGGTGAGGGCATGGGCAACGACTATGCAGTTCCTCATCCACAACCGAATTCCCGCAGTTTTGCTTGGCGAGACTATGGCAACCGCGTCGGTGCGTGGCGCCTCCTTGAGCTCGCTAATGATTTGGACTTTCCCTACGCTTTGTTAGTCAATACCGAGCTTTACGACTACTGCCCAGAGATGATCGCAGCATTTAGCAAGCGCGGCGATGAAATCGTCGGGCATGGTCGTACCAACGCGGAACGACAGGTCGATATGTCCCTTGAGCAGGAACGCGCCTGTATCCGCGAAGCAGCCCAAACCATTTTTAAACATGAGGGTGTTGCCCCTAAGGGATGGCTTGCCCCCTACATTTCTCAGACCTACGATTCACCCGATCTGCTCAAGGAGCAGGGGTTTAAATACATGATGGACTGGCCACTAGACGATCAGCCGGTCTGGTTTCGCACTAAACATGGGCGTATTCTTGCGATTCCGTATTCACATGACTTAAACGACTCGATCGAGTGCGTATCTCGGCGCACTCCAGCTCAGCTGTTTTGTGACAATCTTATTGATCAGTTTGACGAGATGCTCGAAGAGTCCGTCAAGCGTCCTCTGGTCATGAGTATCGTCCTTCACAGTTTTATTCTTGGGCAGCCCTACCGCCTTCGACAATTACGCCGTGTGATGCAACATATTCTGTCGCACCGAGACCAGATCTGGCTCGCTCGCCCCGGCGAGATCTATGACCACATTAATAGTCTGCCCGATGGGGTTGTTCCCGGCAGCACTGTCAAGTAAGCTGATTTTTTCTTGTATCGCTATCAAACTGTCACAACCTGGATATTTATGATGCCTGCCCGCAAAGCCTTCTCACGACTCGCCAGCCGTGCTCTCGCAATCGTGCTTCCACTCGCGTTTGCGAGCTTCGCAGCATACAGTCAGACCGGCTACCCAGACAAGCCCATTACGATGGTTGTGACGGTGCCGCCAGGTGGCGCAGCAGACTTTGTCGCGCGCACGATTGGTGAGGCGCTATCTAAGCAGGTTGGACAATCAGTCCTGATTGAAAACAAAGCTGGAGCAAGCGGAACGATCGCCACAGCCTTCGTTGCGAAAGCGCCTGCAGATGGCTACACAATATTGCAAGGTGCGATTTCTACGCACGGGATTGGTCCACATTTCTACACAAAGACACCCTATGATCCCTTCAAAGACTTCATGTCCTTGGGCGTCGTCGCGGAGTTCTCACTGGTTCTGGCCGTCAATGCCAGTCTTCCCGTCAATAGTGTCCAGGATTTGATCGACCTCGCCAAAAAGAAGAATGGGCAGATGAGTTTTGCGACACCAGGTGCAGGTAGCGCCCCCCACTTGACGGCAGAGTTGTTTATGACTGAAGCTGGGATCAAAATGCTGCATGTGCCCTACAAAGGTTCAGCGCCAGCAGTGGTCGATGTGGCGAGCGGCCAAGTTGACATCATGTTCGACGGCTTCCCTTCTCTGATGCCACACATCAAGAGCGGCAAATTGCGCGCAATCGCAGCTGTTAGCCCAAAAAGAAACAGCTTAGCGCCTGATCTTCCTACTTTCGCAGAACTTGGATTTCCAAAGATGATTTCATCACTTTGGTATATGCCAATGGTGCCTGCAAAAACCCCGAAAGAAGTCGTTGATCGCCTCAATCAGGCTTTAGTCAAATCGTTAAATGGCACTGAGGCACAGAAGCGCCTTGAAGCAGGTGGCGCGCAACTGGTATTTGGTACACCAGACGATTCCCAAGCGTACATTAAAACGGAATATGACCGCTGGGGTGTCGTGATTAAAAACGCTGGTATTTCCACAACTAATTAAATATCGTGCATAAAAAAAGGCGTTTGACGGTCACGTCAAACGCCTTTTTTATTTTGAATATTTAAATCGCTTCAAACTTGAACCGATTCACTTTAGCCATATTGGTACCTTCGACACGAATCAGGCTTGTCGAAGCTTTGCGCTCGGGTGAATGCAAATCGCCTTCGTTATAAACGTGCGCAACACCAGGAACCAACTTGTAGCGCTTGGTTAACTTAACCTTGCCGGGTTTGTCCGCTGTAGCAGCCTCAATCAACTCGTAGTCACACATTTCGGTTTCGCCGCGTGCCTGACCATAAATTGCCCATGAATGTGCATGGTCATGTGGCGTTGAGTTTTTTGCGCCAGGATAGTTATGCGCTACAACGCAGAAGCCCAGTTCTGGGTCTTCATAAATAATTTCACGCTCGCCAACGTTTGCATGAAGGTGCTTCTCAATAAACTGCTTATCGAGCAAGATTTCTTTGAGTAATGCCGCGATCTGCTGTCGTCCTGCTGGGCCAGGATTGCTCTTCAAAATGTTATGGCATTGACTCGTGAATTGTTCCAACGTGTGGCCCATGACGCAGCACTCCTTTAAAAGTATTTAAAAAGCTACGTTTCATTCTACATCCTATTTTCTATTCAACTTGTCGTGCCAATCCAAGGCCAGCATTACCGTTTGATGATGCACGGCCACCGTCGTTGCAATATCCGTCCCATAGCCACCCGCCATACAGATTGCCAAAGGGATCTGCCGCTTGCGTACATACTCAAAGACGATTTCATCCCGTTGCCGCAGACCTGCCTGCGTCAGCTTTAAGCGACCTAAACGGTCTCCTTCATGTGGATCGGCGCCCGCTAAGAAAATGACAAAGTCGGCAGAGAAGCGGCGCTCGAGCTCTTTGAGCGCATGTTGCAGCGCATCAAGATAGGTGAGGTCATCGCACCCGTCGGGCAGCGGAACATCTAAGTCGCTAGGCTCTTTTCGAAACGGAAAGTTCTTGTCGCCATGCAAGGACAACGTGAATACGGTTGGATCATGGCGAAAAATCGCCGCCGTGCCGTTCCCTTGGTGCACATCAAGATCAATAATTGCTACGTTGAGGTTGGTCGCAGATTTCCGCTGAAGCACTCGCGCAGCAATTGCCGCATCATTAAAGACGCAAAAACCACTCCCTTTTTCTCGGTAAGCATGGTGGGTCCCACCGGCAAGATTCACCCCGATGCCCAACTCAAGCGCCGAGCGACAGGCCGCAATCGTCGCTCCAACCGAGCGGCGAGAACGCTCAACCATAGCTGGAGTCCAGGGAAAGCCGATCTCACGCTGCTCCTTAGCGTCGAGCCCCCCAGTAATTACCTTGGTGACATAAAGTGGGTCATGTGCCAACAACAATTCGGTGTCCGTCGCTGCGGGCGCCTCCTGCAAGTCGATGCCAGGCACACCGACTAATGCGTCGCGTAGTCTTCGATATTTGGACATCGGAAAGCGATGCCCGTCGGGGAGCGGGAGGACAAAGTGATCGGAGTAGTAGGCATGCATAACAAAATCACACTCAAGAGAACTTTATTTTAGGGGTTGGCTGCAGTAACTGGCACAATAACCCCTTCCTATCTTTGGCAAATAGCATTGCCCCCAATAATGTCTCGATCACTCCTTGCGCTGGCGCTTTGTGCTGCATCACTAACGGCGTGCAGTTCGATCAAGATTGCGTACAACTATGCGCCAAACTATTTGTCGTATCGCCTAAACAACTACTTCAATCTTGATTCTCAGCAACAGCAGTTACTTGATGTCGAGTTGATCGATTTCACAAACTGGCACAGTTCGACAGCGTTACCGCAATACAGCCAAACACTTCAACGATGGTCTGCACGGCTAGACGAAAAAAGGACCTTCACGCCAGAGGAAGTTGTCGTCATGTACCAGCAAGTACAAGATGCCATCCTAGAGCTTAGCCTGCAGGCAGCAAAGCAGCTCGCACCCATTGCCGTCACGCTTAAGACCTCTCAGACTGATCAAATGCGCTCTCGCTTCGAAAGCGACAATAAGGATTACGCAGACGACTATTTAAAGAACCCAGCAAGCACGAGCACCCGAAAAAAGCATCACTCGCGCATGCTGAAACGCTATGAAGACTGGCTCGGATCTTTGACAGAGCAACAAAAAACAAGCCTGACCCAACTCGCGGATCGGCGCGCAATGACATTCTCACTTTGGGCCAAAGAACGAGAGCTTAGGCAGTCGGCACTGCTTGAAACGCTTAATGCGCAGAGAGAAAAAGATCCGGTGCAAGCCGAAGCAGCCCTAGCTCTTTACGCGAAAAGCCTGTCAGATTATCGCAACCCCAGCCTCGTGGGACAACAGGACTCACTCCGACGGGACTGGGCACAGACTACTGCTGATGTTTTGAATAGTTTGACGCCCACACAGACACGCTATTTAAAAACCAAACTGCGTGATTACGCTGAGGATTTTGCGAGCCTCACACCTACCCGACTCGCACAATCGAGTAAATAGTGCAGGGTTCAAATCGCCTTAAATCGCGTCCATTTCACGAACGCCACTGCAGAAAACGGTAAAAGCAGCCCTATCGCTAAGCAAGTCATTAGCAAAGGTCCGAGCTCGATGTAATTCGCGGCAACTTTCACAAGCCCCGTCGTCGGGTCGCGTACCTCTCGCGTCACGACAAAGAGCTGGTTCAAATATTTTGTACCCAATTGACTCGCTGACAACGCGAGATTCGTAAAAGAGGCCATCACAGCGAAGTAGGTTGCCTTAAGATTCTCTGGGGCTGAACGCGCTATCCAAGCTAGCATCGGAATCATTGCTAATTGCCCCAGAGGCGACTCAACTGCAGTATCGACCAGTGCAATAAACCGCGCATCAACGATGCCACCCGTCATCGCACTCGTCCAGTGATGCAGCCCGTAATACATGCCCAAGGTAGGAAGCGCAAAAACAGTACTCAATATCGCCAAAGTACCAACGATAAACGTGATGGGACGTTCGGCCATAAAGCGCCGAAAGATAAACATACCAGCCAACGATAAGACCCCGCCCACTAGCGTCAGGATCGACATGAAATACTGATCAAACTTTAGGTCATCAATCACCCACCAAGTCATACCAGGTCCAGGTGTCGGCACTGCGCGGAACATAAAGATCACGAGCGCCGTACCCACGAGCGTCGCGCGCATATCCGGAGCCAGGTCGTTAGTCATCCGCGCAATCAAATAAAGGATGATGGTGAGTGATCCAAAAAATATAATTTCCTGACCGTACGGGATCTGACTTAAACCAACCGTCAGCGTAAACACAACGAAAGCTAAACCACCGAGCAGGATCGTCCAATTCGGAGACGTCGGGGCACTTTGGACCTCTAACGCTTGAGAAATTTGAGATGAGCTCAATCCCATGGACTTAAGCTTCTGACGCATACTTGCTTTCAACCAGGCTGCAATCACAACACCCAGCATCGATAACAGCGGAATAAGTAAGGCTGTCCAGTACACATCCAAGTAACCCTGTACTTTTTGCGCCTCATCCATCGCTTTAACATCTGCAAAAACATACAGATTCACAAGCGCCACCAACAATGATCCACCCACGACAGCCACACGACCCAAGGTTTGCATCGTTGTGTGCATCAGTTTTACTTTTTCATCATCAATCGCCTGCCCTTTGTCATCAACACGCGGCACAGCCTCCACGGTCATCGCATCCGCCACGGCATCTTGCAACACGTAACCGAGGGGAGCTAACAATGCGCTAATGATGTACCAAGTATCGACAGGCAATACACGTTGCATGGCGTCACGATCGGCAATCAGACCAATCATGATGAATAAACTCGTGGCAATCAATATCGCGCCCAAAAGCAGGATAAATATTTTGGCCCGCCAAAACAAATCCACCAAATGCCCGAAGACCATCTTTAGAGACCAGGGGATTGCGATCCAGAAGCTTAACGACGCCAACATAGCACTCGATAGGCTGAGATAGTCTTTTACAAAAAAAGTCCCCACAATTGCAGTGAGGCTAGAGATCCCAGCAGCGACGTAGACCATTAAAGGTGGCAGATAAGACAGCCGAAAGTCGCGGAACAACTCCACAACATTCCGATCCATCCATTGCAAAATTCTTTTAGTCATGCCTAGAGCCTTAGTAAAAAATATACGTCTCATCGAAGCTCGCATTGTCTCAGATCTTATGTCTGGAGCGGAAAATAAGACGCTACCGTCAAGTGTTTGGCCTTAGAATCTCGCATTGACATTCCCGCACGCAGCACAACTGACTCACGCCAAATGACTGCCGCCCAGGAATCACCTCTCATAGAACTAACCGGCGTGCCTCTCGAACAATCACAGACAGTCAAATAAAATGCCGGATTAGCCCTAGGCTACTCCGGCACCTGATGACTACCGACGCCTCCTCTGTACACTGGGGTATCACCTTTAAGCGTAATGCGGTAGAGCAAACGCTTGTGTCCGTGGTAGTCGTTAACGGGGTTGTGCATTACACAGCGGTTATCCCACAAAGCGATTGACTTTGGTGCCCACGAAAACCGGCAAGTAAACTCCGGCTTGACTTGGTGTTGAAATAAATATTCCAGCAAGGGCGCACTTTCCTCTTCAGTCCAACCCGCAAAGCGCATCGTGTGACCTGGATTCACATAAAGCGCCTTACGACCCGTCTCTGGGTGTGTACGCACAACGGGATGCTCTGACACTAACTCCTTGCGCACATTCTCTTCTTTTGCTGAGTCGCCGACACGATCCTCACGCGTTTTAGTAACCGTTGCCTT
>JACCEC010166534.1_pt1 | contig 12815 bp, 9 predicted proteins | sample 7450121 | NCBI WGS metagenome assembly JACCEC01 (sample SAMN15323455, study PRJNA562643) | freshwater metagenome | isolation source: river surface water | place: USA:Blue River Watershed | collected 2017-08-18 | reverse complement strand
TGCGATAATATTTTGATGAATCAATTCAACGGCCGTTTTTCCAGCGACAATTTTACAAATTCTATTCAAATGCACGGGGGTAATGTTTAGTTCTTCAGCAAACTGAGGGATACTTTTACGAAAATCAGAAGATTTGATGCTTTGCTGAAATTTTCTAAAATAATCCATACTATTTGAATTGACATGTGCCATGGTAAAATTTTGATTCGAAAATCGATACAAGCCAACAAACAATTGAGTAATCAAAGCTCTCAACATTATTTTTCTTTCTGGATTTTCTGAAAAAAGCTCTTGGTCTATTTTTTTTACTAAATCCAAAATAAAGTTAAAATCAGTATCCCCCCGCAAATATTCAAATACATGAATTTCTTTCAACGATTCTAAAACATGAGGAGATGTTTTAAAAATATCCTCTATAAAACTTTCGGACAAAGTAAAAATTGAACCCTCAACGTCAGGTTTATAATACAATCCATGAAGCATTGTCGGAGGAATAAACAAAACACAAGGAGCTTGCAAAGCATACCTCTGTATAGATTCTTCAAATATTAAACTCCCTTTTTCAACGATAAATACCTGAAAAAGATGAGAATGTATGTGAGGCTTAATAGACCATTCAAAAATTTGACTTCTTGTTGCAATTAATTCTAAAAAAATATATTCAGACGAGAAACTTCCCTGTATGTCTCCATACAAACCATCAAAATGCGGTATTTCTTTCTTATTCACAGATAAAAATGTTTATTTTTTATCCATAAAAGTAAAAATAGTTTCTCAATAATTTTAGTAAAAAAGCAGAAATTTGCAACAGATAATAAATACTTTTTAAGAGTAGCTTCCAATGGAAATACCAAAACACAGAAGATTTATTTGTCGGAAATTTTCATTTTATTGATATTTACAAAAAATATCAATCTATTTACCTAAAAATTTAATAAATAATGAAAATTACCACTAAACAGCTATCTACCATATTAATCTGTTTTTTGATGAATATGCTAGACGGCATGGATGTGATGGTTGTATCGTATGCAGCACCAAGCATCTCAAAAGCATGGGCAATTAGTCCACAATCACTTGGCATTGTATTCAGTGCAGGTCTGTTGGGTATGTCGATAGGGGCAATGTTTTTAGCTCCAATTGCGGATAAAATAGGCAGAAAATCAATGGTAATTATCTGTAATGCCCTTATGGGACTTTGTGTATTCGGTACATCTTGGGCAGATTCTGTTGAAATTCTGACAATTTTTAGAGTTATCAGTGGGATAGGAATCGGCGGTATGTTGGCAAGTACGGCAACCCTCACAGCAGAACAAGCCCCAAGTTCAACTAAAGATTTTTGGGTGAGTTTTGTAATGGCAGGTTATCCGATAGGAGCAGTGATTTCAGGTTTGGTAGCAGCGGAAATTATACCTACTTTAGGATGGCAAAGTATATTCAAAATGGCAGGTATCACCTCTTTTGTAACACTTCCAATTGTGTATCTATTTCTAACAGAATCAAGTGAATTTGTACAAACAAATAAAGAGAACACCAAACCAAACGTCAAATCATTACTTACACCTACACATAAAAACTCCACCATTGGATTGTGGATGGCATTATTTATGGCATTTGCAACTCTTTATTTCCTAACCACTTGGATACCAAAACTTGCCTCGGTAGCGGGTTTAGATGAAGCATTAGCGATTTATGCTGGAACAGTATTTAATTTAGGAGCATTTTGCGGAATTATCTCCCAAGGATACTTATCAAGCAAGTTTGGTTTGCAGAAAACAATATTTTTCTACCTAATACTAACCGCCCTATTGATGTTGATTTTTGGGTATTTTACAGGTTCATCCCTATTGCTTCCACTTTTCGGTTTGATAGGTTTTGGAATTCAAGGAGGATTTGTAGGAATGTATAGCTTAGCGGCAAAACTCTACCCGACAGAAATTAGAGCAACTGGCGTAGGTTGGGCTGTTGGTGCCGGAAGAATTGGAGCTATTTTCGGACCATTAGTCGGCGGATTTCTAATTGGAGCTGGATTTAGTATGAGTACTAATTTTATATTTTTCGCAATCCCGACAATTATCAGCGGTTTAGCAACTATCTATATCAAAACTAAACAACCTTGACACATAAATTAAGAATCATAAACTTATGAATAACCTTACTTGGGAACTAGCCCATCTTGCTCATGTCGAATTACTAACTCCAAAATTAGATGAAAGTATTCGATTTTTTACGGAAATATTGGGTATGTACCTAACCGAAGTAAGAGATGATTCGGCATATTTAAGAGCCTACGATGATTACGAACACCATTCGTTGAAACTAACCGCCCATAAACATTCGGGCATTGGGCATTTTGCTTGGCGAACAAGAAGCCAGGAATCATTAGAGGCAAGAGCCAAAGCAATCGAATCAATTGGGCTAGGAATCGGATGGAAAGATGGAGAATGTGGCTATGGAAAAACTTATGAATTTCGATATCCTGACGGGCATATTTGTGAAATTTATTTCGATACTAACAAATATAAAGCAGATGGTATTTATCAATCAGCATTAAAAAATACCGCCAGTAAATTCCCAGGAAAAGGAATGAATGTAAGACGCATTGACCATTTGAACCTATTAGCAAAAGATATCCGTGCATTCCGAGATTTCCAATTTGGAATTTTGGGCGGAAGAATGACAGAAACAATAATTTTTGAAGATGGTCCAAAAGGTATTTGGGTTTCAGTTAATTCAAAATCCTATGATTTAGCCATCACCGAGGATCATTCAGGTTTATCAGGGAGATTTCACCACCTGACATACGCTGTCAATAGTAGAGAAGAAGTGTTATTAGCAGCCGACATAGCTCTTGAAAATGGTGTTTTTATCGAAACAGGCCCTCATAAACACGCCATTCAACAAACCTTTTTCTTGTATCTATATGAACCAGGCGGTAATCGAATAGAAATTGCAAACCCAACGGCAAGGCTCATTTTGGATCCTGACTACGAAACTGTCGTCTGGAATAAAGAAGAAAGAATGAAAGGACAAGCTTGGGGACTAAAAACAGTTGAAAGTTTCCATACAAGAGGTACGCCAATGCCCGATGAATTATTATAATAATAGATTTAAACAATAAATAAAATGAAATTATTAGTCATTGGAGCACATTCAGCCGATTTTGTTTGGAGATCTGCTGGAACGATAGCTAAATCAATTGAGCAAGGAGCTGAAACACTTGTAATATGTTTATCTTATGGAGAAAGAGGTGAATCTGGTGAGCTTTGGAAGGAAAATCCAAATAGAAGTATCGAGAATGTCAAGATAATTCGGCATGAACAAGCCCAAAAAGCAGCAGATATTTTAGAAACCCCTATTCAATTTTTAGATTGGGGAGATTATCCAATGTTAATTTCTGACGAGAGAATTGAGCAATTGACCCATATCATTGGTGATTTTGAGCCGACAGTTATTCTAACTCATTCAGAAAAAGACCCTTTTAATCCCGACCATCCACTTGCTTTTCAGGCAACTCAACGGGCAAGATTGCTCTCGAGTGGAGCAGGAGTACCAAGTGCATTTAAAAATATTGACCCACCCGTTTGGTATTCTTTTGAGCCACACCAACCCGAACTTTGCGGATTTACACCAGATACTTTTATAGATATAAGCTCAGTGATGGATAAAAAAATTGCTGCAATGGATTGTATGGGAGCTCAAACATATCTCAAGGATTATTATACTGAATTGGCAGGAAGACGAGCCAATCATGCAAGACGTATTTCAGGAAAAAAAGAAATAAAATATGCAGAAGCACACCAATGCCATGTTCCAAGAGTTGTAAAAACTATATTTTAAAATGAATATTGTTCAAGAATTAGCAAAATTTTCGACCGCCACACTACACGAGGCACTCGGGAAATCAGGTAATTTACCCTCTGCCATTAAGCCCATTAGTCCGAAAATGAAAGTTTGTGGTCCTGCATATACCGTCCGTACCATGCCAAGAGATAATGTACTCTTGCATAGAGCTTATGCCTACGCCAAAACAGGAGATGTACTGATAGCCGATTGCTCTGGATTCTATGAAGCAGGTTATTGGGGTGACTTGATGAGTTTAGGGGCAAAAACCAAAGGCATCAACGGACTTGTGATTGATGCTTGTGTTCGAGATGCAGATGATATTGAAGCGATGGGATTTGCAGTATTCAGTAGAGGTTTGTGCATTCAGGGGACAACTAATTATGGTGATGGAGTATTAAACGAAACTATTGTTATTGGCGGCGTAATCATTCATCCTGGAGATTATGTAGTGGGCGATAGAGATGGCGTAGTGATTATTCCAAAAGAAAAAGCAATAAATACTATCGAAAAAGCAATCGCACGAGAAGAGAAAGAAGAGCGAGTGAGAGAGCAATTAAGACAAGGAAAAACTTCCTTACAAATATATGGTTGGGACGAGAAATTTGGTTATTAATGAAGACTAATCACATGAAAATTGCCATTTTAGGCTTAGGAGAGGCTGGTAGCCATTTTGCTAATGATTTAGTAGAAAAAGGAGTAGAAGTATATGGTTTTGACCCAAAACCTACTAGGCTTCTACATCCAAAAATAAAATTGATGTCCTCAAATAAAGAAGCTGTTCAGGAAGCTGATATCATTTTTAGTGTAAATTTATCTTCTGAATCAGAAAGTATTGCTCATGAAATAGAAAGTGTATTAAACGATTCTCAGTTTTTTTGTGAAATGAATACTTCAGGCCCTGAAAAAAAGCAAAAAATCGAACAAATTCTTCTCAAAAGTCGAGTCAAAATGATTGATTTGGCAATCATGGCACCTGTTCCCCCCAAGGGAGTAATGACACCACTATTAGCATCTAGCAAGTATGCCTCAGATTTCATAAAATTCATTGAGCCTCTACATCTTGATATTCATTTTTTAGAAAATAGCAAAATCGGAGATGCCGCTACCAGAAAACTTTTACGTTCCATTGTGTATAAAGGCATAGCTGCTGTGGTTTGTGAAGCAATGGAAGCAGGCGAAAAATTTGGCATGGAAAGCTATATTCGTGGACAAATTCAATCTTTAATTGGTGGAAATGATGAATTGATAGACAGGTTTGTAGAAGGTAGTCGCACACATGCCCTTCGCAGAATGCATGAAATGGAAGCTGTGATGGAAATGCTTAGTACACAATCTATTGAGCCAATAATTAGTACTGCCACTCGAAATAACTTAGAAAAGTTATTTCACGAAAAAACAAATCAAAAATGAAACAAAAGTCCATTCCATACATGCAACTGCGAGGAGGTAGCTCAAAAGGTTTATTCTTCAATGCGATAGATTTACCTGAAAACCCCGATGAAAGGAATCAAGTGCTAATCAAGACAATGGAGGGAACAACTTTAGGAGACCCCAGACAAATTGATGGTATGGGAGGGGCAAACTCATTAACAAGCAAAGTTGCCGTTGTGAGTCGGTCAAAAAATCCGAATGCCGATTTAGATTATTTTTTTGCTCAGGTGGTAGTTGGTAAAGGGAAAATCTCAACCACACAAACTTGTGGGAATATTTTAGCAGGAGTGCTTCCTTTTGCCATAGAATCGGGACTTTGGGAAGCCACTGAAGATTATACAAGTGCAAAAATCAATATAGTGAATACTGGTGGAATTTGCGAAACAATCATTGAGACGCCCAATAAAGAAGTAAATTATTATGGAAAAACTAAAATCGATGGTGTAATGGGTACATCTGCACCTATTATCTGTAATTACCTAAATACAATTGGTTCTACCTGCGGAGCTTTATTACCAAGTGGAAACAAACGTGATTGGATAGATGGTATTGAAGTTACTTGTATAGACAATGGCATGCCCGTAATTCTGATACAAGCCAAAGATTTTGGATTAAGTGGAAATGAAACCAAAGAAGCCCTTGAATCGAATGGTACATTATGTCAAAAAATTGAAAAAATTCGTCTAAAAGCTGGAATATTGATGGGTTTAGGGGATGTAAAAGAGCAAACAATTCCAAAAATGTGCCTTATCAGCCCCCCTACCCAAGGTGGTCATATTACGACTAGAATGTTTATTCCCCATGTCGTACACGAGGCAATCGGTGTATTGGCAGCAATTTCTGTTGCCACTGCTTTTGTTTTATCCGATAGTATTGTAAGTGATTTAAATCCAGAAATTGATAAAATCAGCCATGAAATTATCGAAAAAAATATATCTGTCGAGCATCCGTCAGGAGAATTTACGGTTCAATTAGTATATTCTCAAACGGACAAAGACATCAATATCCATAAATCAGGGGTAATCCGAACAGCTAGATTATTGAGTAAAGGGGAAGTTTTTATTCCTTGAAAAAAGCTAATGCCCGAAAAACATCAGACATTAGCTTGGTGTTATTAACCTATGATTAAATCTAAAAATTATCTATAAAAGCCCATCGCAACCCCACCATCTACATTCAAAGCATTTCCGGTGGATTTATTTAATAATCCGCCTACAAAGGCAAAACAAGCATTGGCGATATCGTCTGGCAAAATCATTTCATTCAATAAGGTACGTTTTGCATAGTAAGCTGGTAATTCTTCAACAGTAATTCCATAAGCTTTTGCACGACCTTCTGCCCATCCACCAGCCCAAATATTCGAATCAGCAATCACCGCATCAGGATTCACAGTATTTACTCGAATTTTGTCGCCACCTAATTCTGCTGCCATTAGGCGAGTAAGATGAGCTTGGGCGGCTTTAGCTGATCCGTAGCCAGGGTTATTAGGTCCAGCAACAACTGCATTTTTAGAAACAATATTAACAATATCTCCTCCAATTCCTTGCTGACGCATCACCGCTATACCTGCTTTTGAAACAATAAATTGCCCTTTTACTAAAATATCATACAATCTATCCCACTCTTCCAAACTATGCTCAGTAATTGATTTTGAAATACTAATTCCAGCATTATTCACCACTATATCCACTCCACCAAATGCCAAACAAGCATTTTCAAAAGCTACTGTTGCACTTTGTTCATCTGTAACGTTCAAAATAGTACTTGCAACAGCATCTTTCCCAAAATTTTCAATAAACTCTTGCGTAGCACCATCTAATCTTTCTTGGTTGATATCATTTAAAATGACACAAGCACCTTCCTGAGCAAATTTTTTGGCGATAGCTTTTCCAATGCCACCCGCAGACCCAGTTACCAAAGCAATTTTACCAGATAAAGCTTTAGGTTTGGGCATTCTCTGCAACTTGGCCTCTTCCAATAACCAATATTCGATATCGAAAGCCTCTTGGTGTGGCAATGCGGTATAAGACGAAATAGCCTCAGCCCCTTTCATTACATTAATTGCATTGATATAATATTCAGATGCTAACCTTGCAGTGGTTTTATCTTTGGCAAAAGTAAACATCCCAACCCCTGGATATAAAATTACAACAGGGTTCGGGTCTCTCATTGCTGGACTATTTGGGTGTTTACATCCCTCATAATACGTCTTATACCCTTCACGATATTCAGTAAAAACAGTATCTAAATAATGTCTATCCTCAATTTTTTCGGGATTAAGTACCAACGGAGCAATTTTCGTTCTTAGGAAATGATCAGGACAAGAAGTTCCGAGTGGAGCTAATCTATCTAAATCATTCGAATTTATAAATTCAAGAACACGACTATCATCGGTAAAATGTCCAATCATTTTACGCTCCGAAGAGCAATATCCACGGAGAATAGGAGCAAGCTTAGCAGCAGCCGATTTTCTTTGGATAGGGTCTAAAGCAACTATTTTCTGACCTCCAAAGATATTTTTATAATTATTCTCTAAAAATTCAGCACATTTTTCAATTACTTGAAGGGTATTTAGATAACTTTCATAAGCGGTATCTCCCCAAGTAAACAATCCGTGTGAGCCAAGCATAATTCCTTTCAAAGCAATTCCATTGGCTTTCGCTTCGTTCAGACAAGCTCGTAATTTCAAACCTAAATCAAATCCAGGTCTTTGCCATTCGACCCATCCTATTTCTCCAGCAAACAATTCTTGGGTAATTTTTTTTCCGTCCTTAGCCGCCGCAATAGCAATGGCAGCATCAGGATGCAAATGGTCAATATGCTTGAAAGGCAAATAAGCATGCAGAGGTGTATCAATTGAAGGAGCTTTTGAGTTCAAATCAAAGATACAATGATTGAATAATTCAACCATTTTATCTTCTTTTTCGATACCTTCATAGACATTTTCTAAAGCCAAAAGCCTATCCATATACAAAGCAGCACATCCAGATCTAGTAAGTGTACCTATATCACCACCAGAACCCTTAATCCACATTACCTCTACTTCTTTTCCGGTTAATGGATCTTTATCCGTAATTTTAACCGAAGTATTTCCTCCACCATAATTTGTCAATCTTAAATCCGCCCCTAGCATATTTGACCGATAGATAAACAAATCTACTTCGTTTGTGAAACTATTTACCTTGGCTTCATCCCAAAGATAGGATACATGTTTAAAGTTTGTCATTTTTATAAAATTATTCGTTACTTAAATTCAAATAAAAATAGTACTTAGTCTATCAAAGAGAATTTCCAATACCAACCAAGACTATCGAAAGCATCATTGTCAGGATACCAATTAAGAAAGTTCTGAAAGTTTTCTTGCTCACGCCTTTCCATTCTTTCAGCCATAAGCCCCATAGATTTGCAGTAAGAATAATGGTTGCCATGTGCAAAATCCACGAGCTCGCCCCATTCCCCAATTTGCTTTCACCCATTCCGTAAAAAAAGAATTGCAAAAACCACATTGTTCCAGCAATACCCGAAAACAATACATTCGATGCAATTGGTGTTTGAGTATTTGTATAATCTCCAAAAGTTTTATTTTTAAAGTTCAGATACATACACCAAATAAAATTTGTAGTTAAACCTCCCCAAAGTAAAACAACATAAGTAACATTATTTTGAAACAGAGGATTAGACCCTAATTTTACAGCTTCGTCAGCCATAGGTTTACCAGCTTCAATACCAAAATTAAAAAATGAACTCAATATCCCTGAAATAATGGCAATTACTAAGCCTTTCGATAAATTGAACTCTTGTGTGCTTTCCTGTTTTTGCTCCGCTGTCAAATCAGATTCTTTCATAATTCCCGACTTACCCAATATCGCAATCCCGACAAGACATACAAAGACACCCAATAAAACCAACTGCCCACCCGAACTTGCTATCATATCCGAAAAAGATGTTTTTCCAGCAGTTGGATTAAAATTATAATAAATAGAAGGCACTAAAGCACCAAAGGCTGAGCAAAACCCAAGTACGACCGAATTACCTAAAGACATACCCAAATACCTAACGCCTAAGCCATAAGTCAAACCACCAATCCCCCAAAGTAAACCCATAGAAAAGGTAAAATTTTTGATACTACTTTCAGTTGTTGTGATAATTTCACTAAAATTAGGGATAGTCAAATAAGCAGCCAAAGGTGGTACGATTAACCATGAAAATAAGCCACCGATAATCCAATAACTTTCCCAAGCCCATCCTTTTACCTTTTTGAAGGGCATGTAAAAACTACCAGAAGAAAACCCTCCAATCGAATGAAAAATAATTCCAAGTATTGATTCCATTTATTTTTTTATAATTTAAGGTTGAATAATGAATGTAAATATAAATTCAGTAGAGAAATTAACTTTCCTATACACTACTGCTTCTGATTAAAATTAAGTTATTTCTAATTAAAATTATTTATAATTTGTGCATTTTAAGCCATTCCCCAAAAGTAACATACCAATTATCAGTTGGTAGTCCTTGCTTTCTCATCCCAAATCCATGTCCACCTTTTTCATAAATATGAAGCTCAGCGGGTTGATTTGCATCAAACCATTTTTTGTAAATATTGATGCTCATTGGCATCATTTTAAGTTGATCATCACCAGCAACTGCTACAAAAATTGGCGTTATTACCGAAGGTATTTTATTGCCAAGTATTGCTGGTTCGTAGGCATAAATAGGTGCTACAAAATTCGGTCTGTTAGAGTCATCAGCATTATAAACGACAGACATCGTTAAGGTTCCTCCAGCAGAAAAGCCCATAAATCCAATCTTATTAGGATTGATATTCAAGCTTTTAGCATGTTCACGAATATATTTTACAGCAGTTAAGCCATCAGCTGTAGCCAAAGGAATAATTGGAGCATTTTCTTCATCTAGTGATTTAAAATTAGTCATTTTTCCCATTATTTCTTTCACTGGATCATCGGTAAACGAACGTGCCAATCTATATTTTAAAACAAAAGCACTGATTCCAATACTATTTAACCATTTAGCAACATCAACTCCTTCACTATTGATACTCAATGTGTGAAATGCTCCTCCAGGAGCAACCACAATAGCAGTTCCATTAGCAATTTCTTGGGGAGCAGGATAATGAATCATGCTTGGCTCTACAACATTAAACACAACTTCAGTATTGAATAGGTTTTTTGTACTTGTTTGCTCATTCCAAGTCCAATTTTCAGAGCCTTTGGGTTTTTTATCATATAATTTTATGATGTTTTGTGCATAAGATACGAATCCAACGCTCATTAGAATTAAGCATACAATTAATTTTTTTTCCATTTTAATAAAGAATCATAGTGGTTGAAGGATATTTTTTGCAAAATAAAAAATCGATTTTGCATATCTCTCATGTACTTACTTGTTAAACAAAAAAAAGGGGATTACCGTATGATAATCCCCCTCTTACTATTTTTATTATTTTACCTTGCTATTGTGATAAAGTTAATCCTAGTTTCAGTTTCACCACTCACTTTGATTGTATAATAATAAGTACCATCAGGCAATCCTTGTGTTCCAAATCTAATACCTTGGTTACTTACCCCATTCCAACCTGTTGTCGTGATAACACTTCCATCAGGATCTTTATAAACTAATTGTCCCCATCTATTGTAGATTTCGCAATATTCAATTTTCACGCCTGCTGGAGGAATAATAACGAAATTATCATTTTTACCATCACCATTCGGAGAGAAACCTTCAGGGATTACGACTTTGTCTGTCAAAGCACTGAATTTTACAGGAGTTGGTGAAGTCGAATCAGGTTGTACTTCAATACCATTATTTGATATATCTGTGACAATTAATCCGTTACCAATTGCTTTACCATAAATTAGACTATTGTATGGTCCTAAATTTCCATTATGACATACTTTGACTTTCACAAAGATTGAATCAGATTGATCCACAGCAAGAGTACTTGTCGAATCAGCCACTAATAAATTCACATCATCCTTTCCATTAAAGTTAGGATTTAGTTTAAGAGTTGATTTTTTACCCAAAGATGGTTGTTCAACAAGTTGGTAGGTAGCACTATCTCCAAATGTGGCGTATAGACTATCGGAAACTTGAACATTTTTGAGTGGATATTTACCAACATTTTTAACTAATGCTAAGTAAGTAACCTCATGACAATTATCATCATCAGATGCCTTCATTTTGGCAACAGATAAAGCAACACCAATCGCTGGAGCATTTGCATCTTCTTCGTTGAAATTAATTGGCGTAGGATCTTCATTGTTTGAAGGATCACCATCACCATCAGGATCAACACTCATACCATTGCTCGAAACGTCTGTTTTTCCTGCGATAATTACCTCTGCTGAATTAAAATAAGTCAATGTTTTCGTATTAGAAATATCTACTTGAACATTAAACTTCAATGTAAGCATCTCTCCTTTCTTGATTGAGCTTAAGGAGTCAATCAATAATGAAATATTTGCCCCCCTTCCAGTAAACTTAGGATTCACAACCAATCCTTTATCTGCCGTAACCGTGATTGTGTCATTCAATATTTTGGCACCGTTGGCGAATGCTTTATCTAAATCATCCTTCACTTGTACACCCTTGATATCAAATCCTCCCATGTTACTGATATTCAGAATAAATGGAACATTATAAACATTGGTTCTCACTTTAGAGATTTTACCACTTTGCTTACTGATTCCAATCATCTTAGCTCCCATCGGATCATTAATAGTAAATTCACTAGAATTATTAGTTAAAACATTATCTTGTTCATTTACTTTATATAATTCAGCTTTATTGACAATTTTTCCAGAAGCAACCACTTTCGTTTCGTACGTGAAAGCAACACTATCTGCTACATTTAGGGCATCGATATTCATTTTGATAATACCACCTGCATAAGATACATTTGCACTTCCTTTTACGTAATTCAAGCTAGTCGGCAATACATCACGCACTATAATTCCAGTTGCTTTCAATTTACCAACATTCTTTACAACTACTTCATAAACCACATTTTGATTTACTGAAACATACTTTGTTTTAGCCGTTTTTCTTACCGCAATATCAACCAATTGATTAGCAGGATCTATACCACCGTCACATTTATTGACCTTTGCTGTAACAGTTGCAAATTCTGAATAACAACCTACTGCCGAACGCTCAAACACATAATAAGTTCCAGCAACTACAGCACTCGGATTAGTCACCAAAAGTGAAGTCGGCGAATTTGTTGTATGGAATTCAAACTGACCTCCTTTAGTTGATGGGTCGCCAAGCACTACTGTATTCAAATCAACACTATTATAAGGGCATATATTCTCTACAGTTGCCAATACTTTTGGGGTCTGTACCTTTTTACCCACAACAATTTGAATCTCGTTCGACTTATCACTTTCACATTTTCCACTTAAAGAAATACAAACCGCTGAATAAGACGTAATTTCTTGCGTTGGAGAAACTGTCAGCGTTGAACCAGATACCCCCGTTGACCACTTGATGATTCCATTACAACCTGATGCAGTCAAAGT
>JACCEC010747013.1_pt1 | contig 12816 bp, 11 predicted proteins | sample 7450121 | NCBI WGS metagenome assembly JACCEC01 (sample SAMN15323455, study PRJNA562643) | freshwater metagenome | isolation source: river surface water | place: USA:Blue River Watershed | collected 2017-08-18 | reverse complement strand
TTCTAGATGCAGCATTGCGTTCTAACGAGACCGTCGGCGACGGAACATCCACATTTACTGTCCTTGCAAACGCAATTTTGCAAGAAGGCGAACGTTATATTCAAAACGGTTCTGATCCAATGGATTTGAAACGTGGTATGGAATTGGCATCGATTGAAGTATTAAATCAATTGCCAAATGTATCTCGTAAAATCTCAACTGCTGATCAAGTCATTACAGTTGCAACTATTTCGGCGAATAACGATGTCAAGATTGCTAATTTGATTTCTAAAGCAGTTGCGGAAGTAGGTAAAGATGGTTTAATCACAGTTGAGCGTGGTGGAACTAAGGATGAGTTAGAAATCATAAGTGGTTTTAATATCGAAGAAGGTTATCAAACTCCAACTTCTGTAACCAATGAAAGTCGTATGTTGGTTGAATACGATAATCCTTGGATAGTGTTAGTGGATCAGGATTTGAATAACCCAAACGATATTATTCGAACTCTAGAAATTTCCGCGAAGGCAAATCAACCTACCGTTGTTATTGCCAATCGTTTTAGTGATGAGGTACTAGAAATCATCAATACAAACAATGCGCGTAGTGGTCTTAAAGTTTGTGCGGTGATTGCTGATGGTTTTGGTGATAGACGCTCTGATATTCTTGGTGATATTGCAATTTATACCAATGGTGAAGTTCATTCGCAAACCAGTGGTATTAAAATCGCAGGAACAAGCGAACGTTTCTTCGGAGTAGCTGAGAAGGTAATCATCTCTCGTAGCGAAATGACGATTCTTAAAGGCACTGGCGCTAAGGAAAAGATTGAGGCACGTGTTGAAAGTATTAATACTTTGTTAGAAGCGGAAACCCGTAAGTATGACAAAGATAAATACGTGGAACGTATCTCTCGTCTTCAAAATGGTGCGGCGCTTATTCGTGTGGGTGGTTTAACCGAAGTGGAAATGAAGGAGCGTAAAGATCGTTTTGATGATGCCATTTGTGCAGCCAAAGCCGCGCTTGCAGAAGGTATTGTTCCAGGTGGTGGTGTAACCATGCTTCGTTTGGCTAAGTACTTAGAAGAGGAGTGGTTAACAACTAATCCGACGACATTACAAAACGATGATCAGGTCATTGGTGTAAAAGTCTTGATTAATGCGTTGCGTAAACCAGCACAGGCACTCCTTAGTAATGCAAGTGAAAAAGTGGATGTGGTGATTAATAAAATTCTTAGTCACAATCACTTCTACTATGGTTATAACGCAACTACTCGTGAATATGGCGACATGGATGTGATGGGTGTTATTGACCCAGCGAAAGTCACCCGTTTAGCATTGGAAAATGCAGTGGGTGTTGCAAGTTTGATGTTGACGACTGAAGTGATGATCGGATTCGCTGAAAGTAAGAAACCAAATGCAATTGATGTGTTTAAAGGTAAAGCTGATGGGTTCTAACCCATCAGTTTAATAACAGTGTTTATTATCAACGAACACTAAACTAGAAACCCTATATTATCAAAGAGGTTTAAAATGATCGGACCTACAGCCGAAGAAACAGAACAGTTTATCATTCAGGCACATGGGCAGCAAACCCGCCGACGCTCTGATGTTTTATATCATACCCATCCTATTGCTGTTTCAAAAATGGCATTAGAAATTTTAGTCTCTGAAAACCCTAATGTATCTGATAGAGATGCTGAGTTTGTAGTCAAACTTGCCTTACTCCATGATGTCGTTGAAGATACAGAAGTTGACTTCATGATGCTGGCTAAGATGGGTTATCCTATTACATTGCTTAACTCGTTATATTTGTTAACCAAATTTGACGATGAAGATTTAAAAGAGACTCATAACGAGAATGTTACACGGATCATTGAATCAGAGGATATCTTTGCAATCATTGTTAAAATGGCTGACACCATGCACAATGCGATCATTGATGATTCAGAAAAGCAATGGTTCCATGAGAACAATCGTGATCCATCTAAAGACACACAACGTTATGTGGCTTCACATGCTCGTTTAACCACATGTCCAACCATGGTTGCGTATCGCAATGCTCACCGGATCGAGGAAGAGGTTTATGAGTAATTCCAAGACTGGGTTAATCGTGCTGGTAATCACTTCATTAAAAGTAAGTGATAGTGTTCTTTCGAATATTTATTGGAAGTTGAGTCAACAGTATAAGGTTGATGTTATTAAGCAGGTGTATCCAGAATTGGAAATTCCAGTTTTGAAATCATTGATTGAAGAGGTAAAGAGTTACGAATCTTTATCGATTTATAATCGTGGTAATGTTGTCGAAACTTCTCAATCTTTTGTTGAATTAGTTTATGATATGTTAGGGTAATATATAGAGGAGACTAGTCTCCTCTATAACATCAACTTTTCGGAATTAATAAAAATGAATTTATCCGATGTAATACTTATTAGTTTGGGGATGATTGTTCTTTTTGCGCTTTTGCTTTATCCACTTAAGATACGAAGAGAACCTCCACAAATATTTTTAAGAGTGAATATAAGATCCAGTGACCCTCTCGCTGTTGAATTTAGAGTTGACTCTATATACTCTGATCTTCATTTACAAACATTCACTTATGCACTTACTTCAAAATCTGAGCTAGAAGGAATTCTTTTAACTTTTATTTTGGATAAGTTCAAATATGAGGTTGGGATAGCAGACAATATTAGACTTCGTGATTGTATTCTCGATGGTCGAGACTTTTATCTGAACATCAGTTCGGATAAAACGAAAATTAAGTTAACCGTTATTTATCAGAAATCAGAACCAAGGATTAAACGTTCATGCTTACCACAGATTCAGCCTTCAACCGATTAGTTAAGCGTTATGGTGAGTTACTTAACCAGCCTGGAATGACCACACAAGAAGCCTTGAGATTAGCAGCTTATGAACCATTTAAAATGGAGTTGGAACACAAAATAAAACTCTCAGCTATTCTAGCACTCGTATTAAATAACCTTCGCCGCGAAAACATTCGTAAAGCAAATACACTTTCCAAAATTGAAACTCTCGGTAATAAAAGCCATTTACAGCATCGTCTGGAATCAATCAGCTGTAAAAGCGCTGGGTTAAATGCTCGTAAGGAATTAATTGAACATCTTTTAGCCTCCCCACTCGTGCAAGAAGAAAATGGTGATATTTCATGTGAGTGTTGCCGCCGAACATTCAAGTACCATCCCGCTAAAAAGGATTAACAGCATATAGAAAAAAGGGAACCTAGGTTCCCTTTTTTTTACACGTTTCCAAAATCAAAAGGTAAATTAATGATCTCAACACCAGTAGAGGTTTTCACTTCCACTATAATGAAGATCGCACCTTCTTCAATTGTGAAGATGTTAGAAACAGCGGTAGCATCTTCGTAGTACTCAACTAAAACCTCAGTATCAGAAGTACGGGTAAACTTAATCTTATCGATTACTAGTGCATCCGCATCAATAAGTTCAATTTCTCCAGTTACAAAATTGGTTAAAGTTGTAACTATCGTACCTGCGTTATCTACATTGTTTAAAGATACATGACCTTTATTTTGCACTTTCGCTGATTCAACATCAAATGTAGTTGCTAAATAGAAATCAATACTCTTAACATCATTTTCATCAAATGTTTCAGTATTAAATTCAACAAACGCGCCAGTCGATATTGATCGAGATGAAGAGTATTGTGGAACCATTATCGGTGACCCAGAACTACCAATATTCAACTGATGAACTCTATCCCAGTATAAAACTTTATTAACAAAGTCTACAACTGTTCCTGAGTTAAACCACTGTCCATCTGGATCCCGGATAGATTCAACTTGCACTAACGATGGTTTAACATCAACTTCTTCAACAAACAAACCTTCAAGGTAGAATTTATTTTCAACTTCACCATCTGTGAAAATAATCTTTCTGTTGACCACAGTTGGACCATCATCATTGATAATAATTTCGAAAATCATGTCACCTAACTTTCGTATTTGAATATTAAGTGGTAATGTTGCAAATAGTTCTCCGAATAAATCTACCCCATTTTCTTTAACAGTTAAAGAGCCTCCAGCTGCGCTAGTGTAAACAATCTCGATGAACTTAATCACACCATCTTCCGACTGTAAACCTAGATTGTAAGTCACATCGTCCGTAGGCGTTTCCAGATCAGGAATGGTATATGTAACTACATCATTCTGGAAATTTGGTCGTAGTGCACGATAACCACTGAATGTATCCGGGGATACTTCAATAGTCCCAACACCATCCCAGCCTAACGTAGTACCATCGTAAATCCCGTTCGTTAATTCAAATTGATTTGGCACAGTTACTGACCCGTGACTTAACTCGCGAATCCACACGAATCCTGCCTGTGTATCAGTTGCCCCAATGATGTTCGCACCAATTAACAATGTCACATCCAATGGTGTTGCAACAATGATCGGTTGACTTACAGAAATCGCACCAGATCGTGTTCCTTTCACTCCACCCGAACCATTAACACCGCGGTGTAACTCTTCGATATGTTTAAACAGATAAGGGAAGACAACGTTAGATGCATAACCCACTCCACCGAAATTTCCAAATCCTGGATTACCAGTTGATTGATATTCACCTACCGCGAGAATATTCTCACCAGAGGTTTCCTGGGATACGTAAACTTCACTTGAGTTACTTGCTTTAAATACCCGTGTCCATTTACCGTCAGTATCAACTACTCCTGGTTCTAATTCAGCAGCAGCACCCGCGATGATACGGTAATAACCAGGGGCAAGTGTGATGTCCTGGGCAGACTGAGTATCCGTAACCGTACCTGAAGAGAAAAGATATAATACTCCATCTGCTTGAACAAATGGGAAGTCTTCAGATGGTTCGAATACATTTTGTGCAAACCCACTAAGTAAATCCACTTGCCGTTGCAGTTTCTCGATTGCAAGTTGTGTAGAGTCACCGTCAGTTACACGCACCGGCATAGACGCAACTTCAAAACCAACTAACATGATGTTGTTTGCGGTTATCTCGGGATGGTCATGTCCTACTGGTGATTTACTATTCAGTTGGTTTTCCAGACCTGTAATTTGACTGATTGCGTGGGTGTGACCGCTGGCAGCTTTATTGTCCACATCAGTTCGCAGTGAATCTAATAATCCTTGTAAATCAGTTATTGCACTGATTGCGTGGGTATGAACAGTAGGGGCTTTACCGTTAAGTGCAGTATTGATGTTGTTTAGTAAGGTTTGTAAACCACTAACATCAGCAACTGTGTGCGTGTGCCCAATATTACTTTTCTGAGTTAATGCATTACCCAAAGCATCTAAAGTTTGTTGTAGACCATCTATTTGATTGATAAAGTGAGTGTGATTATCAATCAACTCTTCTAGTTGCTGTTGTTTCAACGAAGAGCGAAAGATTAGGATACGTGCTTTGTTTTGATAGAGGATGAAACAATCACCTGAATATAACTTTCGACTGTTAATAATACATTCAATTGAAACTCGATATAAAACTCCATCTTCTAAATCAAATGGAACATTATAAATAGTTTCTGAACTATTACTCACCTGGTAACTCATAGCTTTGAGTGTGTTGCCATCTTCAATGAAGTGGACAAAGTTATGTACAACACCTACATCGACTGACAGGATTGGAAAGTTTTCCAAAGTGACACTTAAGATACCACTGGTACGATCAATACGTAAGTCAAGCTGATTTCCATCATCCCCCGTCATCCTTGTACCCTGTTCGTTAATCGTAGAGTTACTAACCGTTACTTTCGCTTGACGACCAGTCTGACCATTACCAAGATTCACATCTTCAAACTCTAAAGTGAGAATAAGTGCATCGGATGTGTCGGTGAGTAGATCAGCGGTTTCTGTAAATTTGAACTGAATGGTATCACCCTGAACAAAAGAAAAGTTAGCCGAGTTATTTCCAATCCATTCATAATTAAAATCAAGTGCTCGAGAAGGTGAACTTAGATCTCCGGAGAAAATCGTACCGTGACTTACAATATCGTTACGTTCAGATGGTACAGTCACACCGCCAGCACTCTGAATGATTTTTTCCACAACGATGTTTTTAGGCGTAAGAATAAAATTTAGATCGGGGAACTGGGTGAGACGTAGTAGTCCATCCTCATCAAGCGAAGGGATACCCTCTGGCGCATCTTTTTCAGAGGCATCAAGTTTAGCATCTAATGCATCACTTAACCCATCAATCTCACTCATTTCATGCGTGTGTTGGGTTGGGGCTTTGCCATTCAACGCAGCACTAAGACCGTTGATCTTTTCGATACTATGTCCATGGGACTCAACATCGCCGATTAATTTCTCTTCAATCTCCTGCTGTGTAATATCGCTATTTTTTTGCGCATCCACTGGAGCATGATCAGATTGAGAATGATCGTAAGCGACTTTACCTTTGTTGCCAGGATATGCTTGATCAATCCCATCACCTAATGTTACTTGTGTAACATCCCCTGCAAGTGGAATATAAGCAGACCCATTCCAACGGTAAGTGATGTTAGAGGTTTTATCAATATACAACACCCCCTCTGTACCAGTTTGAGGAAAGTCAGAATAATCGTTTTCAAGAATAATCCAACGAAATACTGCAGGTAGTAAGTTATTCGGAATCAACCCATCTGGACCTAGCGGCGCTGCACCATTAGGAACACCTAGTTTATCAGCGTCAAACTTATTACTTAAGGCTGTAGCTAATCCGGTAATATCAGCCATTGTGTGACTATGGACTGTATTTGCTTTACCATCCAATGCGGTTGACAAACCTGTAATATCACCCATCCCATGAGTGTGGACAGTAGGGGCTTTGCTATTTAAAGCAGTTGCTAGTCCAGTGATATCTGCAATAGTGTGCCCATGGACCAGCTCGGCTTTACTGGCTATCGCTTCGGTTAGACCAAAAATGCTAGGAATATCTAGACCAAAACGAACAAAAGTTTTTAATTGAGTGAGTGTCATTTTAACTGACACCCATACACCATTTACATTTTGTGAAATAATGGTGATATCGGAATCATTAAGATTTTGCGGTGTAGGATCTAAACCGCTAATTGCTGAGTCAGCCATTTCTAGCTCCTAAATTAATATCTTGTTCCCATTTTCAAGAAGCACTCGATCGGTCGAGTTTTCCTTAACTAAATAGTTTCCACCCACGGTATCATTACTGTCTAGATTTCCAAAGTAACCCAGTGATGTTGATTTAGCTTTGATTTTCCAGTCAACAATTTCAATGTCATCTTCAGTGAAATCAAATCCATGGTCTTTAAAGAATTGTAACGTAAGTTGTATGTCCAAGACAGGAATAATTAAATCTTCCGGCACAATTTCACGGATGTCAATTCGATCGTATAAACAAGAACGTAGTACACCATCAGTGTTTAGTCTTGATAAAGGCTCTTCATCGATCACCCAGGGCTCAACCTTTAAGATAACTTTTGTGTTGTGCAGGTTGTATTCAATTGGTTCAACGGAAACAACCTCAATCCCAGGGTAGGAAGAACCACGTAAGTCATTTAATGAAATGTTTTTACCATCTAATGAGATATAAACCAGTTTTCTTAGGTTAGGCATTGTCATGAGCTTCTCCTACCCGTGGTAGTCCTTAGAGAACATCCGTAGAATGATATACAACATAATACCAGTACGAATCATTGCGATCGCTGCTGAATTAGAATTTTTTACATTCTTCTTAATAAACTTTTCCCCGATTTCCCGCATCTTCTCAACATCACCCTTGGCTTTCGATGCCATGTATAGGGATTTCATGTAGGTAAGTAACTCAGGCAAGTTCTTAACTTTCTTTGCGGTTACAGGATCAGTAGCCACTTTTTCAAAACAGTGGGTGATGATTAAATCTAACCATTCATCAACCAACTTGTTCTTCTTGGCATGTTGCTCATGAAAAGTGATAAGTGAAGCTGCCAATATGTGATCTCGTAATGGAGGTAACATCGAGACGACAACAGTGATTAAATCCTTTTTAATGAATTCATTCATTGGGGAGTTAACAACACCCTCGATATAAGTTCGATAACTGGTGTATTTCTTACTCATATCTTTAATCACAATATCCCCTTCTAAATCACTGAAGTAGGATTGCTTGTGACGACGCATTTCTTTTTCTTTGATCCTCGCAAGAACTTCCCAAAGATTTTTAATGATTGAACGCAAACGACCTTGGATATCAGTGATCATGTATTGAATATCACCATCATCATTAAACTTGGTTAATGTTTCAGCATGAATTCCTTTTTCACTGATAATATCTTCCGTACGCTCAATCATTAACCCCATCCAGCTTCCTTCTTTACGAAGTGTGTATTTCATCGACAATTCATCATAGATCATTTGTGACAATTCTGGATTAACAGGATGTGGAAAGAAATGTGTCATAAGTGAAGTAATCAGTTTGAAATTCATAATCAGAATAGACTGATACATCCCTGATACTTTATCCTTTGCAGGTAAAGTTGAATTTTTAAACCGATGAGCAAGCCAAAGACAGGCTAGGTTCATTACATCAGTTCCACGAACCCAGTCTTCGTTTACAGTAGGGAGTTCTTTAACCTCACTACGAATTTCAGTTTCTTCAAAACCTAAGATGTCAATTAAAAATGAATGACGATCTGCTGTCTTGAATTTAACAGGATAGACACCGATGGAATTCCCACCAAAGAACTGAATGCTCTCTTCAGAGGCATTTACAATTCCAGTGCCATAGTTTTCTAATTTTTTAATTAATCCACGGTCAAATTTAACAGATGAACCGTGACGATCGAATATCGATTTGATGTTCTCCGCCATAATTTCAATCCTCCAAGTTCAAATGATTACAAAATAAAATTATTACAAATACACATTATTTACATGAATGAGCTGCATAAGTAAATTACAGAGAGATTAATCTCTCTGTAATTTAACTTCTGTGGAATGAATAAGTAAAGCTACGTTAGTCTTAAGCCCTAATTTAATCATTGAGTAATTTGATTTATCACTCTTCTCTTTAGTGCTCTTTTTAGTTTTACCTACCGTAGCTAAGCTGTTCGTACCCGAAAATTGCTTGAGTGTTGCCGCCTCGATTTTCATATTCCCTTGCCTTGAATACTTACATATAAATAGGGTGTTTATTTTACCAAATCATCTATTCATTTAGATAAACAAAGGAGTACATTATGTCAATAAAATTAGCCTCAATTATGGCTGTTGATCTAGGTGGTGGTATTGGTCTAAATGGCGATTTACCCTGGATGCGCAATAAAGCAGACATGCTTTGGTTTAAGGATGCAACTCTTCATAAGCAGGTCATTGTAAGCCCAACCACGTATGATAGTATTCCGAGTGGTTTACCAGAGCGTCATGTAACTATTGCTCGTCGCCAATGTAAAGACGAAACCAGGGAAACATATTTGAAGGAGTTAGTGGGTGATGCTTGGGTATATCAAGGAATCGATGAAAGTAACTTACCTATCGTTATTGGTGGTAAGAAAGTTTATGAGTCATTTGAACCAGAAACCGTAACGAAGTTCATTACAGTTATTCCAGGTCGCCATGAAGCAGATACTAAGGTAGATCTAGGTAGATTGTTTGATAAAGAGAACTGGGATGTTCGTTTTATGGGTGGTTCCATTAATCATGACCAGTACTGTTATCTTATTATTCTCGACCGTAAAGGTGAAGATCAACTCCACCATGGGGTGGTTGAACAAGTAAACAAACATTTTGAACCTTATGTTAAACTCACTTTGAAAGAAGGAATTATACTCAAACCAGGTTGCCATGGAGTTGCTAAAATTAACGAAATTGTTGCAATTCCTAAAAATTGTACAGGCGTATTCTCCATACGCTTGTCACTTGCGAAGAAAGGACTTTATACATCAGGTCAACTCTTCCGTCGTAACTGGATAGGTTATCCAGAAATCGTTATTACGAACAAGGAACTCACCACAATTGAATTACCAGCTGGTGCTGAAATTGGTGAACTTGGTCTTGTTAATGCTCAATATAGAGGTTAAATAAACACATGTCAACTTTAAATGCTCAAATGCTAAATACCCTTCGAGTTATCGCAGAAGGGGAAACATTGGTCGATGATAAGGATTTATTACCAACAACCTTATTCGACCACCCAGAAACATTCAATGATGTCGTTGTTGATATGTTACAAGGTTCTGGTACACCAGAGGAAATTCGTGATTTAATTAAGTATGCAATCACGGTCGACACCAATATTCGTTATCGTTATAATCCAGATGAAGTCGCACAATTATCAGATGGCGATGGCATTCCTCCTTCTGCTTTTGCCCAAGTATACGATATTATTGATCGTAACTTTAATGTATCCGAGGGTCAAGCCGTTGCTGGTGTGATGGATGGTACAGTGTCTTATGTAATGTGTGGTCTGGCAGGTGTAATACGTCGCAATTATAAAGAACTGTATGAAGATGATTCAGTCGCAGCTTTTTATAACTACATTGCATTACATGCAAGTCTATCCAGAACAAATCCAAGTTCACTTGAGTGTTGGTGGTTAGATACTTTGTTTGGTATCTACAGTCAAACAGACAAAATTGAAAGTATTGAAGATACTTTCTTTACAGATGCAGAAGCAGTTAATATTGCAATTGAAAACTGGTACTGTGAATTTGTTAGACCGTTACAACAGTTCTGGGACGATGCTGCATTGGTAGCGAACGAGTATAACCCAAATCATCTTATCTCTTACCTTTATGACGATTTACAAAAGACGTTTGAAGATTTGTACGAAACAGGTATTGCCAAAGTGGAATCTGGTTTTGTTTCCCCTATCTCTTCGATAAGCGTTCAGAAGAATGTTACGAATGTAGAACAGATGATGTTTGCTCTATTAACGAGTGAATAATCGTAATAAAATAAAAGGGAGTTAACTCCCTTTTATTTTTGTCATTTGCTGGATTTTATGACCTTAAGATTAACCAACACGAGTAATTGACATGAGTGAAACTAACACATCAAAGATTGACATTGCCCCATTGACTTTAGTGGTGTCAGAAGCTTTAGACCCTCGCGTTCGCCGTAAGTTAGAAGCTGAACAGCAAGCTGATGTAAAAACATATAAGGAGCTTACTCGCTCTTTAGAAGTACAAGAAGATTTAAATAAAATCCGCCAAGAGGTAGAAAAAGATGGGGAAGAGGCAGATCCATTCAAAGCACCTGACGCAACAGAAAACCAACCGCAACAAGCTGATGAGCAAGCACAACAACCAGCTGAGGCTCAAAACCCTGCACCAGACCAAAACGCAAATGCCGCAGCACAGCCTGCTGATGGTGCAGCAGCTCCAGCAACGCAAGCGCCGGCAGAAGGAGCAGGAGAACAAAATCAAGCAGCTGCAACCCAAGATCCTAACGCTGGCGGAAACGATGCGTCGGGTGGGGCAGCTGCTGGCGGGGGCGACGAAGACTTATCGGCTGCGTTTGAAGGCTTTGGAACTCAACTTCCGTCGGATTTGTTAAGACGAGTAGTAAAAGATTACATTAAGATGGAATCTAGTGACACTGATTCTACAGGTGAACTTGACCACATTAAATCTTTTGTTTACATCGACTTAAGTGAAAATGCGGTAGAAGGTGATACGTTAGAGTCAGTACAAACTCTACGTGATCCAGAGAACACTATTGTGGTTATCAATGAGGAATCTATTCCTAATGCTGATACAGTAGTTCGCGCTCGTCAGATTGCGGAGCAACTTTCAAATCGTGGTGTGAAAGTCTTCTATGACCTAGAAGAAGCCACCGAATATTTAAATGACCTATACGATATTGTCGCTGGGCGTAAAAAGGAAGCATAATGTTAGCTTATAAAGATTTAGTTGCCGATGTAATCAATAATGGCAAATTAGTAAACACAGGCAAAGGCAAAACAAAACGTTTGATCGGTGCGATGGTGCGTTACGATGTGGCAAATAACTTGCCTGCCGTAACGGGTAAAAAAACCAACATTAATTGGGCTTTACTTGAGATGGCAATGTTCATCAAGGGTGAACACCATACTGACTTTTTAAAACCTTACGGTGCAGAAAAGATTTGGGAAAAGCAAGCTTTAACTAATGACTTCGTGGTTAATCGTCCAATTAGCCCTGTTTTGGTTTTGGAACAATACACCAAAGTTTCTGGGCTTACTCCAGAAGAAGCAAAAGCAAAGTTTGAAGAAGTAGTAACAAAATACCAGTTACGAATGCAAGAGATTGGACAAGAGTTTCAGGTCACTGATCCAAATCAATCATTTGATGAAGTTGCTTTTAAAAGCAAAATGGATGAAAACCAGGCTGAGTTTGAAAAGTTCTTCAGTGATCTAGGTATAGCGATTTATGAACCACACACAGTCATTACCAAAGGTGAAATGGGTCCTACCTATGGCGCCCAATGGCGTAACTGGTTAACAATTGATCCGCAATCTGGTACCAAGGTATATGTTGAGCAAATTAAAGAAGTTCTCTGGAAATTAGAAAACCTACCTGATTCTCGTCAAAACATTTTATCAGCATGGAATCCTGCGGTTATTGCACGGGAAAATATTCCATATGACAGAAAGATTATTGCGGGTTACATGGGTCAACCACCATGCCATTTAATTACACAGTTTCTAACTGATGTGGATGAAGAAGGTAATCGTACATTGAATGCAGTTTTATTCATTCGCTCAAACGACTTAGCTTTGGGTCATCCGTTCAATGTTGTGGGTTATGCTGCTTTGCTACATCTTATCGCAGCAAAATTCAAATGGGCAGTGGGTGAACTCGTTGTTCAAATTGGTGACGCGCATATTTACGAAAACCATTTGGAAGGTATGAAGACTT
>JACCEC010148266.1_pt1 | contig 12819 bp, 10 predicted proteins | sample 7450121 | NCBI WGS metagenome assembly JACCEC01 (sample SAMN15323455, study PRJNA562643) | freshwater metagenome | isolation source: river surface water | place: USA:Blue River Watershed | collected 2017-08-18 | reverse complement strand
CGGTCGCCTCAAATTGGATATCACCCACGGCAGTAAATCCTCAGACGGCTGGCACCGTTTTATCGCAGGCACGGCTTTCGATGAAACAGGTTGGCGCGACCATTCCAGCGGCAGCTTGCAAAACTTGTTTGTCAAAGTCGGAAAAACACAAGAAGATACCAATTGGGATGTGTCTTATATGTTTGGCAACAGCAAGTTGCGTGGCAATGGACTGACACCTAGCACCAATTACGGTCAATTAGACAGTCCACCGTCATTCACCTCTACATCAACGGGTTTGTATGAAGCTGACCGGGCATCGGTCTATAGCTGGCCTGACCAAACCACCAACAAAGCCCATGTGCTCAGTTTCAATTTACAACATGTGTTGGACGCAAAAACAGAGTTGGCATCCACGGCGTATGTGAAATACGGCACGCAAAGCAGGTTAGGCGGGGATGTAGAGTGGGAAGATTTAGACGGAACTGGGGATAAGGCTTGGGGAACTTTAAATCGCAACAGCAGCAAACAAGTCACTGTTGGCTTGGCCACAAACTTAACAAAATTAATTGATGAACACCAAATCACCACAGGCGCAACTCTGGAAAGAAGCAAGATGAGTTACGGCGCAACAGCCACTGAGGGATGCGACATCTCATCTACACGCGAAGTCTCTACCAGCGGCTGCGATTACAGCGAGCTAACAACCGCTGGTGTAACCGGAACATCAACTGCCTTTGGAACGTATTTGGCTGACACCTACAAATTGTCTGACAAGACTTTTGTGACAGTGGCAGGAAGGTTTAATCAAACTACAGTGGCCAATACTTTAACTTCTTACACAACACCTGGCACAGCCGAAACCCCAGTTTCCGAATCCTTCACTTACCGTAAATTCAACCCTTCGTTGGGTATGACACACCAATTCGGTCAATTGACATTTTTTGGAAATTGGGCACAAAGTAACCGTGCTCCTACCGTTATGGAGCTAGGTTGTGCTGATATAGATAACCCCTGTGCCCTACCTACAGGATTGCAGGCTGACCCTTACCTGAGCCAAGTGGTTTCACAAACCTTAGAAGCCGGTATGCGTTGGAAAAACGACCTTGGATACAACCTTAGTGTTTCTGCATATAGAACACATAATAAAGATGATATTGTTTTTCTCATGGCAGACCCAGCAACAGGCGCGGGCTATTTTAAAAATATAGATAAAACCCAATATCTGGGGCTAGATATCAGCGCAAGCAAAACATGGCAAAACTGGTATTTGAATACTACATACAGCTATTTGAAGGCCACCTACGAGTCCACTGCAGCATTACCAGCAGCAGACTATGACGATGGAACAGGAACTGTTGTTGCAAGAGAAATGGACATTACCCCAGGCATGCGTATGGCGGGCATCCCCCTCCATAAACTCAAAATGCACCTTGATTGGTCTGCCACTGAAAAATGGAAGTTGGGAACATCCATGATTGTCAGTTCCAGCATAGTGACCCAAGGCAACGAAGATGGATATATCACCGATGGTGTGAGCGGCAATGCCAAAGTCAAAGGCTATGCAATTTTTAATCTGAATACAACCTACACGGTTGAAAAAGGCTTCGAGGTGTTTGGAAAAATCAATAATGTTTTCAATACTCGCTATGAGACCTACGGCATGATGGCAGTTAACAATTTATACAGTGACGAGCAAACCCTGTCAAAGTTTGTTGCCCCAGGCGCTCCCCGTACTTTCATGGCAGGACTGCGCTATAGATTTTGATAACGTATAACAATACACACAACTAACAGCTTTCCCTGCCAAGAAATTGGCAGGGATTTTTTTTAAAAACCGCTGCTGCTGATCACCCCATGGCGCTGCGCAAAATGAACCAAAGCGGCCAATGTCTGTACATCTAATTTATCTTTGATTTGCGTTTGGTGGTTAGACACTGTTTTCTGACTTAAGTTCATAAGCTTGGCGCATTCAGAAGCACTGTGCCCCTGCGTCAACATGCGCAATATTTCATACTCTCTGGGTGTCAAACTGGCTAATCGCGTCGTCTCATCTTGCATGATGGCGACATGCGAATTTTCAACACTTGCTTCACTGTTAAAGGTACGACCGGCATAGACTTCATGCACGCCCAGCAGCAAAGTTTCGGGCAAAGCATTTTTGGAAACAAACCCTCTTGCGCCTGTTTGAAAAACACGGTGAATCAACTGTGGTGAATCATGCATGCTACAGACCAACAATTTGGCATCTGATTGACGCAATAAGATTTTATGTAAAAGACCCAAACCTCCGACGCCTGGCATCGATAAATCTGTCACCGTGATATCCGGCGCAAACTCCACAAAAGACGCATAGGCTTCATCCGCAGACCCCACATCTGCCACAACCTGCAAATTGGAATCCTGCGCTATCAAGCGCACATAGCCAGCACGAACCATAGGGTGGTCATCCACCAAAAGAATGCGAATCATGCCATCTCCAAAGGCAAGCAAATATGTATCCTCACACCAGAACCAGGCTGGCTTTCAATGTGAAATATACCCTTCAAACTAGCGACTCGTTCTTGCATACCAAGCAAACCAAATCCACGTTGCTGTGAAGTCAACTCTTTGATACCTTGACCATTGTCAGTCACCAGCAACTCTATCGAAGAATCAGGCAACAAACGAACTTCAACTTTCACCAGAGTAGCCCGTGAATGACGGGCAGCATTGGTTAACGACTCTTGAACCAACCGGTACATGGTCACAGAAAGATAATCAGACAGATTGTCTGGAAGGTCTGCGACGATGGCTTGACACTTGATGCCACTGGTCTCTTGCCATTGTTGGCATAAAGCCAAGACAGCTTCGCCGACACCCATGCTATCTAGCACCATAGGACGCAACTGCTGAAGCATATGACGTGTGATCACTGACAATTGCTTCGCCGATTCCGAAATACGAAGTGCACTTTTTTTAACCTCGTCGGAATTCACACTTGATATAGCTAACACGGTAGCTTCGGTCCTGATGGCGGTGCATGTTTGCCCCATCTCGTCATGCAGCTCGCGGGCGAGTATTCTTCTTTCATCTTCCTGTGCTGTAAATAAACGTTGCGCCAAGTCGCTGTTATGGCTTAGCAATTCTTGCACTTTAGACTGAGAAAGTATGCGCGCATGAATCTCTTTTTTTGCGTCCAGGGTACGCCGCCAAGAATACCAAGCCAGGCCCAAGGAGAGCACCAGCAGCGACATGGGTAATTCGTCTAGTTGTATGTATTCATATACCGTATTGAACGCCGCAATATGCTCGGACAATTCATATTGAGTTGCCATCGCCCAGAAAATAATAAATACAAAAATAACTGACGCCAAGTCTTTTGTCGATTGATTGATTTTCATTTTAAAAAAAAGGGATAGAACATCACTGCATATTCACCAGGTATTTCGCAATTCTCTCAACTTTGAAAACACGGTTTCTTCGTCTAAGTCGGTTGACAGATCTGGGAAAAATGTTCTCAATTGCGCGCGAACAGATACGCTGCCTAGTCTGAAAAAAGTATTTATCTTGCGCTCGATTTCCAAGGTGGTCACAAAAGCATGGTTGACATCTTGCCCACTGACGCTTTGCAGCAATTCAGCAGCATGTATGTTGTCAGGTTCTGCATTCAAAGTAAATTTCAAATTGTTTTCAATATAGTCATGCCCGGGGTAAATCAAAGTATCGTCAGGCAATGAATTCAATTGTTGACTGAACGTTTGAAATAAAGATTTCACATTGCCGCCGTTATGGCAGTTACCTGCGCCTGCATTAAACAAAGTGTCTCCGGAAAACAAAGCAGGTTGGTCTGTGTGAGAACGCAAACAAATATGACACATGGTGTGACCGGGCGTGTCTAGCGCCTCTAGCTCTACAGTTTTACCTACTTTGATGATGTCACCTGCAATCAATCCGCGAAACATACCTGTAATGGCATGGCCTGCATTGGCGTGCGCCAGTACCTTGGCGCCTGTCGCGGATACGACTGCTGCATTTCCACCCGTGTGATCGAGATGTTCATGCGTATTGAGTATTTGCGTGATCTCCCAACCGCGCTGTTTGGCTACTTGAAGACACTTGGAACTGTCCAACGGATCGATAGCCAAGGCTTCGCCGGTTTCACTGCACGCGATCAAGTAATTGAAATTTCTGTAAGGGTTGTTTGTCCAGATTTGTTCAACAAGCATACTCATGCAAAGTGTCCTTTTTATTTGTATTTCCAATTTTCCAACACAAGTCTGTATTGTTTCATCAATTAGTCACACAGCCTATTTATGCTCGTTGAAAGTGAGTGCGATTCGCTTGTACTCATCGACATTGTCATCCTTTTTGGGGAATGCATGCATTACAGAGCTGTGTTTATCTCTGACTTGCACTTGGGCACACCAGGTTGTCAAGCTGAAGCATTGCTAGACTTTCTTAAATCACATACCAGCGATACTTTGTATTTGGTTGGAGATATTGTTGACGGCTGGCAACTCCGCCGCAAATGGTATTGGCCGCAAGCCCACAACGACGTTGTTCAAAAACTATTGCGACGTGTCAGAAAAGGAAGCCGGGTGGTCTACATTCCAGGCAATCACGATGAATTTGCCCGCGATTTTGAGGAGCACCATTTTGGTGGTATCGAAGTTTTGGAAGAGGCCTCCCACATATTGTTGGACGGAAGAAAACTGTGGTTAATACATGGTGACTACTTTGATGCTGTGGTTCAATACGCCAAGTGGTTGGCTTATGTGGGCGACTCGTTGTATGAGTTGACATTGCGACTCAACAGGCATTTCAACAGATTGCGCGCCAAATTGGGAATGCGCTATTGGTCCTTGTCTGCCTACCTTAAGGGCAAGGTCAAAAAAGCACTCAACTTTGTCACTGACTTTGAAAATGCAGTTGCTAACGAAGCTTTAAAACGTGGTTATCAAGGCGTGGTGTGTGGCCACATACACCGTGCTGAAATTCGCATGATCAATGGCGTTCTTTACTGCAATGATGGTGATTGGGTAGAAAGCCGGTCTGCTTTGGTAGAGCATATGGATGGGCACTTGGAGTTGATCTTTTGGGATCAAGAACTTGACTTCACACCAACCAAAATTCGACCTGCAGAAAAAGTGCATTTGCCTGAACCGGTTAGTTTGACCGCTTAACACTCAAGAATTTTCAGTGCGGCCTGGTTTTTACACCTTGATTGCTGCCCAGTTTTTATCAGCTCTGGCTGATAACGCTTTGCTCTTACTGGTTATTGCTTTACTGCAAGCGAATAACCAGGAAGCATTTTGGATACCAGTGATCAAACTCATGTTCACACTGTCTTATGTTTTAGCAGGACCTTGGGTAGGTGCGTGGGCTGATAACAAACCCAAGCATATGGTCATGATGCAAGCAAACAGTATCAAAATCATAGCTTGCCTACTTCTACTTTGCGGTATAGACTCTATATTGGCCTTCACACTGACGGGTCTGGGTGCAGCCTTTTATGCACCAGCAAAATATGGTCTTATTACTGAATTGGTGAAAAGCGAGCAACTTGTTCACGCGAACGCTTGGATTGAAGTCAGTGTAGTTTGCGCTGCACTCTTTGGCGTGATGCTCGGCGGTGTGCTGGTTGCCAGTTATTGGATAGATTCAAGCCTTTACCAAATGATTGGCAACTACTTACCTGCCAATCAAATGTTCAACACTTCAATAGCAGTTTTATTAGTGATATATCTTTTTGCTTCATTGGTGAATACACAAATCCCAGACAGTGGACGCCGCTATGCCCCCGCCGTTTGGAACTTGAATTCAGTGTGGACATCTTTTATCCATGATCAAAAAAAATTGTGGCTGGATCCGTTGGGCAGTATCAGCTTGTCTGTGACAAGTTTGTTTTGGGGAGTAGGTGCAAGCATGCAATTACTTGTACTCGCTTGGTCCCAAACAATGCTTGACTTAAATTTGACCCAAGCAGCTTATCTGCAAGCTGCAACAGCAGTGGGTGTGGTTATGGGAGCAATGTTGGCCTCGCGACTTGTTGATATAAAAAATGCGCCTCGGGTGTTGATAGCTGGCGTTCTATTAGGTTTTGCCATACCCCTCATGACCATCATTCACGATTGGAGATGGGCGCTCGTGCTGACACTGGGTTTAGGAATGCTGGGAGGATTTTTTGTTGTCCCCATGAACGCTATGCTGCAAGCGCGCGGTGTTGAACTCTTGAGCGCCGGACGATCTATTTCTGTACAAAACACGTGTGAAAACAGCAGTGTTTTGTTGATGCTAAGTGGCTACAGCGCTCTGGTCTTTTTCCATATTTCAGTGAATGGGCTCATCTGGGCATTGGCTATCCTCATAGTGGGTGGCATGTGCCTAACCCTATGGCGCTATCAAGCAATCAAACGAAACACATTACTCTGAAGGTAATTGCATCAGAGCCTCACCCATCTTCAACACCTTACCTTCTTCAATGCCAGGGGCAATACTGAATTCCTTTGGAGCAAAAACAATGATGGTTGAGCCGTGTTGAAACCATCCTAATTCATCGCCTTTTTCAAAAGCCGCATCACATGTAGTGATTGTCGATGTTTGGCATTTGTCTCGAACCAAGCCATTCAGCGCATGTAACCGGATACTTGCGACCAACACAGCAGCAACAGGTACCAAGGCTACGGGGTAAGCATGGCGTCCGATGTCTATTTCGAGTAACGCTCTTTCATTTTTACAAAAAAGCTTTTCTACGCGCTTTAATGCGATCGGATTGACGTTCCATGTATCGCCGGAAAAATATTGAACTCGCTTTAATTTACCTTGATACGGGGCATGGAACCGATGGTACATGGATGAAGTGATTCGTATAGTCAAAAACCAACCATCTTGCCAATGCGATGCACTTGCCTGCTCTCCCAACAAGTCTTTAAGGGTATAGGGGAACCCTTTGGCTTGGTACAACTGACCGTCTTTGACTCTGCCCATGGCACCTGCAATGCCATCGCATGGGCTGGTAAAGACTTGCTGGTTGTGATTGACAACCCTGGCGCCTGGTTTGAGTTCACGGATAAAACAATCATGAAGACTATCGAATTCATTTTTTCGCGCTTCATTCAGATCCAAGTCTGCAAAGCTTCTCCAAAGTGATATCGATATATTTTTCACCAGAGGATTTCTTATTTGGCTGAACCAACCCATGAATCTTGTCAGTGCAAGTCTTGGAATTCGGTTGGTTAACAAAAAAATCAAATCTTCGTTAGCACCTATTTTTTTAAAAATTTCACGCATAGTCATCATTTTTTAACCCAGTCGTCATACAAAGGAGGTTTTGAAAGGAAGTAATCGATGGAACCGCTCAACACATTGACTTTGACAGCCACTGCATTGGCTTGTGGTGTACTTTTGAAAAAACTGCATCAACGTTTGCAACTCTCTATGGCCAAACATCCCTCTTTGGGCGGTCATTTGAGAATGTCTAAACGTGTGGCATCTTGGATTCCTGCCTACAGCTACAGAGAATTGGATTGGTTTGCAGCAGATAATGCGACGCCAAATATTTTGGAGCTGCGTAAAACCGGTTTGCAGGCTCTGGCTCACCGATTGAAATCCAGCAGCCCGCTCACTTTGGCGATGTCCGCTGAAGTCAAGCCCATGATCTCCGACTTGCAACTCATCAGCCATTACAGAGTGCCTTTTCAATTCCGCGAAGAACTCAGTCAATACATTTCCCTGGGTAGTTTTTGGCGCGAAAGCGATGGAGTCTATTTGTGCGACATGGACAGCAACCGGTTCTTTGATGTCACAGGTTCCTATGGCGTCAATGTGTTCGGTTTGGATTTTTACAAACAATGCATTGAACAAGGCGCGCTGCGGGCACAACAACTTGGACCCGTCTTGGGCGCCTACCACCCGAGTGTGGCTCATAACGTCAAACGATTGTGTGAAATTTCGGGAATGCAAGAGGTTTCTTTTCACATGTCCGGCACAGAGGCGGTCATGCAAGCGGTGCGCCTGGCCAGGTACCACACACGCAAGCGCAAGATTGTGAGATTTACCGGTGCCTACCACGGCTGGTGGGATGATGTGCAACCTGGTCCGGGCAATCCCATGCCGCCCTCTTCTGACACCTTGACTTTGAATGACATGCATCCCAACACGTTGCGTGTGTTGAGAAACAGAAATGACATTGCTTGTGTACTTGTCAATCCCATACAAGCCATGCATCCCAACAAAGCGGCTCCGACTGATTCGACATTGATAGACAGCAGCAGAAGCATTCACTTTGACCGTGCTGCCTATACACAATGGTTGCAGGAGTTGCGCAAAGTTTGCACGGACAAAGGCGTTGCATTGATATTGGATGAAGTATTTCTGGGATTCAGACTGGCACCTGGGGGCGCACAGGAGTATTTCAATGTCAAAGCAGATATGGTGACTTATGGCAAAACACTCGGCGGCGGTTTGCCAGTAGGAGTGATCTGTGGCATGTCCCAATGGATGAAAAGATTTGATGACAACAAACCTGCTGATGTGTGCTTTGCCCGTGGCACATTCAATGCACATCCCTACGTGATGACCACCATGCAAGTTTTCTTGGAAAAAATCAGCACTGAAGAAATTCAAAACATTTACAAAAACAGCCAACGTGTTTGGTCTGAACGTATGCAATTGCTCAACACCCGATTGACGCAATCGGAGGTGCCTGTTCAAGTTGCTGGCATGGAAACCGTATGGACAATTTTGTATACCGTGCCATCTCGATACAACTGGTTGTTTCAGTTTTATTTGCGAGACCAAGGCATTGCACTCAGTTGGGTGGGATCAGGGCGCATGATTTTCAACTTAAATATCAAAGACGATGACTTTGAAATATTCATTCAACGTTTTGTGAGAGCCGCCAAGTTAATGCAAAAAGACGGTTGGTTTTGGGCAAGTACCGATCAAACCAACCGTCAAATCAAGCGCAACGTATTAAAGGAAATGGCTTTGATTAAATGGAAGAGTGCTTAATGCACTGATGTGCGGACATGGTCCATGGGATCAATCCACTCACCACGTAAAAGATACCAAGGTGATTTGTAATACATCTTGATATCGTGGACTGGATCAGTGATGATCTTCATGGCCCATGCCAAGCCTGCCAACAGGCTTTGCTGGTGCCAAAGTTGAAAGACACGAAATAACAAGCCGGCAATACCTAAGAAGAGCCACAACATACCAGTGACGCGCACAGGTGTATCTTCATAGGCTTCAGGCACGGCCCATGTCAAATACTGAGGCATCCAATAAGCCAGCACAGGGATCAAGGCACATACTGCCAGCAACACAATTTTGCGTTTAAGGTTATAGCCTACCTTGATATCTTCTTTGTATTCGTGCGTAGCCAGATTAATTTCGTCATAGCCTTTGGGCTCGAAGAAGAAATGACCGATTTGGCGTGTGCTCATTGAAAACAACCAGGCAATCAATGCTGAAACGACAGGGTCAATGAATAAGTAGACATAAGCTACCAGAAAAGAGAGAGCGCTGATTAAATGCAATGCTTGGTTCACCCGGCTGTGGTGGTAGTAACGATGATCATCCCAACGCTGAGTCTCAAGCGTTTTCAACAGTTCTTTCATGTCTTGTTCCTTTTGAAAAAGTGCGGATTGATTCCACAATCATTCCGTCGCTGAACTGTTACTGTTTTGAATGAAAATTTCATGACACAAAGCATATTTCGCCATATTCATCTATTTGTCATTTTTTCTTCATTATTCTGTTTTATTGTGCAGTCATATTAGAGGATATGAATACACACATCATTGTTGAAAAACTCGGGCTGACTCAAGGTCCATTGCATATCTCTGTTGTCACAGAGACCTTTCCGCCAGACATCAATGGTGTAGCGCACACATTATCAAAAACAGTGTCCGGACTTCAAGCCAAAGGTCACCATATCTGGTTAGTCAGGCCAAGAGTTGAGCGAAATGAACTTGCACAGAACAAGGAAGGATTTCAAGAACTGTTGGTCAAAGGCATGCCCATTCCTTTTTACAAGCAGTTGCGCATGGGGTTGCCCGCCAAAAAAGAATTGAACCGGCTTTGGACATTCAAAAGACCGGACGTTGTCCATATTGCAACGGAAGGCCCGTTAGGTTGGTCAGCGCTGCAAGTGGCAAAGAAATTAAAAATTCCTATCAGCACAGATTTCAGAACCAATTTCCATGCTTACAGCAGTCACTATGGCATTGGATGGCTCAGCGGCGCCATACTTTCATACATGCGGAAATTTCACAACACCGCAGATGCGACCATGGTGCCTACACGTCAATTAGCGAATGCATTGGCAAGCACTGGGTTTGAACGACTTCATGTGGTCCCTCGCGGCATAGACACTCAATTATTTTCACCCACTAAGCGCAGCCCCGCATTGAGGCAATCATGGAATGCTGATGCAGATACGGTGGTGATGCTCTATGTAGGCAGATTAGCGGTTGAGAAAAACTTGGAGGTTGTTCTTCAAACCTATGCCATGGCCAGGCAGCAAAACAAAAATACCAAACTCGTGCTGGTGGGAGACGGGCCATTAAGACATGATTTAGAAACATCACACCCAGATGTGATATTTGCCGGCTTTAAAACCGGTGAAGATTTAGCGGCCCATTATGCAAGTGCAGACATGTTTGTATTCGCAAGCCTGACGGAAACATTTGGCAATGTCACCTTAGAAGCCATGGCCTCCGGTTTGGCAGTGGTAGCCTACAACCACGCAGCTGCAGGTGAGTTGATTGAAAATGGCGTCAATGGCATGCTGGCATCCCACGAATCTTCTGTACATTTTGAAATGGCAGCACAAGGGCTACTCAACACACCCCAACTTTTGACACACATTCGCACACAAGCTCGCAGCACAGCCCAAACTATGGGATGGGATATGGTTGTGGAAAAAACTGAATCTGTGATTTTTGAAGTGATAAATAACAAGCACCTCAGTATCCCAGTCCGGTCCAGAGTTTCGCCAACGCTAGATCTGGTCTCACAGGAGCAAGTATGAACAACAACGAATCCATAGACAAGAACCTGCTTCAGCGCATCCGTGAAGATATGCTCGACAATCTTGATGAAGAACTTGAAATGGAAATTGACGAGTTCCAGGATCATGATGAAAATTCAACGCTTAAGATGCGTCAGGATCGTATCCAATACTTTAAAAATTTATTAAGACTTCAAGGTGAGTTGGTCAAATTACAAGATTGGGTGGTTGCTACCAAACACCGTGTTGTGATTATTTTTGAAGGTCGTGATGCTGCGGGTAAAGGTGGCGCCATCAAACGCATCACGCAAAGGCTTAACCCTCGTATTTGCAGAGTTGCTGCTTTGCCTGCGCCAAACGACCGTGAACGCACGCAATGGTATTTCCAACGCTATGTTGCACATTTACCAGCCGCCGGTGAAATCGTTCTGTTTGATCGGAGTTGGTACAACCGCGCCGGTGTGGAACGTGTCATGGGTTTTTGCAGTGATGATGAATACGAAGAATTTTTTCGCTCAGTGCCTGAGTTTGAAAAAATGATTTCACGAAGCGGTATTCAAGTCATCAAATATTGGTTTTCAATCACCGACGATGAACAACATGCACGGTTTCTCGGACGCATTCACGATCCGCTCAAGCAGTGGAAATTGAGCCCCATGGATTTAGAGAGCCGCAAGCGCTGGGAAGCCTATACCCACGCCAAAGAAGCCATGATTGAACGAACCCATATCCCCGAAGCACCTTGGTGGGTTGTTCAAGCTGTGGACAAGAAAACAGCGCGACTCAATTGCATACATCATTTGCTGTCACTCATGCCTTATACGGAAGTTGAACACCCGACCATTGCATTGCCAGCACGTGTTCGTAACCCGGATTACATCAGGCATCCTGTACCAGCTGATATGTATGTACCAGCTGTGTATGGATAATTACCGGCCAATTCCTTTGTAGGTAATTCCTTTTTCTTTCATTCGAACTGGGTCGAATAAATTACGGCCATCGAAAATCACTGGTTGCAGTAAGGTGTTTTTCAAGAATTCGAAATCGGGGGCTTTGAACTGCCTCCATTCAGTCATGATCACCAATGCATCGGCATTGTGCAGGGCTGCCTCTTTGGTTCCACATAGCTGTAAAAGCGGTTGTAAACCGTAAATATGTTGGGTCTCTTCCATGGCTGCGGGGTCATAGGCTTGCACCTTGGCACCCGCTTGCCACAAAGCTTCCATCAACACTCTGCTGGGAGCTTCTCGCATGTCATCTGTGTTGGGCTTGAATGACAAGCCCCATAGGGCAAACGTTTTACCTGCCAAATCATTCTTGTAGTGTTTTTGAATTTTTTCAAACACAACTCTTTTTTGTGCTTTGTTACGCGATTCAATGGCGTTCAAAATCAGTGGATCAAAACCCATTTGTTCAGCCGTTTTAACCAAAGCACTGACATCCTTTGGAAAACAACTTCCGCCATATCCGGCGCCTGCATAAATGAAATGGTAGCCAATGCGTTGATCACTGCCTATGCCTTGGCGGACAGATTCAATATCAGCGCCCACGGCTTCTGCGATATTGGCCATTTCATTCATGAAACTGATTTTGGCAGCCAACATGCAATTGGCTGCGTACTTGGTCATCTCAGCGCTTTTGATGCCCATGACAATCATTTTGTCGTGGTTGCGGTTAAATGGCTCATAGAGCTCACGCATGACTTTTTCTGCTCTGGTACTGTTGGTGCCAAGAATGATTCTGTCTGGTCTTTGGCAATCAGCAACAGCCGCGCCCTCTTTCAAAAACTCAGGATTGGACACCACATCAAACTCTATGTCCATTTTGCGGGCTGACATGGT
>JACCEC011871991.1_pt1 | contig 12821 bp, 10 predicted proteins | sample 7450121 | NCBI WGS metagenome assembly JACCEC01 (sample SAMN15323455, study PRJNA562643) | freshwater metagenome | isolation source: river surface water | place: USA:Blue River Watershed | collected 2017-08-18 | reverse complement strand
CGGGCCAACTTTTCTCATCGCTGCGCTTTGGAACCCAGAGGACTAGGTCTGCAAATGAGATATCTGCCAATAACTGCCACTCTGCAACAAGTTCTCCGAGTCGGGAGATTTCCTCTTGCGAGAGGGCGTTAGACCCTTCAACGAGATGTCGGAATGGCATGAGTAGAGAGTACTCAAGGATAAATCTCGAGACTAATTGGGCTTCGGCATACCGTGACATTCCATAGGAATTAATAAGTTGATTAGTTCACAGTAGCGAGATGTACCGAGAGCTGCCTCAAACTCTTGCGCAGAGGGCTACGTGGACTGATCTCGACAACTGTGGCGTATCTACTCTGAGCACGATCCAATATTGAATCTTCACGGGGAATGAGAAAATTGTCTTTGCCATTCACTTTGGCGCGAAATCTCTTCTGTATCGCCTGCTGGCGATTTGATGTTCCTGCTTTATTGAGCACAAAGGTGATGGGTAAGTGCGGAAGAGACCCCTGAATCGCGCACGAGAACTCCTCCATTTCGTAGAGGCCATGGCTATCAGGTTGACCTATAAACACTATGCGTCCACAACTCACAAGAGTCTCCAGGTAGCGCTTGCCCTCGTTACGTCGATCTGTGAGTAACTCATGAAGATTTGGAGCGTCGCCAATATCAATGCAGGTTAGTTTCTCCTTAGTATCATCGACTAATTGTGAGAATTGATTGAGAGACTTATCAAGTTTCTGATTCCAGAGCAGTAACCGCGGATTCAATGGAGTCTGCCATTCATCAGACTTTAGCCCTAGTAAAGTATTGAGATCGCCTCGATGAGGGTCTGCATCGATGAGATTCACATCGTGCATCAAGGCTAATTCTGCTGCCACATTGAGCGAGATTGTAGATATTCCCGGAGATCCTGATGAGCCTGTAAAAGCAATCCATTTCTTTGAGCCGGTAATTCTCTTCTTTGTCGCTGTAGTCTCTTCTGGTTTGCGTAATGCAGCATCTACTAAAGAGATGAGTTCATCTCGGTTGACTCGCGCATAAGATGCCAATTCCAGGCAGGCAACAAACTCTGAACGAAGCTGCGAGATTTCAAAGGTATTGAGGCCAAATAACTCATCGATGATGACAATGACACGCTTTTCAGTGCCGAGCACTCCCAATTCATGAGTCAGCTGATCTGGTTGCATTGCTCGACACAGCAAGGAGAAATCTCGCGAGATGAGTGAGTCAACAACGATGTCCTCTTGTTCAAATGAAGTTAGCGCTGTAATGAAGCCAAAATTCACCGACTTTTCACCAAGAGAAATTCGTAATTGGACATGGCGGAGACAAAATCGTTAATTTCTTCGGTCGGCACAAGAAGAGTAATTCCCATCTCTCCTCCTAACTTGCTGGCTTCAAAATCAATGCCATCAATTCCAACCTCAGCCAATATCTGTCGTGACTTTGTACTTGCATTGCCGCTTGTCAGAGCAAGTTCTTGGCGTGGAAGTCCATAAATATCGACTACATCGCCAGTCTTGATTCCGAATGGAGTTCGAGAGCGAGGAATAGAGAGTGGAACTCTTCTGAAATCTGTCGCAATCGTCTCTGAAAGCGCATATGCCGGTATCAGTTCAGAGGCACCGAGGGGGCGGAGAACATAACTTCCAATGATGGATGAGCGACCATCCAGATAGAACTCTGCGTTTTTGGGTAACAAAACTTTAGTTTCAATAATGTCATTTGCTTCTAGGATCGATCCCGGTGCTACATCTACTGCCGCGCTCCAGACCGTTACCATGCGATTTGCAGATTGAGAGATGAGATATGCAGAGAAAAATGAGGCTGCTATCAAGACTCCACCGAATATCATCCTGGTATTGATTCGCAACCTGATATCGCTCAAGGACTTCTGCCTAAGATCTGACTTCGTCTTTCTCTTCTCGTTGATTTCTCTCTGATTCATGGGAGATGAATACCGATACCGCTGACAGATTTTGCAAGTTATCCACACAATAGCCTTATGGGACTTTTCAACATTCTCATACTTTCGTACGAGGCTTAGCGCACTCTTCTGAGCCAGTCTTCGCCAATGGAACTCGCGTCAAACAACCTTGCTGAAATCATCGAACAACCCATGCTCAATCTCTTTACTCGAACTGATCTGCCTATCTATACCTTGAGTAACAAGCTCTATCTGGTGCCAACGTCGCACGGAGAGACCTACGATCCAGATTTCGCGCCAAACCCCTCGCCTTTATCTGATCTACCGAATCTTGAGAGGTGGACGCTGACGTATGTTGTCAGCGTCTTAGAAGTTATGGCTGGCCGCCGATCTCCTCAACAAGTTGCGAGATCTACCCATAGATTTACCTACAACACTCTATTGAAGCGAGTTGGATCCGTGAGCGAAGTTCCCAAGATTAGGAAGATTCACCGTAATCAACCGATTGAGGGAGTAATTGAGGTGACGGTCACGCTCGCGTTTAAAGAACGTGTGCGCGCCATGGTTGCTCGCTTCGAAGGGGTCGATCGAAAGTGGTTGTGTACCGAACTAGAAATACTATGAAGCGCCGTGACAGCGTTTGTATTTCTTACCTGATCCACAAGGACATGGAGCGTTACGAGAAACTTCGCCCGCACCTGATGCGCTAGCTCTAGCAACTTCACCAGTCTCACTTGGCGCTGAATAACGAAGTTGTTGTGTTGGAGCAGCAGGAGATACTCCCTTGGCCTCAACATGCTTATCTTCAACCTTCACTTCGACATTGAACAAGAACCCAACCATCTCTTCTTTGATGGCATCCATCATCGCTGAGAAGAGTTCGTATCCTTCTTTCTGGTACTCAACAAGTGGATCACGCTGGGCCATCGCACGTAATCCGATTCCCTCCTGTAGGTAATCCATCTCGTAGAGATGCTCTCGCCACTTGCGATCAAGGACCGATAGCAGAATTTTTCGCTCAAGTTCTCGAGTTACTTCAGCGCCAAGTTGGGCTTCGCGCTTCTCGTAAGCTGCAAAAACATCTTCGCTAATTCGATGAGCTAAGAAGTCGGAATCAAGGCCTGAACGACCACCTACTTCATTCTCTAGCTCTTCAACTGTGAATGAAATTGGATAAGTAGATTTCAGGACTGTCCATAGTTGATCAAGATCCCACTCTTCTGGGAATCCTTCACTAGTAGCTGCTGAAACATAGCCACGAATGGTGTCTTCCATGAATGTTGCGACTTGCTCCTTGATATCGGCACCCTCAAGAACCTCACGTCGTTCGCGGTAGATGACCTCGCGTTGACGGTTCATGACATCGTCATACTTAAGAACATTCTTACGCATTTCAAAGTTCTGCGATTCAACCTGAGTTTGTGCCGACTTAATCGCATTGGTGACCATTTTGGATTCGATTGGCGTATCTTCTGGGATTCCAGCCGCGGTAAGGAAACGCTCTACAAGCGCTGAGTTAAATCTGCGCATCAATTCATCTTGTAGCGAGAGATAGAAACGAGATTCACCAGGATCGCCTTGACGTCCAGAACGACCACGGAGCTGATTATCGATGCGTCGTGATTCGTGGCGTTCGGTGCCCAATACATAAAGACCGCCGAGAGCTACAACCTCTTCATGTCCTTTTGCAACAGCAGCTTTCTGCTTTGCAATCTCATTGGGCCAGAGCGCTTCGTATTGTTCAGCGTTGTCTACTGGGGAGATTCCTTGGCGTTGTAGTTCGTAATCCGCCATAAACTCAGGGTTACCACCCAACATAATGTCAGTACCGCGGCCCGCCATATTGGTAGCAACCGTGACCGCTCCAACAGTTCCTGCTCGAGCAATAATCGCCGCTTCTCTCTCGTGTTGCTTTGCATTGAGTACTTCGTGCGGAATTCCTTTGCGGCGGAGCGCTTGTGACAAGAGTTCAGACTTTTCAACGCTTACTGTGCCTACGAGAACTGGTTGGCCTTTTCGATGGCGCTCCACGATATCGCTTGCGACAGCTTCGAATTTTGCTTCCTCGGTCTTGTAGACCAAATCTGCTTGATCCATACGCTGCATTGTCTTATTTGTTGGAATAGGAATAACGCCCAACTTATAAATCTGCATAAATTCAGAGGCTTCTGTCATCGCAGTACCCGTCATACCTGACAATTTGTCATACATACGGAAATAGTTCTGAAGCGTAATTGTGGCAAGGGTTTGGTTCTCATCTTTGATTTCTACGCGCTCTTTAGCTTCGAGAGCTTGGTGCAGACCTTCGCTATAGCGTCGTCCTGAGAGGACGCGACCAGTGTGCTCGTCAACGATGAGAAGCTCGCCGTTCATGATCACATAATCACGGTCACGCTTGAACAATTCTTTGGCCTTGAGCGCATTATTGAGGTAGCCAATAAGCGGCGTATTAACGGCTTCATAGAGGTTATCGATTCCAAGAATCTCTTCGACGCGTGAGACTCCTGCATCGAGAATTCCAGTATTACGTTTCTTTTCATCGACTTCGTAATGCTCGCCGCGCACCAAGCGAGAGGCGACATTTGCGAATTCGACGTACCACTTCGTTGGTTTATCCGCTGGTCCGCTGATGATGAGAGGAGTTCGGGCTTCATCAATCAGAATCGAGTCAACTTCATCAACAATTGCAAAGTTGTGTTCACGTTGGACGCAATCAGCGAGATTCCAAGCCATGTTGTCGCGCAAGTAATCAAATCCAAATTCATTATTTGTGCCGTAAGTGATATCGGCGGCATATTGAGTGCGGCGCTCTTGTGGGGTCATGGATGCAAGGATCACGCCAACTTTGAGTCCAAGGAAGCGATGAATACGTCCCATCCATTCGCTATCGCGCTCTGCTAGGTAATCATTGGTAGTGACGATGTGCACGCCACGTCCAGTAAGAGCATTGAGATATGAAGGTAGCGTTGCTACAAGAGTCTTTCCTTCACCAGTGCGCATTTCTGCGATATTGCCACGGTGCAATGCAGCGCCACCCATAATCTGGACGTCGTAATGACGTTGTCCCAGAGTGCGCTTTGATGCTTCGCGGACTACTGCAAAAGCTTCAGGAAGAATGTCATCAAGATCCTCACCATTTTCAAGGCGCGCCTTGAACTTCTCGGTCATTGCACGTAGCTCATCATCTGACATTGCTACGAAGGTAGATTCGTGAGAGTTGACTTCCTCTGCGATCTTTTCGAGCTGCTTGAGAGCGCGACCTTCGCCAGCGCGAAGAATCCTGTCCAGAATTGCGACCACGTATCAACCTTCCATGGGATTTGAGAGGGCTATCGTATTAGGAGTTGGTGGGCCGACGCACACGCGGTAGATGCGCCTAAAACTGTCATTTTCCTCTCTCTGAGGGCCGAAATTGCGCTAGAAAGTGTGGCCCCCGTGGTTACGACATCATCGACAATAATGATTGGTCTACGTAACAGTCGATCACCATCACTCGTTGCATCTGTGACAGCAAAGGAATCTCTGAGATTTCGCTCTCTTTCTTTTGAGGTAAGGCCTGCTTGATCTCGCACTCTCCTTGTGTGCACTAAAAGCTCACTCCATCCAGATAACTCGATGCCATGATCTGAGAATCGAGTTAAGACTCTCTTGATAATGGGGTGTAGAAATGAATGCCCTCGGCGGCGAATAGCGCTCTTCGTTGATGGAATAGGGACTAAGAGCACTTCAGAGAGGTCAATTTCTCTCTGCCAAGCCAAGATTGAAGTGAAAAGAGCTTGCGAAATGAGATCTTGTGCAACTCGATTTTGGTCTTCTTTTGCTTTCAGTACAACTGATGAGACAGCATCGCTATAGGTGACAACTGAAAAAGTTGTGAAGCCCTGGGTCTGTGCGATTCTTGGAGCTTCCATCCACTGGCTCTCACAATGGTTGCAAATAACTTGAAACTCTTGATGACACATAATGCAGATCTCGGGAAAGATAAGAGTCTTGAGGCCATGGACAATGCTTTTGTTTTTGCTCTTGGAATTCATTCCTGAATTGTGTAGGAAAGATTCTTGCTAAAGTCTCGAGGAAAACTTACTTGAGGAAAACTGCCTTCTGTAAAACGACCTTGTGTAAAACTACCCTGCGAAAAACTACTCTGCTGGAATCTCCGATAGAGGAAATGTTTCAATCGCCGTTCCATGTGATTTTGGCAGTGTCACTACGAAGTTAGAACCATTACCCATCTCGCCCCACACCCTGATCTCTCCCCCATGTAATTGTGCATCTTCACGCGCAATAGAAAGCCCAAGTCCGGTGCCGCCTCGGATGCGAGAGCGTGAAGGATCAGCGCGCCAAAATCGATCAAAGACCCGCTCAATATGTTGCTCTGTAAGTCCCACCCCATAGTCACGCACCGCGATAGATACGGCGCTTTCATTCTCTTCAACTGTCACATCGATGGGTTTGCCTTCAGAATGATCGATTGCGTTAGCCAGGAGATTTCGCATAATGCGCTCAACTCTGCGTGGATCAGCATCAATTATCACCGGAGTTGCTGGAGCGTTGATTCGAAGGACGGCTTCTCTATCTTTGGAGGCAAGGCCCAAATCATCAGCGCATCTACGGACCAAAATAGAGATATCCACTTTTTCTAGGGAGAGAGTTGCTACTTCAGCATCGAATCTACTGACCTCAAGTAGATCAGAGAGTAAATTCTCAAAACGCTCAATCTGCGAGATAAGAAGTTCAGCGCTTCGAGCAATAGTTGGATCGAAGTTTTCCCGCGCAGAAAAAATCACATCTGAGGCCATTCGAATCGTGGTCAAAGGAGTTCGAAGCTCGTGAGACACATCAGAAACGAATCTTTGCTGTACGCGCGAGAGATTCTCTAGTCGCGAGATCTGCTGTTCTAGAGTGTCAGCCATATCATTAAAGGCGTTTCCTAATCGAGCAATCTCATCTTCGCCCTTTACCTCCATGCGCTTGAGCAAGTCTCCTGACGTCAATTGCTCGGCCACCTCAGCTGCGTATTTAACTGGCTGTATTACCTGACGAAGAACTACCGACGCAACAATCATGATCAATGCGATGAGTAAAAGCCCAGCGCCCCACATGGATCGACCAATGAGATCTATTGTGGTTTGCTGAGCATCAAATCCAAAAAGCACATACATCTCATAGTTTCCAGCTCGAGGAATCACAATTCTTTTCCCAATAACTACGCCATCGAATTTCTCACCGTTGAGATATTGAAGCTTTGTTCTTTGCCAGTGAATCTCGTCGTCCGATTGCACTTTTTTACGAAGTCGATCAGGTACAGAATTCGGCTCAAGGAAATTTGAGGTAGAGACCGCAGGTATGCCTTGAATTCTTCGATCATTGGAGTTAAAGAGCGCAATTTCTCGACCAGAATCCTTGGCACTGACGTTTGTAGAACTCACTATCTCTGAGACGAGTTCTTTATAGGCTGTCGATCTATCGAGTGAACCGATAATGAATCGATAATCTGCATATTGAATTGCAGACTCACCTTCTGAAATCGAAGCAGTGATCTTCTCATTGATGATTCCAGATGAGATTCGGTTGTAGAGGTTGGAGCCCAGGAAGTAAATCAAGGTAATTGAGATAATTCCTGAAAGCGTAAAGACCTTGCGAAAGAGCGACTTGCGGAAGAAACGTGGAATTTTCACGGAGAAACTAGCCTCGTGAACCTGTTGCGCCTGCCTTGTAGCCAATTCCACGAACGGTATTGATAATCGTTGGATTCTCAGGATCGTGCTCGATTTTTGCACGTAAGCGCTGGACATGAACATTCACCAGGCGTGTATCCGTTGAATGACGATAGCCCCAAACTTCACCTAGCAGAGCTTCTCGGGTAAAAACTCGACCCGGTTCCTTGGCTAGTGCAACTAAGAGATCGAACTCTAAACGAGTAAGTGGGATTTCTTTTCCACCACGAGTGACAGTGTGTTCCACGATGTCGATTGCAAGATCTCCAATTGTGAGGTTACTTGAAATCTCACCGCCCGCACGGCGAAGTCGAGTGCGAATACGAGCAACAAGTTCGGAAGGTTTGAATGGCTTCACCATGTAATCATCCGCGCCGGCCTCAAGGCCTCGGACGATGTCATGTGTATCGCTTTTGGCAGTCAACATGACGATTGGAACTCGCATCGATTGCTTGCGAATTTGTTTACAGACTTCAATTCCATCAAGTCCAGGCAACATGATGTCAAGCAGGACTAGATCCGGCGGATTATTGCGAAACACATCGACCGCTTCATCTCCGCGGCTGACGAGATCAACTTCTATTCCAACTCCGTTGAGGACAATTCCCAGCATTTCGGCAAGGTCTTGATCATCATCAACGACCATCACCGAAGTCATTAGCTACCGTGCTTCCAGGAGTTGAGGTATTCAACTTGAATGGGAGTAAGAGTGTCGATGGATGCGCCCATGCTCTTAAGTTTGAGGCGAGCAACTTCTTTATCAATCTCTGTTGGAACGTTATGAACGCCAGGAGTCAAAGTCTTAGCGGTCTTAACCAACCACTCAGCTGTGAGCGCCTGATCTGAGAATGACATATCCATCACAACTGCAGGATGGCCTTCGGCTGCGCCAAGATTTACTAATCGACCTTCGGCAATCAGAAGGAGGCGACGTCCGTTGGAGAGCACGTACTCATCGGTCTGGTGGCGGATTTTGGAGTTCTTCTTCGCATTCTGTTCCAGCCATGCGACATCGATTTCAATATCAAAGTGGCCTGAATTGGCAAGTATTGCGCCATCTTTCATGACTGCGAAATGTTCGGCAGCGAGCACAGAGCGATTACCTGTGACGGTAATAAAAATATCTCCAACTTTGGCAGCTTCAGACATCGGCATCACGCGGAAGCCTTGCATCAATGCATCAAGAGCCTTCGTTGGATCAATTTCAGTAACAACTACATCGGCGCCGAGGCCACGAGCGCGTTCGGCAACACCTTTTCCGCAATATCCAAATCCTGCGACGACAAAAGTTTTGCCTGCGATGAGTTGGTTGGTGGCGCGGAAGATTGCGTCAACAGTTGATTGACCTGTGCCATAGCGATTATCAAACATGTGCTTGGTGTCAGTGTCATTAACAGCAATCATTGGGAAAGTCAGTGCGCCATCTTTTGCCATCTGCTGGAGACGAATAACTCCGGTTGTGGTCTCCTCGCATCCGCCTGCAATGTTCGGAAGTAATTCGGTACGAGTTGTGTGCAATGTGTTGACGAGATCGCAACCATCATCAAAAACTTGATTTGGTTCGATATCAAGCGCTGCAGTGATATGTGCGTAGTAACCATCGCGATCTACGGCATTGCGCGCAAATACGCTAATTCCATATTCATGTACTAGAGCTGCCGCAGTGTCATCTTGGGTAGAAAGAGGATTGGAGGCACAGAGAGCGATTTCTGCTCCACCCGCCTTGAGCGCTCGCATCAGATTCGCAGTTTCTGTTGTGACGTGCATACATGCAGCAATGCGCACTCCGGTAAAAGGCTTTTCTTTTTCGAATCTCTCGCGAATTTGAGCCAAGACAGGCATGTTGCGCTCTGCCCATTCGATGCGCTTCTTTCCTTCAGCGGCAAGAGTGGCGTCGGCGATGTCGTGCTTTGGCGTAGTCATAGTTGCGAGATTCACGATTGAAGATCTCCTTCATAGAGCGGCAATAGAGGCCCAGTTTAGCCGTTTCGCATAATGCGCAACACCAGATCCTGAACCCTAGCCAACTCCTCAGGCGTATGAGCCTCAACATTAAGCCTCAGCAATGGCTCAGTATTTGAAGGTCGAACATTAAACGACCATTCTTGAGAAGAGACAGTCAACCCATCTAACTCATCAAACGACAGATTTTCTGAAGTATCCATAAAGTGAGCCTTAATGGCGGCAATAGACGCACTTTGATTCTCTACTGTCGTGTTGATTTCGCCACTGAGGAAGTACTTGTTATATTTCTTCAGAAGTTGTGAAAGTTCGATTTGATTATCTAGTAAGGCTGCAATCGCATGCAGAGCGGCAAGCATTCCTGAATCTGCGCACCAAAACTCTTTGAAATAGAAATGTCCAGAATGTTCTCCACCAAAAATTGCATCGTTATCAGCCATCATCTTTTTGATGTAGGAATGACCCACGCGGCTGCGCAGCGGTTTACCTCCATTGGCTTCGACAATTTCTGGGACTGCTTTTGAACAGATGAGGTTATAAATAATGGGCGAACCCGGATGCTTCATGAGCTCTCGCTCTGCAATGAGTGCAGTAAGAGCCGACGGAGATACCAGTTCTGATTTTTCATCAACAAGGAAACAGCGATCTGCATCACCATCAAAAGCCAATCCAATGTCAGCTTTTTTATCTCGAACCAGGTTCTGTAGATCAACTAAATTTTTAGCCTCAATCGGATTAGCCTCGTGGTTGGGAAAAGTTCCATCTAAATCGAAATAGATTCCATCAACGACAGCGTTGATGCGTGACATTACTGCAGGGGCGGTGTGTCCACCCATGCCATTGCCAGCATCAATCGCAATTCGAATTGGCCTTCCTTGGAATTCCTTAGTGAATGTCTTCTCTGGAAAGAGCGAGAGCAAAAACTCCACATAATCTGGCAGCAGATCCCGCGTACTTTCTTTTCCTAGCGGGCGGTTAGGAATCGGGAAACCTTGGGCAATTTGCTCCTTAATCCAGAGCAGTCCAGACTCTTGACCGATTGGCTTTGCACCGCTTTTGCAGAGCTTTATTCCGTTGTAGGCCGCCGGGTTATGGCTTGCTGTGAACATCGCTCCTGGAAGATTGAGATGTCCCGACGCGAAGTAAAGCTGATCTGTCGATGCCAATCCGATGCGGATTACGTCAAAACCCTGTGACATCACACCATCAGAAAATGCCGTAGCTAACTCTGGTGACGATGGTCGCATATCTTCACCCACCACGATCGTCGCAGGTTCTCTTTCACGCTCGATAAAACGAGCAAATGCTATTCCTAAAGCAAAAGTGAAATCTGGTGTGACCTCTTCATCAACTAAGCCACGAATGTCGTAAGCCTTGATTATCTTGTTGAGTAAATCTCTATCCATGGGTATTTACTTCTCAATATTTTCTTTAATTAAGGCGACGACTAGCTCTGATTCGGAATAGCGCGTAGGTGGCCGCGTCTTCCAACTTCGGGAGTAATTGGCTTCGGTGCTAAATCCATCTTTGCGGTCTGACGGACCGCTTCGGCAATCGCTAGAACATCTTCGGGCGAGGGAGCTAATTCATCAGACTCCGTCTTGTGTTGGATAACTGTCCATCCTTGTGGAACGGTCAACTTCATCGAATGATCTGCACAGAGATCATATGCATGAGGTTCGGCATACGTTGATAGTGGTCCAAGCACCGCGGTTGAATCTGCGTAAATATAGGTAAGGGTTTTCGTCGCATGAGCGCTGCAACTTGATCTGGTGCAACGCCGACCCACAGTACTGGGCCGATCTGCGCTGGGTCGATTGCTGCCCGAGCTCATCTTTGACGACATAGCGCGAGATTAGTCTGAAGATGACTCAATGACTTGTATTGACCTGCAGAAGTTGATTAACCGCGCGGCTGAATTACCGCGACATCAGCAATTGGCTTTGTCGCGCTCTCCAGATTAGTGCTCTGCACAACAGAGAGATGGGTTACGCCATCTCGAGATATCCACGACATTCCGGCTAGCGCCCCAGATCTATTCACAATCGTCATTAAACGCACGCCTGTCGGTACTTTCCAGTTAACAATCTCTTCGCCGCGAATGGACTTGGAGGAACTCTTGCCCTGATTATCTCGCCACGTGACATCGACTAAAACTCGCTCGCCAACAAATGAGAGTGTTGGTTCGAGCCCGTAGAGATTGAAGGAAACAGTCCCAAAACTCTGTGCTGCAGAACTCCACATAAAGTCTGAGATTGAGCCACTTCGTACCTCGGTGAAGACTGCCGCCACAATCGGTTCAGTTGATGTCACTTTGAGACCAAAGGTCTTGCCACCTAAGTCGACTTCGCTTAGATCTACATCCTGCACCTCTTGCGGGTTCAATGAGATATCCCCAAATCCAACAGGGATAAAAACTCCTTCGGGTGAAATTACTTCGACGCTTACTGATGCATCAACTTTTCCAGGAGTCATTATTCGCAAGCGATGACTTACTTGACTTGAACTTCCAAACTTGATTGGCAAGGCAGGAATAATTAATTCCTCAGCTGGTTGATTTAGAGGAGCTACAAAATCTCCGCCCACATTATTAAGTCCACGTACTCTCTCATCCAACAGATAGCTTGTGACGCGACCGCTTCGAGTTTCCACTCGAAGAACGATGCGATCTGCGCCAGGATCCAATGAATCGATACGAATCACTCGTTCAGAAGATGGGTTTATCGTCACGGGCACAGTTTGGGTCGGACCGTTTTCTGAAAAGCTGGTGACATCAACAATCGCATCACTGAGTCCACTATTAATTAGTACCAACTTAGATTGGCTCGTGACATTCGCTGTTCCTCCGACAAACCAGGCGGTTCCATCATTGAGCGCGCATGTCAACGCAGCAGTCCACTTTCCTGAGCGACTTTGAAGACCGATTGTGTTCGAGGGATTACCGTCAATCAAGATTGCGCCATTATTGAGAGTAAATGATCCCAGTGAGTTTCTTCGAAGATCCGCGTTGGGTTTAGAGACTTCTCTAATGGCAATGGACTTAGAAGGCAGAAGCGCGGTCGCTTTCGCATCGCTGATGGGGCCAGGGCAGGTTGTAGCGGGATACGAGAGAGTGATTTCAGTGGTTGAGGAAGTTTGTGGAAGTAAGTGGGCAACGTGAAGCACAATGATAAAAACAAGCAACGCAATAGAAGCTCTGGTCTCTTTCATGCGAGCTCCTCTTCTCGCATCTG
>JACCEC011612143.1_pt1 | contig 12822 bp, 11 predicted proteins | sample 7450121 | NCBI WGS metagenome assembly JACCEC01 (sample SAMN15323455, study PRJNA562643) | freshwater metagenome | isolation source: river surface water | place: USA:Blue River Watershed | collected 2017-08-18 | reverse complement strand
GTTGGAATGGTCATTTTTGACGAGTTTCACGAGCGGAATCTATTTTCGGATGTAGGCCTAGCACTTTGCCGAGAGGTACAACAGGTACTGCGGGAAGATTTGCGAATCGTACTGATGTCTGCCACGATAGATTCCGAGCAGCTTTCCAAATTATTGGATGCGCCCGTTATCCAAAGTAAAGGAAGGCAATATCCTGTTTCGGTCAATTACCTACAGGAGGTAGATGAATATGCCATAGGAGAAGATGCAGCAAGGCAGCTCATTCCGCTGACCAAGCAACATGCAGGAGACTTTCTAGTATTCTTACCAGGACAAGGTGAAATACGAAAAGCCGAGGAGGTTTTGAAAAAGACCTTTCCCACTGATCTTATAGTTCCACTTTACGGGCAACTTTCATTTTCTGAGCAGCAGCGAGCCATTCTCCCTCATCCAAGTGGAAAGCGAAAGATTGTACTTGCCACAGATATTGCTGAAACATCGCTTACGATTGAGGGAGTCACTGTCGTCGTAGATACGGGGTTTGTGAAGTCCAATCGCTTTGATCCACGCTCAGGACTCTCCAAATTGGAATTGCATCGAATCAGCAAGGATTCTGCAGACCAACGAAGCGGAAGAGCAGGAAGATTGGCTGCAGGTCATTCGTATCGGCTGTGGACTAAGGGTACGCAGGCGCAATTGGCTGATTTTCGGACTCCTGAACTCCTAGAGGCCGATTTAACGAGTCTTGTTCTCGACATGCAGGTCTGGGGCAAAAAGGATATCCGCAGCATGACCTGGCTCAATCCTCCCCCAGTTAATTCCTTGGTGTCGGCAGAAAAAGTGCTAGAAGCCATTGAGGCCCTCGACCAAGGACAATTGACTGCTCATGGGAAAGAACTGCATCAGGTACCTGCCCACCCGAGAATCGCCCACATGCTCGTCTATGCCAAAAAGGCAAACCTCCTGCCCTTAGCCACCGATATTGCAGCCATCCTCGAGGAAAAGGATCCACTTGCATCCCAAGCTGGCGTAGACCTCAATCTACGAATTGAAGGACTGAGACGGTTTCGAGGACAGGTGAATGGAGCCTTTGCTTACAAGAAGATTGAGAAGGTGGCTGCTCAATACCGTAAATTACTCTCCGTAACTCCTGAAAATAGTCCTGTAGATCCTTGGGCAACAGGGCTTTTGCTCGCCTATGCCTATCCAGAGCGAATTGCTGCTGCCAGACCTGGGAACAATGCCCAATTTCAACTCGCAAACGGGAAAATAGCCCAAATCGGGCATAAAGATGATCTCGCGTACGAATCCTGGTTGGCCGTTGCGCACTTGGATGCGCGAGATGGAATGGGTAAGATCTGGATGGCTGCACCCTTGAATCCAAAAGATTTGGCTCCCATGCTCAAAACCAAAGAAGTGCTGGAATGGGATCGAAAGAAAGGGGGACTTCAAGCACATGCTGAGATACGGATTGGGGCAATTGTCTTAGGCAATAGACCACTTCCAAAGGTAAATCCAGAGCTGGCTGTTCAACTACTTCTTGAAACCATTCAAGAGGAAGGAGAATTTTTGCTTGACTGGAATGAAGCAGTCTTGGATTTAATTGCTCGAGTGCAGTCGGCAGCGGTTTGGCATCCAACTCAGAATTGGCCCAACTGGTCAGCTGAATCACTTTGTACCAACGCTGCAGACTGGCTAGAACCTTACTTGATGGGCATCACAAAAAATGAGGAATTGAAAAAATTGAATCTAAGTCAATTATTAATCCATACGCTGTCATTCGAGCAACAACAAGAATTAGAGCGAATAGCGCCAAGGTATTTGACGGTACCTTCGGGAAGTGAAATACCAATTCACTACCAAGAAGATGGTAGCTCCCCCCGCCTATCGGTTCGCTTACAGGAACTTTTTGGAATGCTTGAAACACCCACCGTAAATGAAGGACGCATCCCAATCCTTATCGAACTGTTATCTCCTGGCTACAAACCTGTACAGCTCACAAGAGATTTGAAAAGCTTTTGGAGCTCTGGCTATTTTGAGGTCAAAAAAGAACTCAAACAACGCTACCCCAAACATTCTTGGCCAGATGATCCTATCCAGGCCCAAGCTGTCAGAGGAGTCAAAAAAAGAGAATAAAGTAGGGTTACTCCTCAAAAAGGTCCTTCAACTCTTGTAGCATCGGCTCCACTTCAAGCTTTTTTAAGGCTAAGCTCTCTTCATCTTCAGGATTGTGGAGGTAATGATTCCAATGCTTTTCTGCTTTTCGAATTGTTCTTGGGGAAATATCGAATTCAACACCATCCAAGTATCCCTTTGCAAGTGTAGATGCTTTATAGTTGCCGAAAAGATAAACTCTAAAAACATCCACAAATCGCTCAGAAAGGTTAAAATCTTCTAAAATTTGAACGAAAGCTCCTTGTACGGCTTTGTTTTTTTTATCCAGAATTGCCTCAAAAATAGCATCCAGGGATTCTTCATTCCAGGAAGTTTTGGATAAGGCACGGCAGGCCAAATAGGCTATTTCCCATTGATCTCCTTTTACTAAGGTTATCAAGTGGTCCTTTGTTTCTTCATCAGCCATGCTTCCAAGTTTGTCCGCAAAGTGATATGCTTCCTCTTCCTTGGGGTCGCACATCCGATTTAGAACTTTTTGTATGTCTTCCTGCATATAGTTTTATTTCTTTGTGCAAAGATAGCCAAGCAACTGGCTTTATGATGAAAATACCACAAACTCAGGTTTTAAGTGATGATCAGGCCCTTCAGCTTTTAAAATTAGCTGAATTGAGGGGCTGGCAAATCCATTATGCACCTGAAAAGCATCAGTTGCTCATCGAGAATGAGACTGGATGGCTAGCCAAGCTGTATTTGCCTTGGACGCAAGTTTGGCTACCTGAAAGCGGATTTAGCCGTGCTGAGGATGTGCATTATTGCATTACGATGGTGAGGGCAGGACAAGCTTCTGTAGGGTATTTCCATCAAGGGAAATTACTGGATCACAAGGTATTTCGTGCCTATATGGTTCGTCAGAAGCAGGGAAAATCTCAGTTTAAGTACTTGAAAACCAAAGGTAAATCTAGGGCTGGTTCACGCATCAGATTAGAGAAAACACTTGTATTTTTTAAAGACATCAACGAGCGGCTACAGGTCTATGCCAAGCAATATCCCCTCAATTTTTGGGGACTAGGATGTGCCAAAACCTTATGGCCCTTGTTATTTGATTTGGAAGTGAAACCACCCTTCACTTCCAAATCGGCCGAATTGATTGAGCTGCCCTATCCCTTCACAAAAGGCTCTTTCGAGGAGTTGCAAGAATTGGAACTGAGGTTGCAGCAATTTCATTTGCTGCTATCTCCTTTTGGCGAGCCCTTGATTCAATTAAATCAAGCATCCAACCCAGAAGAAGACGATTCTTGGTAGGCATAAAAAAACCTTTGGCTTCCGAAGAAACCAAAGGCAAAAAGGAAAGTGGGCGTTGGTTTAGCTTTCTTTAATTCCTTTTTCTGGAAAAGAATAAGACAACATGTTTAACGTTTCATGTGCCATTTTGATGTTGTATTCGTAAGCCAAGCTCTTGTAATTCACCAAATCAACGATCGTACCTATAAAACACAGGCCTACGGTGATCAGGTACAGGATGCCAAGTCCAATTTGACCGAGGATAAAGCGGTGCAAACCCGCAAAGCCAAAGAATCCCAAGAGGGTCAAAATCAATATCATCTGAGGGTCTTTTCGTCTTGCTCGGTACACTTGAGCAAATAAGGCCGCTTCTTCCTCATCCATGCTTTTCATTAATCCCTGGATGTAGCCCAATTCCATTCCTTCCAATTCCGGAAGATGTCTCAATACGTTAGCCATAGTGTGCGCGTTGTTTTAGTTGTTTGATTAATACCCAAATACGATGAAAGATCGCTCCATACGCCAAGCCTGCAGCAGGATGCATTGCCCAGGAGGCTTGAAACTCACCTCGAGCCAATAGATTCATGGCTTTTCCTAAACCACAGCCTGGGCACCATTCGATACCTAAGTTGTGTAAAGGACAAAGACTGAATGCCTCAACCGCTGGATTGATCGTAAGAATAGCCGCAAGGCTTCCAATCCAGAAGATTAATTCCAGAGGGAATTGCCGAGCCCATTGCTTTACTTCATTCATGTATTCCGTAATTACGAAAATGATGCCAAAACCCTAAAAATGGGTTAAAGAAGGTTTTTCTGTAATTGAAGCACTAAACCTGTAGGATTAGTGAACAGATAGCTGTACGATTATGGACGCTTATGCTCGGGTAGTTGGAGTTGGAGCACCCTACCAAATTGCGCGAGTTGTTGAGCCTCTAAATTCTTTTTCAAGGCAGCATGGTTTTTCTGAGACCCAAAGGTTTTGAATCCTGTACCCTTTAACACAAGACCCAAAACATCACCAGGAACTTGAACTTGGGAAGAAAGTCCAACCACCTTAGAGGCTTCTTTTCCAAGAAAAAAGGCTAGTATTGACTCCAGCTGAGCAGTTAAAAGCGTATCAGGTATATTTTTCTGATAGAATTCGAGTAGCGCACGGGTAAGTTTCTTTCCGGCCTTTGAAGCTTTCATTTGACGCTTACGGATTAGGCGATCCAGTTCAAAGGCTTCCTTGGCATTGGTAGGCCAAAGACTAGTTTCTACACCCATCAGTTCCCCAATCCATTTCCAATACAGCAATATGGCTTGGTGCTCTTTTGGGTTGGGAGACAATCCCATTTTGGTCATTCCTCGCAGCACGATGTGGCTAAATGCCAGATTTGTACCCAATAGATCTTCCTGGTTGATGGGTTCACCGAATGCTGGATCCCAATCTTTGGCATATTTTCGAATAAAGTACCGGCTGTAGGCATGAATCAACCGAACTTTTGCACAACTGAGGTAGGCAGCATCTTGGTTCTTAAATGCTCCTGGCTTGAAGATGTCCAATACAAAGCGGGTGGTCTCCCCTAGCCTTTCGCCAATTTGATCCAGAATCCGCTGGGACCGGACTAGCACTTGCGCTCCATCGGCAAATGCATAGCAATACGGCAAGGAATAAAACCCCAGCATAGCTAGGTATAAATCCCCATTGCGCTCAAAATAAGCCTGGGCAGCTTGGTAATCTTGAAGCAAAAAATCTTTTTCCTTAGCTAGATAAAAATCAAAATAGCGCTGCAACTCTAGAGGGAAATTGACAGGGAGCGTACTTGGAATGGATTCCCAGGAATTGATTTCTTTTGCAAATTGCGGGTTTGAAACCAAAGCCTGTACTGCCTCATCAGCCAAAAGATCTTTTTTCAACCGCAAATGGTCAAAATTAGCGTTGGTATATTGTGAAAGTAGTTGCACATCTTCTTAACTGAAAATCCGTACTTTAGTTGGCACAAAAATGATATCAATGCGAATAAATTCTTTCATCTTCTTTCTAGCGATTTTATTCCAGTGCAACATCCTAAATGCCCAGGTATCCACCGACTTGTGGGTAGTGGATACAGAAGGTAAAGGAGGACAACTTAAACTATTGTCCAATACAGCCAAACCACTTACCAATCGTCCTGAATACGACAACGAACCCAGTTTCATCAAGGACTCTGAATTGATTTTTTCAGCTGCTGATGAAAAAGGTAATCACGATTTGATTCTCTACAGTTTCCGAACAAACAAGTTTACAAACCTCACCCAAACTCCGGATCGAAGTGAATACTCCCCTAGCCTTACGGAATGTGGATCCTATTTCTCAGCCATCGTCGTGGAGCCAGATGGCACCCAACGGCTTTGGTTGTATCCCGTGACTGGAGAAGCGGCAGAACTCTTGTATGAAGATATTCTTCCCGTGGGCTATTACGATTGGTACGATGGAAAAGCGGCACTTTTTGTGCTTGGCGAACCCAATTCCTTGGTTTATGTCCGTGGCAAAGGAATGGTGGACACTTTAGATACCGATATCGGGAGATCGGTTAAAAAGCGTCCTACTACTGCCGAAATCTCCTATTTGGACAGAAAAAAAGCCATCGAAACAGATCTAGGAAAAGCGTTTGGCATCGCTTCGGTCAATCTAAAGTCTGGGCAAAGAAAGGATTATGGATTTGCTGTTCCTGGCTCCCAAGATTTTATTTGGATAGACAAAAATCACCTCCTGATGGCCAAGGGAAACGAGGTATTTACCAAACATATTCAAGAAAAAAATTGGCAATCCTTGGGAAAAATTGAATCTTCAAGCCATCAAGGCATTACTCGAATGGCCTATAGTGCCGATCTCAACAAGTTGATTCTTGTGCTAAATCGAACTCAAATTCAAAAAAAATGAACCCTAAAATCCATCTAATTGGCCTAACAGCAGGCCTTACTTTACTTAGTCAATCCCTTTTTGCTCAGGTCGAAGATAAGCGCGGTATCATCGCCAAGGGAGCCCAGCTTGAATTGGTTAAGGATGGTTTTGCCTTTACCGAAGGACCTGCTGTCAATCGTTTTGGAGACATCTATTTCACCGATCAGCCCAACGATAAAATTTACGTTTGGAATGCAAATAGCAACCAAGTAAGCCTAGCAAAGGAAGGCACCGGTCGTTCAAATGGCTTGTACTTCCAATTGGATAGCAAACTGATTGCTGCTGCAGACTTACGAAATGAGTTGGTAGAAATGGACTTACAAACTGGAAAAGAAAAGGTATTGGTTCCTTCCTTCAAAGGCAAAAAATTAAATGGCCCCAACGATGTCTGGGTTCGCCCAAGTGGAGGATTGTACTTCACCGATCCCCTGTATCCTCGCCCCTATTGGGAGGGAGTTCGTAGCAAGGAAATGCAGCAAGATGGGCAGCATGTATATTTCCTATCTGAGGATCGAACCGAACTTTTCCGAGTAACTCAAGATTTAAAACAACCCAACGGGATTATCGGAACGCCAGATGGGAAGCACCTGTTTGTAGCGGATATTGGGGCATCAAAAACATGGAAATATGATATTCAGGCCGATGGATACTTAACCAACAAAACTTTGTTTTGCGAGATGGGATCTGATGGGATGACGATCGACAACAAAGGAAATGTGTACTTAACGGGCAAGGGAGTAACAGTTTTCGATCGAAATGGAGAGCAAATTGCCCATATTCCGGTTCCTGAAGGCTGGACTGCTAATGTCACCTTTGGTACTCTTGAACGCAACGTGTTGTTTATTACCGCATCAGATGCCGTCTATACGTTGAAAATGAAAAGCAGAGGAGTTTGGTAAAAAGTTAAGTGCACCTTTTCTCCATGTGCTTTTATACTTCCCTTTAAAAAGTTTAATTTGAAAACAAAAGAATGCCCCTCCTGCGCTATGGAAGTCGATAATTCGCTTTCCATTTGCCCTATCTGCCAATTTGAATTTCCAAAACGTGCGCCTTGGATTACAGGAATGGCTATCTTTTTACTATTAGTTTGGTTACTTTCCTACCTCCTTTAATTCCAGCCCCATGAAAAAACGTTCCTTTTTAAAATATTTTGCCGCCCTAGGCCTTGGAGGATCCTTGCTTCCCTCTGAACTAAAAGCCTTTGATTTCGATGCCTTAGATTGGTCAAGTGAAGATATTTGGGATCAACTGCGAGCGGGTTACCGGCTCAAACCCGATTACATCAACTTCGAGAATGGCTACTATTGCTTCCTTCCGCAGGAACTCCTTGAAAAATACATTACCCATATTCGAGAGATCAACTACCAAGCCTCCCATTACATGCGTGGGGTGCAATTTGAAAATAAAGCTAAATCTGCCGCAGCACTAGCCACTTTGGTTGGTGCTTCACCCGAAGAGGTGGTCCTAACTCGAAATACCACCGAGTCCTTGGACTTAATTATTTCTGGCTACCCCTGGAAGGCTGGTGATGAGGCGGTCTTTGCCAACCAGGACTATGGGACCATGCAAACCATGTTTGAGTTGGCATCCAAACGCTGGGGAATCAAAACTGTGAAAGTGGACATTCCCATGCATCCCAAATCGGATGAAGAGGTAGTAGAAGTCTACAGAAAGGCAATCACGCCAAAGACCAAGCTGCTGATGGTGCCCCATATCGTCAATATCACGGGTCATATCCTACCCGTTCGGAAAATTGCCGACATGGCGCATGCCCATGGTGTAGAAATCATGTTGGACGGTGCACATGCAGTAGGTCATTTTACCTTTAGCATGAAAGATCTGGATTGTGATTATTATGGATCTAGTTTGCACAAGTGGCTAAGTGTTCCCCTAGGAGCCGGCTTGCTTTACGTGAAAAAAGATAAGATTTCTAAAATTCAACCACTTCTGGCACCAGGTAACTTGAATTTGACCAGCATTGCCTACCTGAACCACATTGGCACCCATCCAGTAGCTACAGATTTGACTGTCTTGGACTCCATTGCTTTTCAAGAGAAAATAGGTTCCAAACGAAAAGAAGATCGACTTCGGTTTATCCAAAAGTATTGGTCAGATCAAGTACGAAATGTGCCTGGCATCCGTGTAAATACGCCAGAGGATCCTGCTCGATGCTGCGGTATCGGAAATGTTTGGGTAGAAAAGTACAGTCCCACAGATATGGGGAAAATACTGATGGACAAATACAAGATATTTACTGCTCCTATCGATGGAGCTGGAGTTCAAGGGGTACGTGTTAGTCCAAACATTTACACCAGCACTGCGGACTGCGATGTGCTGGTAGCAGCCTTGAAAGAAATGGCTCATTAAATTTCAGAAAAATCAAAAAAGGGGGCTAAGACCGAGTGGATTAGCTCCCTTTTTTTATGAATTGCTAAAAAAAATAGGGATTTGTCTAAATTTTTGAAATAAACACTTGCAATTCATTGCAGGAGATACAACATTTGCACCCTCAAATTATGGAAAATCAAACGCGCATCGCATCTTTTCTACTGTTGTCTTCAACAAAGGCAGGATGTAGTTTGGTGTCCTCTACTTTTTTGGCTGCACGCTTGAGGCAGTCCCTTAGGGTTTAACCCTAGATTAATTATGCATTCCTATGTGGAAAGCACCACAAGCACACCCCTATCCTATATCCATCAATTTACTTGCAGCATACCCAACAGGAATGCAATTAAAAAAACTAAGCAATGGAAGAACCAACTTTCCTTATTCAAGTAGCCGACAGCACACATAAAGCTTATGCCAACCAAATCGCAGCAGAGATGGAAGACTCTGCCAAGGCGAGAGGTACGGGCATTGCAAAAAGAAGTCCAGCTTACTTGGAAGCTAAAATGGATGAAGGAAAAGCCGTCATTGCATTGACTAGTGAAGGAAATTGGGCTGGATTCTGCTACATTGAAGCTTGGGGCCATGGCAAGTTTGTAGCCAACTCAGGCCTAATCGTAGCTCCTCAATACCGACAGTATGGTTTGGCCCGAAAAATCAAGCAAGAGGTTTTCAAATTGAGCCAAGTGAAGTTTCCAGAATCTAAAATCTTTGGATTAACTACTGGTGCTGCGGTGATGAAAATCAATTCAGAACTAGGCTATGTGCCTGTTTCCTATGCTGCATTGACTGATGACGAAGAGTTTTGGAAAGGATGTCAAAGCTGTGTCAATTTTGAAATTCTGATGTCAAAAAAGAGACAAAATTGCTTGTGTACAGCTATGCTCTATGATCCGAATTCAAAGAAGTAATAACCAAAACTCTCCAGCTTTCAATACCTTATTAAATCATACTTACCAGTTGACCCTATGAAAAAAGTAGTTTTAGCCTATAGCGGTGGATTAGATACCACTTTTTGTGCACTTCATCTTTCCAAGGATTTGGGACATGAAGTTCATGCCGTACTGGTCAACACGGGTGGATTCTCTGCTCAAGAATTGCATGACATAGAGCAGCGCGCACATGCTTTGGGCGTCGCCTCATTTCGGATTTTAGATGTGGTCCAGGAGTATTACGAGCAAGTGATCCGCTACTTGGTTTATGGAAATGTGCTCAAAAATGATACCTATCCTCTATCAGTTTCTGCAGAGCGGATTGTACAAGCTAAATCCATAGCAGAATATGCCATTTCAATTGGTGCACAAGCGGTAGCACATGGCTCCACAGGTGCCGGCAATGATCAAGTTCGATTTGACATGATTTTTCAAATCCTTGCTCCCGAAGTTGAAATCATTACTCCTATTCGTGACCTCAAGCTTAGCCGACAGGAGGAAATTGACTACCTCAAAAAGCATGGGGTATCCATGAATTTTGAGAAAGCAGCCTATTCGGTAAACAAAGGAATTTGGGGAACCTCTGTAGGGGGAAAAGAAACACTTACCTCTTCGGATTTCCTTCCAGAATCAGCCTGGCCTACTCCTGTGACTGAAAATGAGCCAAAAGAAGTAAAATTGACTTTCGTTCAAGGTCAGATCAAAGGGATTGATGGAGTATCCTATTCCAGTTCAGTCGATGCTATTTTGAAACTGCAATCTTTAGCGGCACCATACGGCATCGGAAGAGATATACATGTAGGTGACACCATCATTGGAATCAAAGGTCGTGTAGGTTTTGAAGCAGCTGCTCCATTAATTATAATCAAAGCGCATCAATTGATCGAAAAACATACCTTAACCAAGTGGCAGATGTATTGGAAAAAGCAGATAGCCGAGTTTTATGGCAATCATCTCCACGAGGGACATTTCTTGGATCCAGTGATGCGTAATTTTGAAACTTTCCTTGAAAGCACGCAGGAACAGGTTTCGGGAGAAGTACGTGTTTTACTGCAACCTTATCGGTTTACTTTACTAGGTATTTCATCGGACCATGACCTCATGTCAGCCAAATTCGGTTCCTATGGTGAAATGAATAAAGGCTACACTGGAGAGGACGTAAAAGGCTTTACGCGAATTTTGGGAAACCAAACCGCCATCTTCCACAAGGTGAAAAACTCAAATGAATAAGTTAAAAACAGCCGTCATCGGGGCCGCTGGCTACACTGGAGCCGAACTTGTTCGACTTCTTGTCCATCATCCTGCCTGCGAACTAGTTTGCCTTCATTCTTCGAGCCAAAAAGGCAAACGAGTGGATGAAGTGCATGGGGATTTATTGGGTGATTGTGACCTCCGATTCACAGATACAGTACCAAATTCTGGTTTGGATGCTGTTTTTTTATGTCTTCCTCATGGAGAGGCAGCATCTTTCCTTGAAAGTCATTCCTTTTCAGAATCTACGGTTTTGATCGACTTATCAACTGATTTCCGGGACGAATCTGCAGGTTTTGTGTATGGCCTACCTGAAGTTAATGCCAAAAAGTTGCGCACGGCAAAAAGAATCGCCAACCCAGGTTGCTTCGCTACTGGCATCCAATTGGCATTGGCTCCCGCAATTAAGCAAGGTTGGGTTCAATCCCCAGTCCATGTTACCGGCATTACCGGTTCTACAGGTGCTGGAAAAAGCCTTTCTGCTACCTCTCATTTCAGCTATAGAACAGGAAATGTATCGGTATACAAGCTTTTTACCCACCAACATCTGAAAGAAATCAATCAAACTTTCCAACAGCTGAATCCGGCAATTCAGCCTGATATCCTATTTGTTCCTTATCGTGGTAATTTCACAAGAGGGATCTGGATTACAGCTTATTTCCCTTTCACTGGAACAAAAGAAGAAGCTTTGAAAAGCTATCAAGAGTTTTATGCCGGATCTGCGTTCACACACATTTCTAGTCAGGAACTCGATTTAAAGCAGGTCGTCAACACCAACAAATGCATTCTTCATCTTCAAGTTGAAAAAGGACAGTTGGTGGTGTATGCAGCCATAGACAACCTACTTAAAGGTGCATCTGGACAGGCTGTTCAAAACTTTAACTTAGCCTTTGGCTTGGATGAGAAAATGGGTTTGAACTTAAAATCTAGCGCATTCTAACTTATCCGAAATCCAAAAATCACTCATTTAGATCCCAGCTGATGAATTTATTCGACGTCTATCCCCTGATTCCAGTGACCCTTGTGAAAGCCGATGGATGCCGCTTGTGGGACGAGCAGGGACAGGAATACTTGGATTTGTATGGAGGACATGCCGTCATCTCCATTGGGCATAGTCATCCGCACTACGTTTATCGCATAAGCGAGCAGGTCAAACAGTTGGGGTTTTATTCCAATTCCATTCAAATTCCATTGCAACAGGAGTTGGCAGATCAATTGGCAAAACTATCTTGCTTGCATAGTTATCAGCTTTTTCTAGTCAATTCTGGTGCTGAGGCCAATGAGAATGCCTTGAAAATGGCCTCATTTGTGACCAAGAAACCGGGATTTATTGCATTCTCAGGGTCCTTTCATGGCCGTACTTCTGCAGCAGTAGCCTTAACGGACAATCCCAAATTGGTGGCTCCCTGCAATGCTCGTGAGGATTTCCATATTCTTCCTTTTGGTGACCTCGATGCGGTTGAAAAAGTCCTTTCTTCCAATGCCATTGCAGGTATTATCGTGGAGGGAATCCAAGGTGTGGGAGGAATTCAAGTACCAAGTCCGAATTTTTTGATTGGGCTATCTCGATTAGCTAAAAAATACGAGGCAAAACTTATCCTAGACGAGGTACAATCTGGCTATGGTCGAACAGGTAGATTTTTTGCACACCAATGGGTAGATGGACTTTATCCTGATCTGATTACCATCGCCAAAGGAATGGGTAATGGATTTCCAATTGGTGGACTATTGCTTTCAGAATCGTTTAAAGCAAGCTATGGACTACTAGGAACCACTTTTGGAGGCAACCACCTGGCATGTGTTGCAGGTCTTGCTGTCCTTGAAGTAATTGAGGCAGAAAGATTACAACAGAAGGCGTTGGAATTAGGAGAGCGTATGATGGCCGAACTCCGAACTATACCTGGAGTGATGGCAGTACGAGGAAAAGGCTTGATGATCGGATTGGACCTCAAC